>Ga0209185_1003183_pt1 | contig 9931 bp, 9 predicted proteins | sample SidtaG_2_FD_187425 | JGI IMG/M metagenome (GOLD analysis project Ga0209185, IMG submission 187425) | Marine algal microbial communities from Sidmouth, United Kingdom - Sidmouth_Asex2 metaG (SPAdes) (version 2) | ecosystem: Host-associated > Algae > Red algae > Unclassified | place: Sidmouth... | reverse complement strand
GCCCCCCCGCCGCCCTCACCTCTCCACAGCCCCTTCGCCGCCCCCACCCCTCCCGCTACCCCCACCCCCACCCACTCCGATGCAACTGTCCAACTGCTCCCGCGTCAACCGAGCAATGTCCCGGTCGTCGTCCCGACGGCGGCGGACGCGGAGGAGTTGACGCCATCCCACTCTCCTTGGCGTCGAGGGCGGACGCGACGCCCGCCGCCGATAGGTTGGCCTTACGCGCCGCCACCGCCGGTGGGGTGGAGGCCGGCAGCCGCAGCCAGCCGAAACGCGTTGGCACCCCAGCCATCACCCGCCACGCGTAGAGTAAATCGTGGCGGGGCGGGAAGGCGACGCCGGTGACCGCCGGCCGCCGCTAGGAAGGAGAACCGGCCACCAGCCGAGGCGTGGCGTTGCCTTTCTCTCCCATTCCGACGCCGACGTCGGGGGGGGGTCCACAGCCGCCGCCACCGCCCCGCCGCGCCATCCGCGCCGCCGCCGACGCCGCCACCTCCTCCTGTCGGATATCCAACGACCGCCCCGCGGCGACGGCGGTGGCGCCCACCCCCTTCGCGGCCTCTTCGGGGCCAGCCGTCGACGGAACAGCCGCCGAAGCGAAGCGGTGGGTGGCGGGGGGGACGGCAGTGCTGGGGGGTGAAGTGGCGGCGGCGACCGCGAGGGGGGTGCCCGGCGCTGGCGCGGCGGTAGTGGCGGCGGTGAGCCCCCGACGGCGATCGGCGGGCGTCACGACCGCCGCCAATCTCCCGTCATTGGAGCACGCGACGCCGCCCGCCCCCGCCGCGTCAAGCATGGCGGCCGGCATCCGCGCGGCAGTGATCTGGGTGACCGCCACAAGCACGTGCACGGCCGCCGCCGGGTCGCAGTCATTGCTGCTGTCCCCCCCCCCACCCCCCCCGTGGCTCCGACCAGAGACGCGTCCGGCGGCTCTCTCCCACGGCTCCACGAGCTCCGCCGCGCGGTTGACGTCCGCGATGGGGACTTCCCCACCCCCCCGCCGGCCAACAATGCCGGCGCCTTGCCGACCGCCGCCGCCCGCCTCACGGACGTCAGCTACCCCGAGTCGATGCCAGCGGCAAGGCAACGACAGGCGCCACGGTCGACGCGGAGCGGCGGTACGCCGCCATCGCACCCGACGCGTCGTCCACACACCTCGACAGCGAAGCCACTTTCATTGCAGCGACACGGGTGGCAGCCGCGCCGGCCGGCGGCGTGAGCACACCGCGGCCGACGGTTGCCACCGACGGAGGGGGGCGGGCGGAGAGAATGGGGAGGGTGGGAGCGGGAGGGTAAAAGGATAGGCGGGGGCGAGAAGATAAAAGGCAGATGGGAGACACGGAGAGAGGGTGGGTAAGGGGCCGTGCTTGTTGGCCGAACATTAGTCTATCCTCTTGGCACGGGCAGCAAGAGCACAATCAAAGACGGCCCTCACGCGACACTTCGTGACCTCGGAAACGGGAACTCCACCATTCGCTTCCTGGAGACCAGCAGTAAAGCTAGCGGCCAAGCTGTCCCGAGTAAACAACGAGCATGAAGCAGACAAAAACACCTCAGGAAAAAGATCCTCCGTCCGCGCAAGGAGCACAGCCACCCTCAATATAGAGTCCAACGACATTGGCACGCCCCACCGATGCATGCACGCAACCCACTGGTCGACCAGCTTGGCATCCGGCGGCACGTCGGCCACCGAGGGCACCACGGAAGCAACAGGAGGTGCAGTCGTTGCGTTGGCGCCGGCATTCTTGGCCGCAGCCGCCGCGGCGGCCGCCATGGAAGCTGCAAGCTCGGCACCTGGTGACGTCCGAACGCCGGCATCGTCCGCTTGCGAAGTCGACTCAGTCGTGCCCATGACGAGGCACGGAAGAAAGAGAGCACCAAGTGGGAGGGAGAGGATGGGATGTAGAGAGGGGATAGGGTGTTGTGGCTTGGACGAAGCAGGGGATAGATGTGCAGCAGAGAGAGTCACGAGCAGCACAGCCAAGGGAGGGGACGACGAAGACGCGGCACAGTTCTCGCAAGGCCGCGGCGACCTCTGATGCACGTGCACTTCATGAATATGTGGAACGTCATGAAGCCAGATGAAGTCCACAAAGTGGCACATAGTATCTACTTTATAGCTATATGCCTTTTATGGTGGATAAGCCTACTCAACAACACTGAAAGTCGCTTCTTCACCAGGAAACAAAAAAAACAGTGAGCTCCTCAAAGCGGCCCTCCACGGAGCTGCTTAAACACATCAACAACAATAGAGACGAGGAGCTTGATGCTATCATCGGCAACAGCTGTTGCTGTTGTGAATTGGTTAGGCCCGTCCCAGAGTCGGTCAGCGGTTGCACGGGCCTGGCCCACAATAAAGTCGCGATGTGCCTCCACAACCGTGTGCACAACTTGCGTGACCTCGTCGTCGGCGTGGGATCGCAGAGTCGACGTCCAGGAGCCCCGGATCGACACGTTGCTCACGTAGTGCATGAAGCTGTCCGACGTGCGCGACCACCCCCCCAGTCGCATCACGAGGTCAATGTTTCCCGTGCGCTCCAACAAGAACTGGGTGCCGCCACGACGGAACCCGTACGCGCCGTTGTGAACAACTCCTTGGGTGGCGTCGATGCCGATGTCGGCGCAATGCAGGGCGAGGCGGTCGGTCAAGGCCTTATCTGGGAGAGGGACGTCGCTTGATGTTGCCCCACCTTCGCGATTGATATCGAGCTTGAAGAACAGAGGCGTGTCCAGGAATCCTGCCGAAAAGGGGTTGACCATAGCGTCTTGGCCATGAATGGCCAATAAGCCGCTGTACAGCGCCGGCAGGTTGCACCAATCTTCTGGACACTGGATCAATGTTCCAGCGCCCAGCTCACGGCGCTCTGTGTCGCCCACCAACGCATACTTGCTGTAGAAGCGGATGCTGACGACATCATTGGGGGTGTTCCCCGTCTTGCAGATCCGGCTCCGCACCGTGATGTACCTAAAGTGCTTGAACCTGAAGTTGGGGCAGGCACAGGCGAAGAGATGATGATCAAGCACAAAGTGGGACATTGTTCGACGACGGTGCGGGTTACACCGCTTGCTGGTGCAGAAGCGTAGATAGGTGTTAGGCTGCTGCACAACTGACAGGAAAGCTCACGTTTGGCCAACAACGCGCTCACTCAAGCATACGAAGAAAGACCGAAAGAGAACGTACCTGCGCATAAACGCAGCGTTGACGGGCAGCCGAGGATTCGGGGTCTGGATGTCGCGGTGCACGAGTCGAAGCGTCGTCACCGGCCGGCTTATTGTCATGAAGGAGAACGCGTAGAGCGTAAATGCGTGGAAGACAGCCTTGGACTCGCTGTCTTGGGTAGCATTGAAGGAGCTCCTAGCGGTCCGCGCCCGAACATGCCGCACAACCATGCGGTCGTAGAACGCCTCCATCATCACGTCGGTGACAGGTGCGTTTGACTGCGGGCGCTCGCCCGCCTCCATGGCATTCTTTGTCTCATCCCGCCGGAACCCAGAGACGCGGGCATCGTTCATGGGATTTCCCATGTACGTGCCGGCAGCGACGCCGCGCAGACGTTCAGCCGCCTGGTCCGACAGGGGCTTGATGCGAAACGGGTCCTCACGATGTCCGCAGTCCGGGCTGACGGGGCCACCACCGAGTCGCTTGGGCAACACGCATGAGGCAAAGAGGTAGCCAAGCGGCTTCATGTTGTTGTTGACCGTCACCATCTTGAGCGGCGCAAGCCCACCGGACACCTTGAGACCCCGCCGCCGACACTCCAAAAAGGACCGGATGTACAAAGGCGTCGCCTTGCTCATCTTGTGCAGCAGGTCAAACGCCTTCGTATCCACGATCAGGGGCGACAGAGGAACTTGGGCTCGAACAAGAGCCGGCTCGGCGACTGCGCGCCCCAAAAAGTTGATGAAGAGCGTAAACGTGGAGTGGTAGTGCCGCCACATGTCCTTTTTTCCGCCTTCTTTGACGGCGGTTGAGTTCGGGTCAGAGTCATTGGACCCAAAAGGAAGGTCCGCGATGATCTCAGACATGATGGCACTTTCCCACGAAGAGTCAATGGCAGCGAGCTGCTCCGGGGTTCCCACCAGCCTGGATGTGTCCGACGTGACTGTGGCCTCCACCTCGGCGATGGCCGCGTCGTCCTCGTCCGTTCTTGTCGGCTCGACCTCGTCCCATCCGCCGATTACGTCAGGCTCCCCCTCCTCAGCGCGCGCTTCGTCAACAACTCCATTGCCGACGGACTCCAACGATGGTCCGCGGCCGGGCGTGGAATCACTCATCGAACCGCCGCCGCCCACCAGGGTCCCGTCTTGTCCAACGGCCTCCATTGTTGCTGACGGCGTCAGTCGACGGACAGTGAGGTAGCTGCAGCTTGTTGAGGACGGCAACGAGGTGCTCTCTCCAAGTATAGCGATCTTGCGACCGTATCACCGTCACCTATGCTCTTTTTGCATGGAGGTGCAGAGACAACACATGGTGGTCGGTTGCCGAGCGCTCGATGTCTAATGTCCCTTTGTGAAGATGCTAGTAGGTCTACTAGTATACAAGTACTACTACTAGTAAAGATTTATTCCAGCACTTTCTCGGCCTTGTCTATTTGGAAGTGAGGGATTGTGCAATACGTATTATTAATGTACTATTAGGTGTTTAATATTGTGGCTATCTGCATTGCGGGTCTGTCAGTGGTTGGCTAGAGCGTCCATACCAGACATCCGTCAGCGGATGCAATCCGTGACAGCGTGAGCGCATTGTGCTGCTCGACTTGTCGCTCGCGTCCCCTCACGCACTTGCGCCATGGCCTCGGAGTCGGATACCCCAAGTGGCCCCAATCCATCTGACCTCCCTCATCACACCAGCCTTCTTCTTGACCTCGGCCTTCCCCCCCCCCATTGCCCCTCCCTCGGTGGTGGGGACTTTCTAGCAGCCGAGGGGGAGCTCCCGGGCTTCTCACTACCTTCCAATCCACCGTCGCCCTGGTTTCCAGCCCTGCCCCCGTCGCCGTCCGTGTCGCCTGTCGACGACAACTTAGTCCCCATGGGGCATCCCGTACCTTGTTCCTACTCGGCCTGGGCAGCCGAAATGGCTCTCTGGGAGGTCACCGAGCCCCAAGAGACGCAGTCGCGAGTGGCGCACCTGCTGTCCAAGTGCTCGGCGGTGTCCGTCGCGGACTTTTGCATCCAAGACTCCCCGCTCTTCCCCGACGACATGGACGTGCACCACAGCCTCGTCACGGAGCTCGCCGAGGTGAATCAAGGGCGCGTGCCGTCACCGGTGCTACTGAGCCAAATGCGCTCAATGCACAAGGCTGCTGTTGCTTGGGACACTAGGGGTGTGCGTCCACCTCATCGCCTTCTGTCTCTGGCGTGGCCATCACCGGCCGCGGCGGCTTCCACCATCCCTCCAGGCCAGAGGAGCGGCGAGATGACTGCTACCCCTCCGGCTTTTCCTGCTGCTCTGGTGACAGCAGCCGCCTCAAGTGTCGCAGCTCTCCCATCATCGGCTGCCACCGCCGCACCGCCGGCTGGAACTACTCCGTTCACTCCGGCCATCAACACGTCGGCACCTGCTGCCGGCCCGGCGGCGCGCTCGCGCACCGACACCTGGGTCCGGCTCAACTGCGTTGCGGCTGTGCTCGTGGAGCGCATCAACCCAGAGACGGGCCAGCCTACAATCAAGAACAGCGAGGTTGGGGCGGAGGTGACGCGGCGGCGGCCAACGCTCTACGCGGTGACGAGCAAGGCTCTTCCATTTGGGCTGTGGCGGCACCGCTGGACGAAGGCGAACTCTGCGCCTGTGGGGTCGGCCGCCGCCTTGTCCATCACCGCCGGTCTGTCTGCGACTAAGGGCAAGCGTGTATTTGACACCGTGTTGGACAAGGCACCCGAAAGCTTTAAGACGCGAGAGCTGGGCGCGCTCGAGTGGATGAGACAAGTCGTTGCTGCTATGGACGCTGACGTGGACGCCCAGAGCAAGCGGCTCCCGGGGGAGTTCCAGACGAACCTGAAGGGCGAGACCGTTTGGCGGAGCGTGCCGCTGACCGTCGAGGCGTGGGCTGCGCACATCCTCGACTATGCCACAGCCAACAAGGACAAGTTTGTGTGAGTAGTGGTAGAATACCGGTGTGGCTCTGAGGCAGTTACAATAGCAGACCCTATGCAAGAGAATAAAACGACACGCCTATACATTATTCCAATGTCTTCGCTCCGTTCGTGCCCGTGCTACCGACAAACGCTGCTTGTTCAGCGTGCATGGCGGAGGCAGTGGCGCTGGCCTTTCTTGACAGCCCCACAAGTGTGAGTACAAAGCCTCGAGGACGTCTAGTTGGCGTCAGCGATCAGGTCTGCACAACACAGTCATACTTCACTTAGAAGCGGTACTCATAAATGGGTTTATCACACCTCAGCACGCACACACCCACGGTCAGTCATCAACCGTCCCCAAAGTCCATCAACAAACGAGCCACCATGTCCTCTTTTTTGTCTTGGAGGTCGCGTAGCACCGCCATCTTCTTCTTGAATGGGAGCCACCAAGACTTCAGCATGGCGTGATGACCGGCCGATGCAGCAGCTAGCAATGGAGACGAGCGACCAACCGGCAGTATGAGGTCACCGCCCGCTTGAACGAGGAGGTGAACCAGCTCCGTCCGGCCAGCAGCAGCAGCCACGTACAAAGGGACGACGCCAGAGCGATCGGGACGGTTGACGTCCGCCCCCCTCCGTACCAGCTCCGAAGCGCACACCACGTTGTTGCGGTAGGCAGCCTCAAGAAGCGGCGTCCAGCCGTCAAGGCCGCACTGGTCAGCTGCTGCACCAGCGTCGAGCAAAATCTTGAGGATGGACAAGCTCCCCACACTGACCGCAAGACGCACACAACCAAGTCCACAAGGCGCCAGCAGATTGGCAAGCGCGCCACCAGTTAATAGAGCCTGCAACACGACCTCATCGCGCTTCCGAACGGCCACGAGCAAGGGCGTAAGCCGACGCCGACCAGACGCTAGGTTCGGGTCTGCCCGCGCCCTCAACAACAGAGAAATCGACTCACGCTGCCCCATCTCCACCGCGTGGAGGAGCGGCAATGTGCCGCCGACAACGCTATTGGCGTCAACGCCGTCATGTAGCAACGTCTCGACCGCCTCCGGCTCGGCGTTGGAGATGCGCCAAAAGAGGGAGACCACGCGGCTCGCGCCCGGCAGCAAGACGCTCTTGCCGCCACGGGTGGCGACAGCGGGCTTCCGCACAGCCAAAGGTGGTGCCAGTGGTAAGGATGCACCATCGACAACCGCGGCGGCCGCCGCCTTGGCGGCATCCTCAGCGGAATTGTTGACATTGCCGGCCGTACAGGCAGTTGCCTGGGCTCGGCGAGCCTGGCAGGCGAGCTCGGCCGCCGCTGCGGCCATCGCATCTGCATCCGTCCCCGGCTCTAAAGCCCCGCCGCCGGTGCCCGCCGGTACGTCGGGGTCCACAAAGGTGGGGGAGGCTTCGGGGGGCGCGGCCACGCCTGCAGTCGGCGCTGTAGCCGCCGCCGCGGCCGGCGCGCCCGTGTCCATCTTCTTGTCGTCAGCCCGCGCCGACCCACCTCCTTCAGAGTGGGGGGGTGAGGCATCGGTGGCCGCAGCCTTGGCAGCAGCCGCCGCCACCGTCCCGCCGTCGTTGTCCGTGCCACCGGCGCCGCTCGGCTCGACGTCGTCCGTGTGGGCGTGAGGGGAGTTGGTGGCCGACGTCACTCCGTCAGGCGCCGCCGCGGCCGCCGTGCCCATGTCCATGTCCTTGTCGTCGGCCCGTGCCGACCTGCCTCCTTCAGAACGGGAGGGGGAGGCATCGGTGGCCGCTGCCTTTGCAGCAGCCGCTGCCGCCGTCCCGCCGTCCTTGGCCACGCCGTCCGCGCCGCCCGGCTCTGCGTCGTCCGTGTGGGCGGGGGGGGCGTTGGCAGCCGGCGTCACGCCTGCAGGGGCCGCAGCGGCCCCCGTGCCCACGTCCATGTCCGCGTCGTCGACGCACGCCGGCCCGTCTCCCTCAGCGTGGGGGGGGGGCGCACTGGTGTTCCTGGCCTTTGCAGCGGCCGCTGCCGTCGTCTTGATGTCCTTGCTCTTGCCACGCACGCCGCCCGGCACGCTTCTGTCCGCACGGGAGGAGGAGGCGTTGGCGGCCTTGGCCACCGCTGCAGCCGCCGCTGTGGCCGCCGCTGCATCGACTGTCCCCCCATCCGAGTTCTTGTCGCCGGCGCCCGCCCGCCCGTCCTCTTTCACGTGCGGGGAGGAGGCGTGGTTGACCGTGTCATTTCTTGCCGTTGTCTTCTTGACCTCCGTCTCCACGCCCTTTCCCTTGCCACTGGCGCCGCTGGGCTTGTCCTTGTCCGCGCGGCCTGGGGAGGCGCGCCTTGCCACCGCTAAAGCAGCCGCCGCCGCCGCGACCATCCCCGCGACTGTCCCTTTGGCTTGACCGTCGGAGCTTGTTGACTCGGCCTTGTCCGCGCGGCCTGGGAAGGCGCGCCTTGCCACCGCTAAAGCAGCCGCCGCCGCCGCGACCATCCCCGCGACTGTCCCTTTGGCTTGACCGTCGGAGCTTGTTGACTTGGCCTTGTCCGCGTTGTCCTTGAGTCCCTGGCGACGCACCTTGTCACACGCGGTGATGATGTCCTTCCTTGTTGGTAGAGTGGACATAAAATCCGTCCAAACGGATGACTTCTTGGTCGATGACGTCAGGCCGCACATGAGGCTGCGGGTCTCGTCGTCGCCGTGGATGAATGCCGCCCAAAACCCCAGCACAAAGAGCCCACAACTCGAGGAGTCGGACTGCTGCGGGACCCTCACATGTCGTAGGGGAAGAGCTTTGCCCACAAGCGAGCGCAACACCGCCTTGTCCACCGTCTCATTGTTCTCGTGTAGCCTGTCCACCATCCAGTCGGCGAGCGCCTTCTTGAGTCCACGGTAGTCGTTGCCACCGCGCTTGGGGTCGAGGATGACCAAAAAGGAGTTGTTGTTCACCAGCGTGCCCCTGCCGACGCTGCCACCTTGAGTAGCCAACTTGATGACGCGGGTGGCCAGCTCATCAGGCCGCACGACGATAGCCAAGCACCAATGGCCGTGCTGGACGACTGCCATCACCCAAAAATCACGCTCGAATGTTGACGACGCTTGATTGGCGAGAGACGCCAGCGCAGAAGCCCGATTCTGCATCAGCAACGTCGCAAACAGCGACGTGAAGGTGGCGATGTTGCTAGGTACCCCCATGTCCGGTCCGAGAAGAACGAGGGAGTAGAAGTCGACAATGCCGTCGCTCAGGTGCCCGCCGTCCACAAGGGTGTCGACGTCATCTTGGGTGACGTCGATGGCGTCCGGCTCGCCCGGGGGGTAGCGAAAAACTACGGATGACCGGTTCGACTGGATGATGTCGTTGTCGACGTCAAACAAGCGGTCCCGCTCCTCCACCGGGGTTGTCGACTTTCCCCGGAGGCGAGCCGACGTACGCAACCGCTTCGTCTTGGACTCACCCGCGCCCCCGCCAGGGACTTCATCGATGGTGTCGGCCACAGAGGAAGCTTCGTCGACGGGTGGTGCAGCAGCAGTGCGCTTGCGGCCTCGGCCGGTCATCCCCGCTGCGCTTGCAGGAGGACTCACACCATCTGCTGCCGAGCGTGTTGAGGCAGTCGCCCGTGTCCCCTTCTGCGACCGACCGCGGCGCGGCGGAGACATGATGAAGAGCCGGAAGTTGTGCCAGCTACTCGTGCCGCAGCAGTCATGTAGGCGTCATGCAGCAAAAGGGCACGGTGGATGCCGCGAGCAGCGCGGTGGAAAGGGCGAAAACAGGAGGGAGGGGCTGCCGCTAACAATGTGGGAGGGGTGCCTCGAAGAAGGCAGGATACGTGCCGCAAACACAGGCGGGGAGGAGGTGCCGGAGCCAGGGGGAGAGGGGCGCCGAAAACAGGGGTCGCGGGACG
>Ga0209185_1003178_pt1 | contig 9950 bp, 6 predicted proteins | sample SidtaG_2_FD_187425 | JGI IMG/M metagenome (GOLD analysis project Ga0209185, IMG submission 187425) | Marine algal microbial communities from Sidmouth, United Kingdom - Sidmouth_Asex2 metaG (SPAdes) (version 2) | ecosystem: Host-associated > Algae > Red algae > Unclassified | place: Sidmouth... | reverse complement strand
CAAGCAGTCATCACCCGTCCCAAAGTATGCGAACAAATCTCCAAAGACGAAATGCTCCTCTACGGCGAACTCCGCAAAAAATTTCGTTTAGCGAATGTAAACTTTTAAGGTTCTTTGACATGAAGTGTGGAGAATTAACATTAGCAAAGAGCAGACTACTTGCAAGCAACTGATAATCAATCATTTATGCGCTTTTGGAATTGAAATTCAGATGACTTTCCACACTTGTTGTCAAAGAACCACTTTTAAAAAGATATTTTATTTTTAGGAGCGAAAGGAAAGCACCTTCGTCGTCACGTCCAGGCCTGCTATCCGCTAATGGATGGCATCTCCAAGATGCCTTCCATTTCCTCACGCAAGTACCGCTAATGCAAGGCATTTCCAAAATGCCTTGAATCTCCACAAATGAACCGAAACGGCAGCCAACGCAAATCATCCAACCACTCCTATCAGGGCTATTTTGCATGGTCGCTACCACTATCAAGGAACAGCATTAGAATTTATGATTTAAATATTAGAATTTTAAAAATCAGGGCTATTTTGCACGGCCTCAACCGTCAAGACCATCCAAAATAGACCCGATAGCAGTGGTATGGTGGCGGGGTAGGGGCAGACCCATGTGTCTGCCCGCAGCGCAGGCCAGCCACCATAAGAACGAATAGCGGGCCCACACAAAACGACGAAGCAACCTCCGTTCTCTCCTTATATTTCATCAAAAAACAAATATTTATTCGTTAATATGCTGCCCTTTTTGGGCAATGGTCGTATTATTGCGGTCTGAAAACATCTTTTGGAACTAAAAGACCTCAAAGAACGTATATATAACGTCTTTTTGTATAAAACAATTACAGCAATTTATGATTAAAATTACATTTCCTGATGGTAATGTTCGGGAGTACAAAAAAGGAACAAGCGGTATGGAAATCGCTAAATCTATAAGCAATGGACTGGCTCGAAACGTATTGGCTACTACGGTAGATGGCGAGGTTTGGGATTCTTTCCGACCTATTGAGCAAGATGCTAAAGTAGAATTGAAAACTTGGGAAGATATGGAGGGAAAAGCCACCTTTTGGCACTCTTCAGCACATCTTCTTGCAGAAGCTTTAGAAGCATTGTATCCTGGTGTTAAATTAGGAATTGGCCCCTCTATTGAAAATGGCTTTTATTATGATATAGATTTTGGGGAATATAGCTTTGTGGAGGCTGATCTGGTGAAGGTCGAAAAGAAAATGATTGAGTTGGCTCGCCAAAAAAATGAGTTTACTCGTTCCTCTGTCTCTAAAGCCGATGCTTTGGCTTATTTTACAGAAAAAAACGACCCTTATAAATTAGAATTAATCGAAGGCTTGGAAGATGGCGTGATTACCTTCTACAAACAAGGAAACTTTACCGATTTGTGTCGAGGACCGCATTTGCCCAATACAGGATCAATCAAAGCGGTTAAATTATTGAGTATTGCAGGAGCATATTGGAGAGGAAGCGAAAAAAATAAGCAATTGACTCGTATTTATGGAGTGAGTTTCCCTAAAGCATCTCAATTAACAGAATATCTTGAAGTTTTAGAAGAAGCAAAAAAGAGAGATCACCGTAAATTAGGAGCACAATTAGAGTTGTTTACCTTTTCTGAAAAAGTAGGGGCTGGATTGCCCTTATGGATGCCAAAGGGAACGCAGATTCGCCAGTTACTACAAGATTTTCTACAAAAAGAACAAACAAAGAGTGGTTACCAAATGGTGATGACCCCACACATCGGTCACAAAAATCTATACATAACCTCTGGACACTACGATAAGTACGGAGCAGATTCGTTCCAACCAATCCGAACACCCAAAGAAGGCGAAGAATATTTCCTAAAACCAATGAATTGCCCGCATCACTGCGAAATTTATAACGCTTTGCCACGTTCTTATAAGGACTTACCACTTAGAATCTCAGAATTTGGAACAGTATATCGCTATGAACAAAGTGGAGAGTTAAATGGTTTATTACGGGTAAGAGGGTTTACACAAGATGATGCCCACCTTTTCTGTATGCCAGAACAGTTGAAAGACGAGTTTAAAGACGTAATTGACTTAGTAAAACTGGTCTTAAACAAAATGGGCTTCGCAGAGTTTACCGCACAAATATCTTTACGTCACCAAACAGATAGAGGCAAATACATTGGCTCAGAAGAAAATTGGGACAAAGCGGAAAAGGCAATTATTGAAGCAGCAGCAGAAAAAGAGCTAAATACCGTCATTGAATACGATGAAGCCGCTTTCTATGGTCCTAAGTTAGACTTTATGGTCAAAGATGCATTGGGCAGAAAATGGCAGTTGGGAACGATACAAGTCGATTATAATTTACCAGAACGCTTTGATTTAGAGTACATTGGAAGCGATAACCAAAAGCATCGTCCTGTGATGATTCATCGTGCGCCTTTCGGTTCATTTGAAAGATTCATTGCCGTACTGCTCGAAAACAGCGGAGGAAACTTCCCTTTATGGCTTGCTCCAACACAAGTAAAAGTGCTACCAATTAGTGATAAATTCCTAGAATATTCAAAAAGTGTAGTACAGGAATTAAAAAATTCCGATATTAGAGCAGAAATTGATTCAAGAGCAGAAAAGATAGGTCGAAAAATACGTGATGCAGAGGTGACAAAAATTCCTTATATGCTGATTATCGGAGAAAAAGAGGTCGAAAACAAGGAGGTTGCCGTAAGGAGACATGGAGAAGGAGATCAAGGAAGTATGGAATTAGCATCATTTAAGACACTACTTCAAGAGGAACAGGATGCATAGGAACGGTTATTCCTAAAAAAAAATAATTTATAAATTAAACCAAATATCTAAAAAAAGGTATAACTTACAAAGGTTTACCAATCATTCATTTTTTAACAAAACATTTAATATTGCGAAGAAGAAAACCAATAAAAAGGGTAGAAAAACCCTATTTTAGAATTAATCACAAAATTTCTGCCAACGAAGTACGATTGGTCGGAGACAATATAGAGCCAGGTGTTTATACAACCCGAAAGGCACTGCAAATGGCAAGAGAACAAGAGTTAGACTTAGTGGAGATTTCTCCCAAAGCAAAACCCCCTGTTTGCCGAATCGTTGAATACAAAAAATTTCTTTACGATAAAAAGAAAAAAGAGAAAGAACTCAAAGCCAGACAAGTAAAAACAGTAGTCAAGGAAATTCGTTTTACGCCTAATACAGACGATCACGATTTTGAATTTAAAGCCAGGCATGCGGAGAAGTTTTTACAAGAAGGGGCAAAAGTAAAAGCCTATGTTCAGTTTCGTGGGAGAAACATTCTATTCAAAGACAGAGGAGAACTCATGTTGCTAAAGTTTGCACAACGTTTGGAAGAAGTTGGCGCCGTTGAACAAATGCCCAAATTAGAGGGAAGACGCATGCATCTCTTTTTATCCCCTAAGAATAAAAAATAAGATACTAAAATACAAAGGTACAATTTGCATTTAGAGGCATGCCTTTGTTTGCTTTATAAAATAAATTATAAAAGCTGTTTATATTTAGGTATAAACAGCTTTTTTTGTATATACGCTTCTTAAGTAGTCTGACAAATTTATCTTAACCTTTGATGATGGCTTCTTCTTGCCATCTACTTCATTAAAAAATCTCGTCATAGCTATGGCTATGTCGAAGCGTCGAACCGCTCCATTTTTTGCCCAAATCTCCTTGCCTCTCTTATTTTTCAACCATTACTTACTTATATTCTGTTGTTGGAATACAAATTTTTTTAATAAAATATGACTTTCCCTATATATTAAAAATTAATACTTTATGAATGGCTGTTTTTTTCCATGTGTTTACTAAAAATTGCAATTTATTGTTTGGGATTGCACAGATATTATTTACTTTTGCAAGGATTTTCTCATTCCCTTCAAATTCTTGTGATGAGGATATATAGATTGGTCTAAATGCTATATGCCTTTGCTTCCTATAATATTGAAAAAACAAACAATTGCATGATAATCAAAACCATATTTTTTTCTTAAAGTAGTCTGACCAAATTCAGGTTAGGAGATTATTTTTTCTTAGACAAGGCGAAAAATACAAGCATAGTTATAACCACGATGAGTATTTTCAACAAAGTATAAGAAAAAAAGAAGCCGCTCAAAATGTTAAGATAAATTTGTCCGACTACTTAAATAAGGTTGAAATATATCTTTGCATTTGTAGCAACTTCTTGTTAATTGGTTTGTCAATAGTGTGGAAAGAAAATTAATTTAAAAACTAACTTGGTTTAAATTTTACATAAACATATATAAATAATGCAAAAAGATAAAATTATAAAAAGAATAGTTAAAGAAACAGACCTGAATAAGAAGCAGGCAAGTGCTGTTTTGAATGCTATTCTTGATGAAGGAATCATTGCAAAAGAAGAAATTGCCAAAACAATTGAGGTAGTGCGAGAAGTACCAGTCGAAATTGTAAAGGAAATAGAGGTTATTAAGAAAGTTGAAGTTATCAAAGAAGTGCCTGTTGAGGTTGTCAAAGAGGTTGAAGTCATCAAGGAGGTTGAAATGGTTCGGGAAGTATCGGTGGAATTGGTGAAAGAAATGGAGGTAATTCACGAGGTTGAAGTCATCAAAGAAGTACCTGTTGAGATTCTCAAGGAAGTACAGGTCATCAACACTGTGGAACTTATCAAAGAAGTGTCTGTACAGGTGGTTAAGGAATTGGATGTGATTCACGAAGTTGAGTTGATTAAAGAAGTACCTGTCCAATCAATCAAAGAGGTACAAATTGTCAATGAAGTTGAAGTCCTCAAAGAATTCGCTGTTGAAGTCATCAAAGAGATTGAGGTCGTGAACACGATTGAGCTAGAAAAACAAGTATTGGTGCCCGTTGTGAAGGAATTAGAAGTAATTCACGAGGTAGAGGTAATTCGTGAAGTGCTTGTCGAAGTAGTGAAAGAAGTGGAAGTGATGCATGAGGTTGAAGTCGTTCGGGAAGTATTGGTCGAGATTGAAAAAGAGGTTGAATTCATCCATGAAGTAGAGGTCATTAAGGAAAAAGCTGTTCCAGTTGTTGAATCAATAGAGACTGTCAAACAGGTTGAGGTGCTCAAAGAGGTTTTGGTGACAGATGTAAGAGAATTAGAAGTGATTCATGAAGTAGAGGTGATTCGGGAAGTGCCTGTCGAAATCATCAACGAAGTAGAGGTAATTAAGGTGGTTGAGGTGATTCGGGAAGTGCCTGTCGAAGTGATCAAAGAAATTGAGGTGATGAAAATTGTGGAGGTGATTCGGGAAATTCCTGTAGAAATCGTGAAGGAAATTGAGGTGATTAAAGAGGTGGAAGTAGAAGTAGAGGTCGTTGTAGAAAAAATCAAAGAAGTTGAAGTAATTCACGAAATAGAAGTCATCAAAGAAGTACCTGTTGAAGTCATCAAAGAAATTGAAGTGAGCAAAGAGGTTGAAGTGATTCGTGAAGTTGTTGTTGAAGTCATTAAGGAAGTTGAAGTCATCAAAGAAGTAGAGGTCATCAAAGAAGTACCTGTTGAGGTCATCAAAGAAGTTGATGTCGTTCATGAAGTGGAGGTCATCAAAGAAGTGCCTGTTGAAGTGATTAAAGAAATTGAGGTCATTAAAGAAGTAGAGGTCATCAAAGAAGTGCCTGTTGAAGTCCTTAAAAAAGTAGAGGTCATCAAAGAAGTCGAAGTCATTCGGGAAGTCGAAGTCATTCGGGAAGTACCTGTAGAAATTATCAGAGAAATCGAAGTCATCAGAGAAGTTCCTGTCACACTCATTGAACAAGAGCAAGTGATACAAGAAGTAGAGGTGATTCGGGAAGTTCCTGTCGAAGTCATCAAAGAAATTGAAGTCCTTAAAGAAGTAGAAGTCATTCGAGAAGTGCCTATCGAAGTCATCAAAGAAGTCGAAGTCATTCACGAAGTCGAAGTTGAGAAAGAAGTGGCGGTAGAGGTCGTCAAAGAAGTTGAAGTCATTAAGGAAGTCGAAGTTATTAAAGAAGTACCTGTTGAAGTCACCAAAGAAGTAGAAGTCATTCACGAAATAGAAGTGATCAAAGAAGTACTTGTTGAAGTCTTAGAAAAGATTGAGGTCATCAAAGAAGTAGAGATGATCAAAGAAGTGCCTGTAGATTTAGTAAGAGAAATACACATCTTAAACGAAGTTGTTAAGGAAATTGAAGTTGAAGTCGTGAAAGAAATTGCAGACAAAGCTACTTTAAAACAACTTGAAAAAGCACAAGCTAAATTAGAGAAGTTGACAAATCGTTTTGATACCCAAAAAGAAAAAATGGCTGGGCTTCAAGATGAAAAGAAAGCATTGAAAGGCGAAATCAAAGTTTACAAAACCAAGACCAATAGCAATACTTCTGAAAAAGAATTGAAAACAGCATTGGTGGCGATTGATAAATTAGAAGCTGAAAGAGAAGCGTTAAAAGAAAGCGTAAGAGTCTTAACTGTGGAGGCGCAAGTTGCCAACAAAGGGGGGGCATCTGCTGAAAAAGAGATGAAAGTTTCTGAATCTAAATTAACAAAGTTAAAAGACAGCAACCTTTCTTTAAAAGATTCTGTCAAAGAACTTAAAGCTTCTTTAAAAGAGGCAAAAGCAGCAGCCAAAGGTGCAACAAGTGCCGATAAAAAGATTGAGAAGTTGTTGTCTGACAACGAGGCTCTAAAAGCAGAATTAGCAAAATTGAAAGCAGCAGGAAAAGCAGCAACATCTGTTAAGAAAGCCGCTCCCGCTAAAAAAGGAACTCCAAAAGCCAAAGAGTCCAAAGAAGAAGTTTTAGCAAGAGTCAAATCCAAAGCAGCCAAAATCAATTTCAAAAAAATTGGTAAAGCCAAAGCCACGGAAAAAGACGACTTGAAAGAAATTAGCGGAATCGGTCCTTTCCTTGAAGAAAAACTCCACGCTTTAGGAATCTATACTTTCAAGCAAATCGCCAATTTTGATGCAGACGACGAAGAATTGGTCAATGATGCCATTGAGTTTTTCCCTGGTCGTATCGAACGAGACGAATGGGCAAAACAAGCCAAAGCCTTAGCGAAAGGCAGCACTGCGAAAGCAGCATCACCTAAGAACAAAGGTAAAGAATCCAAAGAAGATGTAATCGCTCGTATCAAATCCAAAGCAGCCAAAATCAATTTCAAAAAAATTGGTAAAGCCAAAGCTACGGAAAAAGACGACTTAAAAGAAATCAAAGGAATCGGACCTTTTATTGAAGAAAAACTCCACGCTTTAGGCATTTACACCTTTAAGCAGGTAAGCAACTTCGATTCAGATGACGAAGAAACCGTCAATGACGCAATCGAATTTTTCCCTGGTCGCATCAAACGTGACAAATGGAGCAAACAAGCCAAAGCATTACATAAAGCCAAAGCAAAAAGCAAAAAATAAGCTTTAACCTTTAAATAAAGAATCAACAAAATCCCATTAGGTCTCGTACTTAATGGGATTTTTTTTTGGAGAGAACGGTCAGTTGCTTCGTCGTGCAGCATGCTCCCGCTATCCGCTACTATGGCAGGAGATGCAAGGCATTTCAAAATGCCTTACATCTAAACCCGCCATAACGCTACTATCGGGTCTATCTTATCAAGGACAGAACCGCAAAAAAACTTATATGCACTTTGGATCATTGGGCGGAGTCGAAATGAAAAAACTAAAATGGTAAAAAAACAGAAAATAGCAGTCCAGACCATCCAAAATAGACCCGATAGAAATGGAATGCCAAAAGGAAGGGCCAAAAGATTTTGGGTAGGCTTGGCATTGGAATGGATAGCGGGACTTTCCGCCACGACGAAGCAAAAAACGTTCTCTCCTTTTAAATATAGTAAATAAAAAAATGTTACTTTTTTGCTATTTTGATACAAATATCGTAACTTTGAATAAAAAAAGTATCATTATGCAAGTAGAAAGAGCCTCAAAATCAGAAGTGCTTATACTTAAAGTCGCTAAAAATCTCTTTTGGAAACACGGAATTCGTAGAGTAACTGTAGAAGAGATTTGCAAAGAAGCAAAGGTTAGCAAAATGACTTTCTATAGAAATTTTAAAAATAAACAAGAATTAGTAGAGATACTGATAGAAAAATTAAGCAATGAATCAATAGAAGATTATCGAAGGATAATGAGTGAAGATGTTGATTATGATGTGAAAATAAAAAAATTAATAAAACTCAAATATGTAAACGTTGTAGGCATTAGCAAAGAATTTGTAAAAGACCTTTATCAAGATGAGAAGTTGCAAAAAAAAATGAGCCAATTAAGGGAGGGCTTTTTGAAAGAGATTATGGAGGATTTTCAAAAAGCACAAAAAGAAGGATGGATTCGACAAGACTTAAAATTGGAGTTTATCTTTTATATGCTCAACGACCTTAATGCTAAAATGATGGATGAACAGCTTCAAGCAATTTATGACTCTGAAGAAGAACTGATTATGGATTTAACTCAATATTTTTTCTATGGAATTTTAACGCCAAAAGAAATGAAATGAAATACATTGTATTCATATTATTATTGGGATCATTCCACCTTTTCGCCCAAGAAAAGATAGACTTTGATGGACAAATATCCCTCATCTCCAGCTTTAGTTCCGACAACGAACTCAACAGCTTTATAGGCACACGCTATATCCCCGAACTATCCTACAAAATCCCGATAGACAGCCTACAATACATCGACTTTGAAGCCTCCATCAACCTATCCGCATCCACACTATTTCACCCCTTTGACACCACCAACACAGACGCAAACATCAACCCATATCGCCTATGGGCAAGATACGTCGGCAAACAGTACGAAGTAAGAGTCGGACTCCAAAAAATAGATTTCGGATCAGCCACACTCTTACGCCCCATCCAATGGTTCAACCAAATAGACCCACGAGATCCACTCCAACTAACCAATGGCGTATATGGCGCATTGGGTCGCTACTACTTTCAAAATAACACCAATATTTGGCTTTGGGTACTCTACGGCAACGAAAAAAGCAGAGGGTTCGACGCCATCCAAACCAACAAAAAAATACCCGAAGTAGGCGGACGTTTTCAATGTCCCATACCCAAAGGAGAAATCGCACTATCGTACCACCACAGAACCGCCAATTCCACCCACATAAGTTACCTTCCCCAATACGAAAAAATAAGCGAAAACCGCATCGGCATTGACGGAAAATGGGACGTAACCGTCGGATTATGGTTTGAAGCCACCCACAGCCACAAAGCGAAAAACATAGGACAACTCACCAACCAAACCCTCCTAAACATCGGAACAGACTACACCTTCGGCATCGGAAACGGCATCAACATCATCGCAGAACACCTACTAATTAGTTTCGACGAAAAAGCATTTAATTTCCAAAGCCCCAACAATATTTCCGCCATCACCTTATCCTATCCATTAGGTTTTTTCGACAAAATCAGCAGCGTATTTTACTACAATTGGACAGGAAAATCCTTCACTGCATTTCTAAACTACGAACACCAATTCAAAAAAATAATAGGCTATCTCATGCTCTATTACAACCCAGCCATCCAACAAGGCATCCAACAAAATGATTTTGTAAACAACTTTGTGGGCCCAGGCATAAGACTCATGCTCGTCTACGATCACTAAAACAAACAAGCAAAAATCACCATCACAAACCACTCGTCACCAGTCACCAGTCACTCGTCACCAGTCACCAGTCACCAGTCACTCGTCACCAGTCACTCGTCACCAGTCACTCGTCACCAGTCACTCGTCACCAGTCACTCGTCACCAGTCACTCGTCACCAGTCACCAGTCACAAAAAAAACAAAAAAAATGAGATTAGAACCCATCATATCCCTCGAAAATGTCACCAAAAAATACCCAGTTGGCGACGGAGAATTTACCGCCCTAAAAAACATCAACCTAAACTTCAATAAAGGAGAATTTACAGGCTTAGTCGGCCCAAGCGGATCAGGAAAAACGACCCTACTCAACATTG
>Ga0209185_1003161_pt1 | contig 9992 bp, 6 predicted proteins | sample SidtaG_2_FD_187425 | JGI IMG/M metagenome (GOLD analysis project Ga0209185, IMG submission 187425) | Marine algal microbial communities from Sidmouth, United Kingdom - Sidmouth_Asex2 metaG (SPAdes) (version 2) | ecosystem: Host-associated > Algae > Red algae > Unclassified | place: Sidmouth... | reverse complement strand
GGAATCTATATATTTGAAATAGAAGATACCAATCAACAGATGACTACTATTAAAGTAATGAAACATTAATCTTGATTAGATATATCAATATGCTTATGCTATGTACATTCTTAGTTATGATACTAAGTCATACTTCTGTATCTGGTCAGTCTAAGCAAGACTACATTTGGTTTTTTGGTAAAGACCAAAATATAAACGAAGAAGGAATTCAAGGTATAAGATTTGATTTTAATGACAAGCCATTTCAGCCTGCTGTGGCGACGAATGGCTTGTCATATGATCAAAATAACGCTTCTATATGTACACCTGCAGGAGAATTGTTATTCTACACCAATGGATGTGCCGTGGCTAATCGTGAGCATCAGATAATGCCCAATGGGGATAGCATCAATGCTGGTTTATATTTTGATGTTTTGTGGCTTGGTGATTGTAAGAATGGCTACCCAGGACCTCAAGACATTACAATTCTACAAGATCCTGCATATGAAGATGGATATTACATTATACATAAGACAAGAGAATATAATCCAGGGAGTGACCCGTCCAGAACAATGCGTCAGCTGAAATACAGTTATGTAGATATGGAGCTTAATGGTGGTTTAGGCGATCTTATAGAAAAGAATATCCCATTTGCAGAAAGCAAGAGTGTTAATGGTTATCTATGGTCATATCTGACCACAATCTCCCACAGTAATCAGAATGATTGGTGGATCTTACAGCCTGACTTTGATGGTAATTTATTCTTCACTTTTTTATTAGATTCTGATGGATTTAATATGGTAGATTCTACGAGGCTTGTAGGTCCAGACTTTGGAATAAATTCCTCGTCAGGTGGTGATGCAAAATTTTCTCCTGATGGAAGCGTATATGCTTATTTTAGTTTAACTGATGGACTTTGGTTGCACGATTTCGATAGGTCTACTGGTAATTTTTCTAATCCTCGGTCAGTGCTTTCACTTAAGAGTGATGATTTGGGATTTACAAGTGTGGAATTCAGTCCTAATTCTAGGTTTGTATATCTATCTAATACCGATTCTCTCTTCCAAGTAGACCTCTGGGAATCTAATCTCGAAGATAGTAAGATACTTATAGATACTTATCGAGATAACGAGTTAGATCTTCTCGGCACAAGATTCTTTAAGAGTACTTTAGGTCCAGATTGTAGGATTTATATACGTGGAGGAAGTAGCTCTAAGTTTATGCATGTCATACATAAGCCTGATGAGAAAGGGCTCGACTGCGATTTTGAGATGAGAGGTATTGTATTTCCACAATTTATTTCGACAGGTAGTTTTCCTAATTTTCCAAGATACCGTGTAGATGAAGATCAAGTCTGTGATCCTACGATTACGAGTCTGTTTGGTGATGATATATTCTACAGACGTGATCTTGACGTCTACCCTAATCCCGTCAGTGACAACTTAACGATAGAGTTTCCAGAAGATCATCGTGGTCATGTCTACATCATAGATATGCAGGGACAGGTTGTCTGGACTGGAGATAATAGTGATACTAAGACTCGGCTTGATGTCTCATTATTAACTCCTGGCACTTATAGTGTAGAATATCTTCCAGAAGATAATAGCAATAGAACGATCTATACTTCTATGGTTGTAAAGGTGGAGTAGGATTAAATTAGTTTGGAAATCAGATTAATGTAGGATTTTTATTTGATTTACAAACTTCAAAGAACTAGAAGGAATCTATATATTTGAAATAGAAGATACCAATCAACAGATGACTACTATTAAAGTAATGAAACATTAATCTTGATTAGATATATCAATATGCTTATGCTATGTACATTCTTAGTTATGATACTAAGTCATACTTCTGTATCTGGTCAGTCTAAGCAAGACTACATTTGGTTTTTTGGTAAAGACCAAAATATAAACGAAGAAGGAATTCAAGGTATAAGATTTGATTTTAATGACAAGCCATTTCAGCCTGCTGTGGCGACGAATGGCTTGTCATATGATCAAAATAACGCTTCTATATGTACACCTGCAGGAGAATTGTTATTCTACACCAATGGATGTGCCGTGGCTAATCGTGAGCATCAGATAATGCCCAATGGGGATAGCATCAATGCTGGTTTATATTTTGATGTTTTGTGGCTTGGTGATTGTAAGAATGGCTACCCAGGACCTCAAGACATTACAATTCTACAAGATCCTGCATATGAAGATGGATATTACATTATACATAAGACAAGAGAATATAATCCAGGGAGTGACCCGTCCAGAACAATGCGTCAGCTGAAATACAGTTATGTAGATATGGAGCTTAATGGTGGTTTAGGCGATCTTATAGAAAAGAATATCCCATTTGCAGAAAGCAAGAGTGTTAATGGTTATCTATGGTCATATCTGACCACAATCTCCCACAGTAATCAGAATGATTGGTGGATCGTACAGCCTGACTTTGATGGTAATTTATTTTTCACTTTTTTATTAGATTCTGATGGATTTAGTATCGTAGATTCTACACGATTAGTCGGAACTGATTTTGGTCGTAACTCATCAGCGTCTGGAGCTTCTACGTTTTCTCCTGATGGAAACTTATATGCTTATTATAATATGGAGGAGGGTCTATGGATCCATGATTTTGACAGAAGTACAGGCACCTTCTCTAATGAAAGGTCATTAATCGTAACACAAGATCCTAATTCTAGATTTTCTGGATTAGAATTCAGTCCTAATTCTAGATTTATTTACATATGTGATGCTGATTCTCTTTTCCAAGTGGACCTCTGGGAATCTGATCTCGAAGATGGTAAGATACTTATAGATACTTATCGTGATAACGAGTTAGACCTTCTCGGCACAAGATTCTTTAAGAGTACTTTAGGTCCAGATTGTAGAATTTATATACGTGGAGGAAGTAGCTCTAAGTTTATGCATGTCATACATAAGCCTGATGAGAAAGGGCTTGACTGCGATTTCGAGATGAGAGGTATTGTATTTCCACAATTTATTTCGACAGGTAGTTTTCCTAATTTTCCAAGATACCGCGTAGATGAAGATCAGGTCTGTGATCCTACGATAACGAGTCTGTTTGGCGATGATATATTCTACAGACGTGATCTCGACGTCTACCCTAATCCCGTCAGAGACAACTTAACGATAGAGTTTCCAGAAGATCATCGTGGTCATGTCTACATCATAGACATGCAGGGACAGGTTGTCTGGACTGGAGATAATTATGATAATAAGACTCGGCTTGATGTCTCGTTTTTAGCTCCTGGCACTTATAGTGTAGAATATCTTCCAGAAGACAACAGCAATAGAACGATCTATACTTCTATGGTTGTAAAGGTGGAGTAGGATTAAATTAGTTTGGAAATCAGATTAATGTTGGATTTTTATTTGATTTACAAACTTCAAAGAACTAGGGGAATCTATATATTTGAAATAGAAGATACCAATCAACAGATGACTACTATTAAAGTAATGAAACATTAATCTTGATTAGATATATCAATATGCTTATGCTATGTACATTCTTAGTTATGATACTAAGTCATACTTCTGTATCTGGTCAGTCTAAGCAAGACTACATTTGGTTTTTTGGTAAAGACCAAAATATAAACGAAGAAGGAATTCAAGGTATAAGATTTGATTTTAATGACAAGCCATTTCAGCCTGCTGTGGCGACGAATGGCTTGTCATATGATCAAAATAACGCTTCTATATGTACACCTGCAGGAGAATTGTTATTCTACACCAATGGATGTGCCGTGGCTAATCGTGAGCATCAGATAATGCCCAATGGGGATAGCATCAATGCTGGTTTATATTTTGATGTTTTGTGGCTTGGTGATTGTAAGAATGGCTACCCAGGACCTCAAGACATTACAATTCTACAAGATCCTGCATATGAAGATGGATATTACATTATACATAAGACAAGAGAATATAATCCAGGGAGTGACCCGTCCAGAACAATGCGTCAGCTGAAATACAGTTATGTAGATATGGAGCTTAATGGTGGTTTAGGCGATCTTATAGAAAAGAATATCCCATTTGCAGAAAGCAAGAGTGTTAATGGTTATCTATGGTCATATCTGACCACAATCTCCCACAGTAATCAGAATGATTGGTGGATCTTACAGCCTGACTTTGATGGTAATTTATTCTTCACTTTTTTATTAGATTCTGATGGATTTAATATGGTAGATTCTACGAGGCTTGTAGGTCCAGACTTTGGAATAAATTCCTCGTCAGGTGGTGATGCAAAATTTTCTCCTGATGGAAGCGTATATGCTTATTTTAGTTTAACTGATGGACTTTGGTTGCACGATTTCGATAGGTCTACTGGTAATTTTTCTAATCCTCGGTCAGTGCTTTCACTTAAGAGTGATGATTTGGGATTTACAAGTGTGGAATTCAGTCCTAATTCTAGGTTTGTATATCTATCTAATACCGATTCTCTCTTCCAAGTAGACCTCTGGGAATCTAATCTCGAAGATAGTAAGATACTTATAGATACTTATCGAGATAACGAGTTAGATCTTCTCGGCACAAGATTCTTTAAGAGTACTTTAGGTCCAGATTGTAGGATTTATATACGTGGAGGAAGTAGCTCTAAGTTTATGCATGTCATACATAAGCCTGATGAGAAAGGGCTCGACTGCGATTTTGAGATGAGAGGTATTGTATTTCCACAATTTATTTCGACAGGTAGTTTTCCTAATTTTCCAAGATACCGCGTAGATGAAGATCAGGTCTGTGATCCTACGATAACGAGTCTGTTTGGCGAAGATATATTCTACAGACGTGATCTTGACGTCTACCCTAATCCCGTCAGCGACAACTTAACGATAGAGTTTCCAGAAGATCATCGTGGTCATGTCTACATCATAGATATGCAGGGACAGGTTGTCTGGTCTGGAAGTAATTATGATAATAAGACTCAGCTTGAAGTCTCGTTTTTAGCTCCTGGCACTTATAGTGTAGAATATCTTCCAGAAGATAATAGCAATAGAACGATCTATACTTCTATGATTGTAAAGGTGGAGTAGGATTAGATAATAATTTTAATGTTAACCCATCGTTATCTGAAGTTTGCAACTTCAGATTAATATTCGATATTTCTTTGAAGTTGCAAACTTCAAAGAACGAGGGGACAGGTTGTCTGGACTGGAGATAATAGTGATACTAAGACGCAGTTTGATGTTTCATTTTTAGCCCCTGGTACTTATAGTGTAGAGTACCTTCCAGAAGATAATAGCAATAGAACGATCTATACTTCTATGATTGTAAAGGTGGAGTAGGATTAGATTAGTTTGGAAATCAGATTAATGTTGGATTTTTCTTTGATTAACAAACTTCAAAGGTCGAGGGAAAGTAATATTTTCTTTACCTTCCCTTAAATGTCAACAAAACAAAACACCAACTTTTGGATAGCTACAGCGCCGCTGTTGTTTTTTATAGTGGTATTGGCGTATGGCTTATTTGGTCATGCTATGTTATTTGGTGGAGAGAGATTACCAGTGGAGGTGCTGATAATTCTGGCTATCAGTTTTAGTAGTCTGTTTCTGCTGATGAGAGGGTATTCTTGGGATCACATACAGAAAAATATTACAGCTAAGGTAGGCGAGTCTGTGCCTGTGTTATTGATATTATTTGCCATAGGCGTACTGATAGGAAGCTGGATAGTGAGTGGGACGATTCCTATGTTGATCTATTATGGGATATCTGCTATTAATCCTGATTGGATATATATCTTTTCATTTCTGATATGTATTATTTTTTCTTTACTGACAGGGACATCATGGGGCTCTGCTGGGACGATTGGGATTGTGATGTTAGGGATAGCGCAAGTCTATCATGCGGATATATTTATTACAGCTGGAGCTGTCGTAGGGGGATCTTTCTTTGGTGATAAGATGTCCCCTTTATCTGATACAACTAATATCGCTTCTCTGGCTACAGATGTCCCATTGTTTGATCATATAAGATCTATGATGTATACGACTGGACCGTCAGCAATTATAGCTGCAGTTATATACATCGTATTATCACCAGCGATACAAGGCAGTAGCTCAGAAGTTGGAGTAGTAGAGCTGAATCAGATAGAGGAGACATTGACAGGATTAGAAAGCATCTTTTCATTTAACATTATATTGTTGCTGCCACTTCTTGTGGTGATATATGGATCTGTGACTAAGAAGCCCATCTTCATAACATTACTGGTATCAGCATGGATAGCGATGTTGCTGGCTTTAATATTTCAGCCGTTTAGTTTTTCGGATATTTTCCAGAGTTTTAATAGAGGCTTCAGTACCGAGATGGCATCTGTATCAGGTGTGAACTCTGATGTGTTAGCTATATTAAATAGGGGAGGATTGTACAATCTTATAGAAGGCATTGTGATTTCTTTTTTGATATTCGTATTTATAGGGACATTACAAGTGATGGATTCTATTCAGATCGCTATCGATGGTATGATGAAAAACTTACATAAGCAAAGTCATACTATAGCAGCGGCACTGACTACAACGATATTTACTAACTTGACGACATCTAATCAATATGCGACAAGTTTTATTATCGGCGAAGCATTTAAAGACAAGTTCGATAAGATGAAAATACCGAGGAAGGTATTGAGTAGGTCTATAGAAGATGGAGGGACGATGCTGGAGAATCTTGCACCGTGGACACCTTCAGGTATATTTATGGCGAGCACATTAGGAGTGACGGCATTAGAGTATGCGCCATACCAGTTTTTATCATTGATTAATATTGTGATCGCGTATGTATTTGCGATGACGGGAATTGGATGTTTTTATAATCAAGTAAAAAAGTCGAAGAAATGATTGTATGAAAAAGTCGAGAGGAAGGTCTCCTGACCTCTCCTCGAAACCAATCCAAAACTAACTAGAAACTAAACCTATGAAAGACGCGACAATTCTTAATCATGATACATATAAAGATCGACATGGTGCAGTGGTGCCGCCGCTGTATCAGAACTCTCTTTTTACATTTAAGAACTGGGATGCTATAGATAAGGCTTTCGATGATAAATCCGAAAACTTTCTGTACTCTCGTCTTCTTAATCCTACAGTAAAAGTTGCAGAGGAAAAAATAGCCAAGTTATGTCGTGGTGAGAAAGCAAAGCTATGCGCATCGGGTATAGCCGCTGTGACGAGTGCCATTTTACATTGTGTCAAAGCTGGAGATCATATTGTTACCGTTAAGAATATTTATGGTCCTACGAATTCTTTTATAAATAATTACTTAAAGAACAAATTCAATATAACGGCTACTTTTGTAGATGGTAAAAATGTAGAAGACATCGAGAATGCAATCCAAGATAATACCTCACTTATATTTCTCGAAAGTCCTGGTTCGTTGACATTTGAATTACAAAATTTAAGTGCAATAGCAGCAATTGCTAAGTCTCGTAATATTAAAACGGCTATAGATAATACTTGGTCATCGCCACTCTTTCAGAAACCTTTGGAAGTAGGTATTGATATGGAGATACATTCCGTATCAAAATATATCTGTGGTCATAGTGATGTTGTCGCAGGAGTAGTAGTCGGCAGTAAAGAAATGATAAATCAAATAATACTTGCAGAGCATGAGTTATTAGGTGCTAAGATGGCTCCATTCGAAGGATGGCTGATAACAAGAAGTCTACGGACATTAGCTATACGTATGAAAGCGCATCAAGAGAACGCTTTTCATGTTGCAGAATTTCTTGAAGCCCATCCAATGGTCAAAAAAGTATTCTGGCCAGGGCTCAAAAGTTTTGATCAATATGAATTAGCTCAGCAGCAGATGACTGGCTATAGCGGTCTTATGAGCTTAGAGTTAGCGACTAAAGATATCTCTAAGATAAAAGCATTTGTAGATGGGCTTAAGTTATTTAAACTGGGTGTCAGCTGGGGTGGCCATGATAGTCTCGTCTATGCACCTGTAATATCCTATCTCAAAGAATTAAGTCCTGACCAATTTGCCGCTGTTGGTATTAATGAAAGTATAATTAGAATTTCTGTGGGTCTTGAGGATAAGGAGGACTTAGTAGAGGACTTAGATAACGCATTGAGTTTGTGTGAGTAGACGAGTACAGAGAGAAGCTTTATACACTTTTAGATGTGAGAATATCCCTTAGTACATTGTCTAATTTTTCACTTTTAAAAACAAGCTAATATTTGTATGAAATAATCTATATTTTATTAATCACTCTATATATGTGGTGACTAAATTTTGATCAGCATACTTCTTTTACTTTAAGTCAAGTATGCATGAGTAGAGATTTAGGCCGGCGCTTAAGAGTAACTGCATTTGTCTTTATTTAAACCAATATGAGTGATAGATTATCGAAATTCGAATTGATTGTGCATTACTTTAGTATTTTAAAATTATATTCGCTCATATTAGTTAATTAAAAAATAAACATGAAGCACATTTACACTTTAGTATTTACAGTATTATTCACGATAAGTCTTGCGGCTCAAGATGCTCCTGACTTTACTGTCACAGATACTCACGGAAACGTTCATTCTCTATACGCAGATTACCTTGATAAAGGAAAAACTGTTGTCTTAGATTTATTTTTTGTCAACTGTCCTCCATGTAATGATTTGGCTCCTTTGTTAGAGCCTGTCTATCAAGAATGGGGTGCAGGGACTGGAGACGTACAATTTTTCTCATTGACAAGTGATTTTGCTGATACAGATGAGATCGTATTAGGATTCGAAGAAAGACATGGAACGACATGGCCGGCAGCCAGTGCAGAAGGTGGAGGTCCAGCAGCACAACAGCCATACACATTAGGTAAGTGGGGCGAATTTTATGGATACCCTACACTGATAGTTATATCACCAGACAGATCTGTACAGTTTGATGCATGGGGTGATAACCTCACTGAGACATTAACTATTCTGGACGAGTGGATAACTTCTACAGGTGCATCGAAGTCAGGTTCTACTTCGACGACGGAGGAAGTACAATTAGCATCAGAGTTATCAATATACCCTAATCCAGTAGAGGATAGAATATTTTTCAATACAGCTCAGAAAATAGACAAGTACGAGATATCTACTATAGATGGTAAGTATATTATGTCAGCTTCTATTACAGAAAGTAATATCAATGTAGCCCACCTTAACGAAGGGTTATATATTCTTAGACTACACACTAACGAAGGACTTGTACTTAACAAGAAGTTCAATAAGTTATAAGCGTAAGAACGAGCTAAAAAATTCAATATAAACCAGCAGTGCTTCCATTGCTGGTTTTTTTATGTCGCTACGAATATGAATATATCACACACAGTAAATTAAGTTGATGTGAATGATGAAGGTAAGTGTCAAGTTAAAGCAATTCTGCTCTACTACTCCAAGTCCTCATAATTTTCCATTCCGAACGTTGGCACACAAAAACATAATATCATAAGATCTTCTACACCCGTATTAGTAATTCTCTGAGCTGTATTTTCTGGAATTTTTATGATGTCGTCTTTGCTAACCCCGATGGTCGACGGTCTCCGACCTCGATCCCATGCACTCATCATGTATGCCTACCTCTTTGCCTCCCTTTTGTCTGAATCTTGCCCGCCCGCCTTTGGAGGGATTCATAAGATTACAAGATTAATATGATAAAATCAACACACAAATCTAAAAAGTTTTTTTTTCATATCGACTAAGGCGATAGCCGCATGGAGATATCTTCAGTTTAAAATTATTTTACGTTTAAAGTGAAGCAGTCTGCTATGTAATCGAACTTAACATATAGTAAACTGAAGATCTCCTCCAGAGGTGGACAAGTCCCGACCTCGATCCCATGCACTCATCATGTATGCCTGCCTCAATGCCTTCCCTTTTGTCTGAATCTTGCCCGCCCGCCTCTGGAGGGATTCATAAGATTACAAGATTAGCATGATTAAGATCAACCCTCAGATCTAACAGGTTTCCAAAACCTGTCAGATCTCGCTAAGCTCACACACATCACTCCACCTTAACAATCTGCGCAGTAAAAACT
>Ga0209185_1003157_pt1 | contig 10005 bp, 8 predicted proteins | sample SidtaG_2_FD_187425 | JGI IMG/M metagenome (GOLD analysis project Ga0209185, IMG submission 187425) | Marine algal microbial communities from Sidmouth, United Kingdom - Sidmouth_Asex2 metaG (SPAdes) (version 2) | ecosystem: Host-associated > Algae > Red algae > Unclassified | place: Sidmouth... | reverse complement strand
TGTTTTGACTTATAAAAAATCTAAGCACTGATTAATAGCCATAGGATGAGAACGTACCTCTCGTATGTCTTCGATGCTTTGGCCTTTGATGGCCATGAGATTGTGTATGATAGGAAGATAGATTTCTCCTATTATTCTAAATTTATTTTCTCTAAGAATTTTATAGTTTTTGATAATGCTTCCTGCAATTGAATTTTCTATAGCCATTACGCCGTAGTCTATAGTTTTATCCTGAATGCATCCTGATGCCAACTGTAAAAATGAATCTGCAGAAACAAAATCTAAATCGCAATCTTTGAAATATTTGTGGGTAGCTTCAAAGTGAAAGCTTCCTGGAATACCTTGAGTTATTATTTTATACTGCTTTGATTTTGACAATTTGATTCTATTGTGGGGTAAGGAATTTTTATATATCCTTAGTCAGATATAGAATATATCTTTCTATTGATAATGGTACCTATAGTTGTATCTTCTATTTTGGCTTCTAACCATGAGATGATATCTAAATAAAGGAAAGGTCTTTTTTCATATTTTTCGGTAGCAACAATTTTCAATTTATCTCTTAAGTCTTTAAATTCTACTTTCATTTTTGAAGCCTCCATGTTTGGCGTTCTTCTGAGAAACCTGATGATTTCGAGTTGGACTTTTTCTAAGTCTTTCATTTTAGATAAGAACCTATACAGTGATCGCAATTTGTAATTGACAAGTTCCTCATTACCTAAATCAAAGTGTGCAATAAGATTTAAGATACTTGCAAAGCACTGGATATCTTCTCTAAAAGCTGGTAGGCGTTTATATGTTACACGATTAAGGCAATCAATACAATTGTTAAGATCATTATCACCGAAGTAAATGCAAGCCATTTTATAATAGAAAGCCAGTATTCTGCTATTATCCCAGTTGTAAGGATTTTTGTCTAAGAGCTCTTTTATTTCTTTTAATTGATCGGAGCTATTGTCGTATAAGCCATTAATTATAATTCTATTGAGATAATGGGTGTGATAGAAGAGATAATAGTTTGATATTTCATTACGAGTTGCGTTTGCTTTTTTATGTATATCATATTTTCTGTAATAGTTAAAAGTCTCATTATACTTTACTCTTTTGTCGGACATGAATAGAGCATTAAGTAAATTATGTATGCCCTTCATAAAGAGGGGTGTTGACTCTGATATAAGCTCTTTATTATTAAGAAATATATCTGTCCATCGATTCGCATATTTATAATACAGAGGAAAGTCTTGAGTCATATTGTAGAACCATACATAGGATTGATACAAGTATAATTTCTGATAGAACTTTAGCTTGTTGATGTCATGCTTAGGTAAGTGCTTTTTGAAGAATGCTTCACGTTGATTATAATCATCTTCATTCTTAACATAACCATGCTTGAGGTATTGACCATATAGTAGCAAGGATAGATTAGATAGACTATTTGTTAAGTTTATGCCTTCCAGTATCTCGTTAGATTGTGTAGCTAATTTATCGGCCGTTATAGCCATACTTCCTGTTACATGTTGAGATTCAATTCTTTTTTCGAAATAAACTATTGATAGTGCTAATGTTTCAAAGTTTATTGAAAGTGCCATTTTTTTTGCTTTATCTAATATGTCTAAGCAAGACTTGTAGAGCCCTTTTTCATAAAGAATTTTTGCAAAATCTATTTGCTCACGGACTTCTATTTCTGTAATTTTTGTTCTCTCTAATAATCTCAGACAAGTTAATATTTGTCTATAGAGATTGGCTTTAAGATTAGATAGTTGTTTCTTTTTTATTTGCGGTAACTTCTTTAATATTTTTTTCTCATTATAATTCCCATCTTTTTCTATCTGGTTGAATAGCTGTACAAATTTACTATCACCGTTATCTGACGATCTATTAACGTATAGCCTAAAGCTTCGCTTTTCAGCTTTAGTCAAGCTTGTAATTAATAAACTGAGTTTATCATTATTCTTCTTAGGCATTGTAATTTAAGTAGGCTTAAATAATTGATATATAATGAGTTAGGGTAAATAAATTGGCATTGGACATAGTATTAGATTTTATTAATGATTGGAATTTTTATTAAAGTAAAAATACTTTTAGAAGAATATTTAAGCACCAAGGTAAAAAAGTATGGCGAAGAAACACATTCAAATTTTCGATACAACTCTAAGAGATGGAGAACAAGTTCCAGGCTGCAAATTGAATCCTATCGAAAAACTTAAGATTGCTAAGCAGCTGCAAGAAATGGGTGTGGATGTTATAGAAGCTGGGTTTCCTATATCCAGCCCCGGAGATTTTCATTCTGTAGCAATGATCTCCCGAGAGTTAAGAAGACCAACAATATGTGCACTATCTAGGGCTGTAGAGAATGATATCAAAGCAGCAGCAGAGGCGCTTATGTATTCTAATCGGCCAAGGATACATACTGGTATAGGAACATCAAGCCAACACATTAAGTATAAGTTTAATTCTACTCACGAGAAGATTTTAGAAAGAGCGGTATCAGCTGTCAAATATGCCAAGAGCTTTGTCAATGATGTAGAATTCTATGCCGAAGATGCAGGAAGGACCGACAACGAATATCTTGCTAAAGTTATAGAAGCAGTAATCAAGGCTGGAGCAACAGTCGTCAATATACCCGACACAACTGGCTACTGTCTTCCGCAAGAATATGGACAGAAAATAGCCTATCTAAAAGAGAATGTAAAAGGAATACATAATGTTATTATATCTGCTCATTGTCATAATGATTTAGGATTGGCTACGGCAAATTCTATCGCTGGTATCGAGAATGGGATAGAACAAATTGAATGTACCCTTAATGGAATCGGAGAACGGGCAGGAAATACCTCCTTAGAAGAAGTTGTTATGATAATAAAGCAGAAGTACTCCGATCAGTACTTTACTAATATTAATACTAAAATGCTTAATCCTATTAGTAGAATAGTTTCCGAGAGTATGTCTATGCCTGTGCAAGCTAATAAAGCTATAGTAGGCGAAAATGCATTTGCCCATTCTTCTGGAATACATCAAGATGGCGTCATCAAGAGTAGAAATAATTATGAAATTATAGATCCTATAGATGTAGGTATTGATCAATCTAAGATTGTATTGACCGCAAGAAGTGGAAGAGCAGCATTAGCATTTAGAGCTAAGGAAGTTGGTTATGATTTGACTAAAGAGGATTTAGATGTGGTGTATAAAAACTTTATAGATTTGGCCGACGAGAAGAAAGAAGTTAATGATGCCGATCTTTCTCTCATGCTTAATGAAGTAATGGTCTTAGCATAATTGTAATGAAGATGGGTAAGACAATGTTTGATAAAATATGGGATAGTCATGTGGTTAAAGAAATCGCAGGAAACCGAGAAGTGATCTATATAGACCAACACTTTATACATGAGGTTACTAGTCCACAGGCTTTTGATGGATTAACTAAGAGGAATATCAAAGTACTCAGAACTTCTAAGACATTAGGGACTGCTGACCATAATGTACCTACTATTAACCAGCACCTTCCTATAAAAGAGGAATTGTCAAAAATACAAGTTGAGACACTTACAGAAAATTGTAAAAAATTTGCTGTAGAACTCTATGGTTTAGGACATTCTAAGCAAGGTATCGTCCATGTGATAGGGCCTGAGTTAGGTATTACAAAGCCTGGAATGACTATAGTCTGTGGTGACAGCCATACTTCTACACACGGGGCTTTTGGAGCCATCGCTTTCGGGATAGGAACAAGTCAAGTAGAGCAAGTCTTAGCTACACAGTGTTTGATTCTGGATAAACCTAAAAGGATGCGTATTACTATAGATGGTACGCTGTCTGCAGGGGTCACTTCTAAGGATTTAATTCTTTATATCATCTCTAAATTAGGCGTAGGTGGAGCGACGGGATATTTTGTAGAATATGCAGGTAAAGCAATTACTGATCTATCAATGGAGAGTAGAATGACCATCTGTAATATGAGCATAGAAATGGGAGCAAGAGGAGGATTAATTGCACCTGACGATACAACCTTCGCTTATATTGAAGGCAAGCAACATGCGCCTCAGAATTTTGATGAAGCTAAGGATTACTGGCGCTCGATAGTAACAGATGTCAATGCTATTTTTGATAAAGAAGTGCATTATAATGCTGAAGATATAGCTCCTATGGTGACCTATGGGACAAACCCGGGTATGGGAATAAGTGTAGATGATAACATACCATCGATAAATTCTGAGTCATTCGATAAGTCCTTAGATTATATGGCTTTCCAGAAAGGAGAATCACTTGTTAATAAATCCATTCAGAATGTATTTATAGGCAGCTGTACTAATTCAAGAATAGAAGATCTAAGAGAAGTTGCAGCATTTGTCCAAGGAAAGAAAAAGGCAACTAATGTAAAAGTGATGATCGTACCGGGATCTAAGCTTGTAGAATCACAAGCTCAAAAAGAGGGATTAGATAAAGTATTTGAAGAAGCAGGTTTCGAGTTAAGACAACCTGGGTGTTCTGCCTGTCTCGGTATGAATGAAGATAAGATTCCAAGTGGTGAATATTGTGTTTCTACTTCTAACAGAAATTTTGAAGGGCGACAGGGACCAGGGTCACGTACGATCTTAGCTAGCCCTCTGATGGCAGCAGCTGCCGCTATTGAGGGTAAGATTGTTGATGTTAGAAATTATCTTAAATAAAAAGCCAATGAAAAAATTTTCAACATTAAGTTCTACGGCTGTACCTCTTCATGTAGAAGATGTAGATACAGATCAGATTATCCCTTCACGATTTTTAAAGAGTGTAACTAAGGAAGGTTTTGGGGATAACTTGTTTCGTGATTGGAGATATTCTAAAGGTGATATAGTTAATCCCAACTTCGTGTTGAATAGTAATGTTTATGGAGGAGAAATTTTAGTTGCAGGTAAAAATTTTGGTTGTGGCTCAAGTCGAGAGCATGCTGCATGGGCTTTGGAGGACTATGGCTTTAGAGTAGTGATATCAAGTTTTTTTGCTGATATATTTAAGGCTAATGCATTCAACAATGGCCTACTACCGATACAAGTGTCTGATGATATTTTGGATCATATTTTTAAAAATATAGAAAGGAACCCCTACTGTGTTTTTGGTGTAGATTTAGAAAATCAGATATTGAGTAACAGCCAAGATTTACATATCAAATTTGATATAGATGCTTATAATAAAGAATGCTTACTTAAGGGATATGATGATATAGATTATCTTCTGAATATGATAGAAGACATAGAAGAATTCGAAAACAAACAGCTTAGATTCTAATGCAAAAAAAGATAGCAATCCTTAAAGGAGACGGTATAGGTGTAGAAGTAGTTGAGCAGAGCTTACGAGTCTTAGAAGCTATAGCTATTAAGTATGACCATAACTTTATTATGGAGGAAGCATTGATTGGGGCAAGTGCAATATTTGATTCTGGAGACCCTTTGCCAGAGAGTACTATTAATTTGTGCAAATCTTCGGATGCTATATTGCTAGGAGCTATAGGCGACCCATCATTTGATAATAATCCGAATGCAACAGTAAGACCTGAGCAAGGTCTTTTAGCACTAAGAAAAACATTAGGACTTTTTGCTAATGTGAGACCAGTCAAGTTATACTCTGATTTGTCACATCTGTCACCGTTAAAAGAACACATTCTCAAGGGAGTAGATTTTATTATATATAGAGAATTGACTGGGGGTATTTATTTTGGAGAAAAAAAGAAAGAATCAAATAGTTCAAGTGATCTATGTATCTATCACGATTATGAGATAGAAAGGATTGCCTTATTAGCATTTAAGGAAGCTGAAAGAAGAAATAATAAACTATGCTTAATAGATAAAGCGAATGTGCTAGAGTCATCCAGACTATGGAGAACAGTTATTCAAAAAATTGCATTAGAATTTCCCCAAGTAGAAGTAAGTTATTTATTTGTAGATAATGCAGCTATGCAGATGATATTAAATCCATCCCAGTTTGATGTAATTGTAACATCTAATATGTTTGGGGATATAATATCTGACGAGGCAAGTGTACTGGGTGGTTCATTAGGTTTATTGCCATCTGCTTCCTATGGAGAACAGTATCGATTGTATGAACCCGTCCACGGATCATATCCTCAAGCAGCAGGTAAGGATATAGCTAATCCGTTAGCAACAATTTTGTCTACGGCAATTATGCTTAGAGATTTTGATATGTTACAAGAGGCTGATGATATTGAGAATGCTGTTGCACTCAGTATTAGTAAAGGGTATGTAACTTCTGATTTACATAAGTCATGTGGTATTAAGTGTTCTGATGTTGGAAGCTTCATTGCGCAGCAAATATTGGCTAAATCTGCCATAAATCTATCATAATATTATTTTTAAAGAACAGACCCTTTACTTAGACAATGTTTTATTATACATTTACATTATTAAAATTTATACAACTTGAATACAATTATCAATATCATATCAATTATAATTATTAGCGTCATTATTATGACCTAATAGAGAATGGTATTGTATTAACTAAAATAAATATAGAGCCATTCTCATTGAGAATGGCTCTTTTGTTTTTTATGGAAAAGAATAAATACAGCAAACACGTTACTTCAGATCCTACCCAACCTGCTGCACAAGCAATGTTGCATGCCATAGGGTTAACTAAAGAAGATCTTAAGAAACCGCAAGTAGGTATTGTCAGTACTGGCTGGGAGGGTAACCCTTGTAATATGCACTTAAATGATCTCGCTAAGGATATAAAAAAAGGCATAGCAAAGGAAGATCTTATCCCATTAATATTTCATACAATAGGAGTCAGTGACGGGATCTCTATGGGTACGGATGGAATGAGATTTTCTCTTCCTAGTCGAGATATTATTGCAGATTCTATAGAGACTGTTGCGTCAGCACAATGGTATGATGCTATTGTAGCAGTAGTGGGGTGTGACAAGAATATGCCAGGTGCTATGATGGCATTAGGTCGTCTTAATAGACCGAGCATTGTATGTTATGGCGGCACGATAGCCCCAGGTTGTCATAAAGAAAAAGATTTGACTATCATATCAACTTTCGAAGCGTTAGGAGAGAATATTGCAGGCAATCTTAGTGATGAAGATCTTAGTTCTATAATACTAAAAGCTTGTCCCGGTCCAGGTGCATGCGGAGGGATGTTCACTGCTAATACTATGGCGTCAGCAATTGAGGGTATGGGTATGAGCTTACCTTATAACTCGTCTAATCCAGCGGAAAGTCATGACAAGGAAGCAGAGTCTGATAGAGTAGGTCAAGCAATTAATTATCTTCTGGATCATGACATTAAGCCGAGAGATATAGTCACAAGGTCAGCTATGGTCAATGCGATGAGACTGATAACAGTCTTAGGAGGATCTACCAATGCTGTCCTACATATGATCGCTATCGCTAAAGCTTTCGAAGTTGATTTTACTTTAGCCGATATTCAAAAGATTAGTGATGAGACACCATTTCTTGCAGATCTTAAGCCAAGCGGTAAGTATGTAATGCAAGACTTACATGATGTAGGAGGCATACCGGCAGTTATGAAAATGATGTTAGAGAACGACTTACTCGATGGTACTTGCATGACAGTGACTGGACGTACGGTTGCCGAAAATTTATCGGAAGTAGATGGACTTTCTGATAGCCAAAAAGTCATGTATCCCATAAGCAATCCACTTAAGAAATCTGGCCATCTTCAGATCTTAAAAGGCAACTTAGCTTCAGATGGTTCTGTTGCAAAAATTACTGGAAAAGAAGGCTTGTTTTTTGAAGGGCCAGCTCAGATATTTAATTCAGAAAAAGAGACTAATCAAGCAATACAGGATGGAAAAATAAATGCCGGAAGTGTAATCGTTATCAGATATTCTGGCCCTAAGGGAGCTCCGGGTATGCCAGAAATGCTTAAACCCACAGGACTGATTATGGGAGCTGGATTAGGGGATAAGGTTGCATTGATCACTGATGGAAGATTTTCTGGTGGGACACATGGTTTCGTTGTAGGGCATATTACTCCTGAAGCATATAGAGGAGGGCTTATTGGTTTGATACAAGATGGAGATATTATTAAAATCGATGTAGAAAGCAATAGCATTGAAGCTCTTCTTTCTAAAGATGAAATTGCTCTGAGAAAGAAGCAATGGGAAGCTCCTCAAGATAAGGTTACAGGTTTTTTAAAGAAATACAGACATACTGTTTCTTCAGCAAGTAATGGTTGTGTAACAGATGAATTCTAAAAATAGTCTCATGGAGGTAAAATTAAAATCTAAACAGAGTAGTAAGCGAAGCACGAAAAAAAGGAAAACTATCAAAAAAGTTTCAGGTGCACAAGCGGTGTTAAAATGTCTGATCAAAGAAGATGTAGACATAATATTTGGATATCCTGGAGGTGCTATAATGCCTATATACGATGCATTATATGATTATCAGAAAAAGCTCAAGCATATCCTTACAAGACATGAACAAGGAGCAATCCATGCTGCTGAGGGATATGCCCGTGCATTGCGTAAGACGGGAGTTTGTTTTGCTACTTCTGGTCCAGGAGCGACTAACTTGTTTACGGGATTAGGAGATGCGCTTATGGACTCCACACCATTAGTTTGTATAACGGGTCAGGTTTATAGTCACTTATTAGGATCTGATGCTTTTCAGGAAGTGGACGTAATTGGTTGTACAACTTCTATTACTAAATGGAATTATCAGATAACAAATGCTTCAGAAATTCCAGATGTCTTGGCTAAGGCTTTTTATATAGCAAACTCAGGAAGACCAGGTCCCGTGCTAATCGATATTACAAAAGATGCTCAATTTGAGATGATTGAATTTTCTTATAAGAGAACACCTAAGATAAGGAGCTATCATCCATTGCCTAATCTTTATAAAATGAAAATTACAGAGGCTGCTGATTTAATTAATGCATCAAAAAAACCACTCATCTTAGCTGGTCATGGGATACAGATAGCTAATGCACATAATGAGTTTAGAAAATTTGTAGAGAAGTCAGGTATACCGGTAGCGAGTACAATTCACGGCTTATCCGCCATTCCTAATGAGCATCCTTTATTTATGGGTATGCTAGGGATGCATGGTAATTATGGTCCTAATGTTAATACTAATGCTTGTGACGTTCTTATTGCGATAGGAATGCGCTTTGATGATAGAGTTACAGGTAACTTATCTAAGTATGCAACTCAAGCTAAGGTCATACATATAGAAATAGACCCTTCTGAAATAGATAAAAATGTAAAAACCGATGTTGCCATTATTGCCGATGCTAAGGATGCAATTATAGCATTACATAAGAAAGTCAAAAAGACAACTTATCCTAAGTGGATTAAGAAATTCCATGACTGTGATAAGAAAGAATATAAGAAGGTTATATCAAGAGATCTAGCACCTCTTAAGAAAGGCCCTATTAAGATGTCTCAAGCGATCAAGGAAGTTTCAGATCAGACCAAGGGGAAAGCAATCGTTGTAACAGACGTAGGACAGCATCAGATGCTTGCTGCAAGGTATTATGATTATAGTGACAAAAATTTGTGGATCTCTTCTGGTGGAGCAGGTACTATGGGTTTTGGATTACCGGCTGCTATAGGTGCTAAATTAGCAAGGCCAGATAAGGAAGTTATTGCCTTTGTAGGTGATGGAGGTTTCCAGATGACATTACAAGAGTTAGGAGTGTGTTCTCAGTATGGGGTTAATGTCAAGGTCGTTTTATTAGACAACGAGTACCTTGGGATGGTGAGACAATGGCAAGAGTTGTTTTTTGAAAGAAGATATTCTTTTGTGGAATTGCAGAACCCAGATTTTATAAAAATTTCTGAAGGCTTCGGCGTCGAAGGTTTAGTAGTAGATAAAGCAGAAGATCTTGCTGCAGGTGTAGCTAAGATGTTAGAGACGGATGGGCCTTTTGTATTACACGTCAGAGTAATTAAAGAAGAGAATGTTTTCCCTATGATATCTACCGGTAAGGCTGTAGATGAAATAGTATTAGAATAAACGTCTATGACGTGAATAAATAGTTATT
>Ga0209185_1003154_pt1 | contig 10010 bp, 11 predicted proteins | sample SidtaG_2_FD_187425 | JGI IMG/M metagenome (GOLD analysis project Ga0209185, IMG submission 187425) | Marine algal microbial communities from Sidmouth, United Kingdom - Sidmouth_Asex2 metaG (SPAdes) (version 2) | ecosystem: Host-associated > Algae > Red algae > Unclassified | place: Sidmouth... | reverse complement strand
CTTTATATCCTCTTTTATATCTAAATATTTTTTTTTGGCATATTACAAGATAAAAATTATTATCCCGAATTCAAAGTTAAAATGGTATTAGTATTTATTGAGTAACAAACAATAATACTTCAGAATTTTAGGCATTAAAAAACCTCTCTAAATAATTTCCTTTTAGAGAGGTCTTAATATAATTTATGCCATGTATTTATAGCTTAAGGGATACTCCAAACGTAATCTGCGAAGGTCTAGAATCTACTTTACCACTATCTAGATTAGGAATTTTTTCATTTACAAAAGAAGCCTCATTTTCAGAGAATCCTCTTTCGTACCTAACATCTAAACCAATACATCCAAGACTTACGCCAACACCAACGTTTAAGCCTACAGTAAATTTATTTTTAACGTCTTCTATCTTTAAACCTTTAAGTTTGTTATTTACAGTGTATTGAAATGCAGGTCCGGCAAAAATACTCAGAGGTCCAATTAACTTGTATCCAACTACTACAGGTAAATCTATTCTAGAAATATCATAATCACTAGAGCTGTTGTTAATAGAATAGTTACTTTTAGTTTTGGTGTAAACTAATTCTGGTTTTACATATATTTTTGGTAAATCTATTTTGCCAAAAAAACCAATGTGAAAGCCAACCTTGCCATCAGCGCCAGATACAATATTTTCTCCCGTGTTACTAACTTGGGTATAATTTAAATCTCCGTTCTGATTGTAATTAAGACCAGCTTTAATACCAAAGCCAGACCCTGTTTGTGCAAACGCAGAAATGCTTAATAAAGCAAAAGTTGCTACTAAAATTGTTTTTTTCATAAGTGTTTGTTTTTAACAATAATAGGCATCAAATATAATGCTTAATTATTTTCTTTTAACCACTTTTAAAACGGCACTTTCTATTGCTTTATTATTTAATTTGTATTTATCCATTAATTGTGCTGGAGTTCCACTTTCTCCAAAAGTATCGTTTGTTGCAACAAATTCTTGCGGTGTTGGAAATTCTCTAGATAAATAACCGGAGATGCTTTCTCCTAAACCTCCTAAGAAGTTATGTTCTTCTGCACTTACAATACAACCAGTTTTCTTAACAGATTTTAATATCATTTCCGTGTCCAAAGGTTTTATGGTGTGTATGTTGATTACTTCCGCAGAAACACCTTGCTTTTCTAAGTTTTCGGCTGCAAGTAATGCTTGCCATACTAAATGCCCTGTAGCTACAATAGTAACATCTGTACCTTCACTTAATAAAATACCTTTACCAATTTCAAACTTTTGATCAGCAGGCGTAAAGTTAGGTACTACAGGTCTACCAAATCTAAGGTAAACAGGTCCGTCATAATCAGCAATTGCGATTGTCGCAGCTTTTGTTTGGTTAAAATCACAAGGATTAATTACCACCATTCCTGGTAACATTTTCATTAACCCAATATCTTCTAATATTTGGTGTGTTGCACCATCTTCACCAAGTGTTAAACCTGCATGCGAAGCACATATTTTAACATTCTTTCCAGAATAAGCAACAGACTGTCTAATTTGATCATAAACTCTACCTGTAGAGAAGTTTGCAAAAGTACCCGTAAAAGGTATTTTACCACCAATTGTTAAACCAGCTGCAATACCAATCATATTAGCTTCTGCAATTCCTATTTGAAAGAAACGCTCTGGATTTTCATCAATAAACGTTTGTATTTTTAAAGAACCTATTAAATCTGCACATAAAGCAACAACTTTAGGGTTGGTTCTTCCTAATTCTGTCATTCCTGCACCAAATCCACTTCGTGTGTCTTTACTACCTTGATCTGTATATTTTTTCATTTTTAATTTTCTTTTGTAATGGGGCTATTAATAATCTCCTAAAGTTTCTGGGTTTTGTACAAATGCAGTAGCTAATTGCTCATCATTAGGAGCTTTACCATGCCAAGCATGTGTGTGCATCATAAAATCTACACCATTACCCATCATTGTGTATAATAAAACACAAACAGGTTTTCCTTTTCCTGTTCTGCTTTTTGCATCTTTATAACCGTTAATAATAGCTTCAAGGTTGTTACCTTCTTTTACTTCAAGAACATCCCAGCCAAAAGCTTCGAACTTAGCTTTTATATCTCCCATGTTTAAAACAGTATCAGTAGAACCATCTATCTGTTGTCCGTTTAAATCAATAGTAGAAATTAAGTTGTCTACTTTTTTTGCAGATGCATACATGATAGCCTCCCAGTTTTGTCCTTCCTGTAATTCGCCATCACCATGTAAAGAGTAAACTAATTTATTGTCGTTATTTAATTTTTTTGCTTGCGCTGCACCAAGTGCAACAGACATTCCTTGTCCTAATGAACCAGACGCTATCCGTACGCCAGGCAAGCCTTCATGTGTTGTAGGGTGTCCTTGTAAGCGAGAGTCTAAAAGTCTAAAAGTGTTTAATTCATCTATAGGGAAATAACCTTTTCTTGCTAATACGCTATAAAAAACAGGAGATATATGTCCGTTAGATAAAAAGAAAAGATCTTCATCTTTTCCATCCATATCAAACTCACCATCTTTTAGCTCCATAATTTCGTTGTAAAGGCTTACTAAAAACTCTGTACAGCCTAAAGATCCACCTGGGTGTCCAGAGTTTACTTTGTGAACCATTCGCAAAATATCTCTACGAACTTGTGTTGTTAAATCCTGTAATTCTTGCAGTTTTGGCATTTTTATCGTGTTATTGTGTAAGCCACAAATTTAACTGCAATCTTTTGCCTATACAAGGCAATTTTGTTATATTTTATCTCATTTTAGGGCAATTTTGTACAACTTTATTTTTTCCTTAAGTATAATATGCTGAGGAGTTGATTATATTTGCGCACATATATTTACGATTTTGAAATTTACCATAAAACAAAAAGACCCTAATAGTAAAGCCCGTGCCTGTGAATTAATTACAGATCATGGGAAAATTGAAACTCCAATTTTTATGCCCGTAGGTACTGTGGCGTCTGTTAAAGGAGTGCACCAGCGTGAGTTAAAAGAAGAAATAAACCCAGATATTATTCTAGGGAATACATACCACCTTTACTTGCGCCCTAAGACTAAAATTTTAGAAGAAGCTGGGGGACTTCATAAATTTATGGGATGGGACCGTAATATATTAACAGATAGTGGTGGTTACCAAGTGTATTCATTATCTGGAAGAAGAAAAATAAAAGAAGAAGGTGTAAAATTTAAGTCGCACATAGATGGTTCTTATCATATGTTTACACCAGAAAATGTAATGGAAATTCAGCGTGTTATAGGTGCAGATATAATTATGGCTTTTGATGAATGTACACCGTATCCCTGCGATTATAATTATGCAAAACGTTCTATGCATATGACGCATAGGTGGTTAAATAGATGTATAAATCATTTAGAAAAAACACCTTTGAAGTATGATTACTCACAAACATTTTTTCCTATAGTACAAGGGTCTACTTATAAAGATTTGAGAAAACAATCTGCTGAGTATATTGCTGGAGTAGGAGCGGAAGGGAATGCTATTGGAGGATTATCGGTAGGAGAGCCAGCAGAAGAATTATATGCAATGACAGAGATTGTGTGTGATATTCTTCCAGAAGATAAACCTAGATACCTAATGGGAGTTGGTACACCTATTAATATATTGGAAAATATTGCTTTAGGGGTTGATATGTTTGATTGTGTAATGCCTACAAGAAATGCGCGTAACGGAATGTTATTTACAGCGCATGGTACTATAAATATAAAAAATAAGAAATGGGAGAACGATTTTTCTCCTGTGGATGAGATGGGTATAACTTTTGTAGATACAGAGTACTCTAAGGCGTATTTAAGGCATTTGTTTGCGGCAAATGAATATTTAGGAAAACAAATAGCAACCATACATAATCTTGGATTTTATTTGTGGTTGGTTCGTGAAGCAAGAAAGCATATTTTAGCAGGAGATTTTTACGATTGGAAAAATATAATGGTAAAACAAATGGATAAAAGATTGTAATGCTAACCATTTTAGATAGATACATATTAAAAAGATATTTAGCCACATTTGGTGTTATGCTACTGCTGTTTGTTCCTATTGGAATATTAGCAAATTTAGCAGAGCAAGTGTCCAAGATGATAGATAATGAAGCGCCACTAAACGAAATCATTATTTATTATTCCAATTTTGTTATTTATTTAGGGAGTTTGCTATTTCCTATTTTCTTGTTTCTATCAGTAATATTTTTCACCTCTAAATTAGCGAACAACACAGAAATTGTTGCCATATTAAGTTCTGGAGTTTCTTATGGTAGGTTTTTAAGACCGTATCTTATTGGAGCTACGATTGTTGCTGTACTTATGTTTTTTATGGGGATGTTTATAGTTCCCTACGCAAGCATCGGTTACAATCAATTTCAATATAAATATTTAAAGAAAGACAGGAAAACTATTGAGACCAATAATATATTTAATCAATTAAATGAAAATGATTTTTTATACGTAAGTACTTTTAATCCTGCTAGGAAAGTTGGAAATAATTTTACATTAGAACATTTTAATAAAGCTAATAAATTGGAATACAAAATTTCTGCAGCAAGCATACGTTGGGTAGAAAAAGATTCTGTTTACAAATTAACTAACTACGAAAAGTATACTTTAATTAACGATGTAGAGCATGTTGAAATTAAGCAGAGCTTGGATACTATTTTTAATTTTAAAATTGATGAGCTATCAGAAGTCTCCTATGTTGCAGAAACAAAAAATCTTTTTGAGTTAAACGAGTTTATAGATAAACAACGAAAAAAGGGTGCATCCAATATAAATACTTATGTTTTGGTAAAATACAAAAGGTGGGCATTACCAATTACAGCATTTATACTCACGATTATAGCAGTAGCAGTTTCGGCTCAAAAACGCAGAGGGGGTATGGGATTAAATTTAGCATTTGGTATTCTGGTAGCCTTCGTGTACATATTTTTTGATAAAGTGTTTAGCACACTAGCAGAACAATCTGGGTTTTCTCCATTATTGGCAGTAATTATACCTAACATTATTTTTGGTATTGTAGGGTTCTATTTACTTCAAAATGCAAAACGCTAAGCTAAAAAACTACCTGCATTTACATTTTATAGTTTTCGTATGGGGTTTTACAGCTGTTTTAGGAAAAATAATAACAATAAGTGCGCTGCCATTAGTATGGTATCGCATGCTCATAGCAACCGTTGTTATTCTACTTTTTATAGGCTTAAAGAAAATTTCTTTAAAAGTTAATCGTAAAACAGTATTATCACTATTTTTTGCAGGCGTGTTAATAGCATTGCATTGGGTTACTTTTTTTATGGCAATAAAAGTATCTAATGTATCTATAGCCTTAGCAACTATGTCTACAGGAACATTCTTTACAGCGATATTAGAACCTATTTGGTATGGTAGGAAAATGATTTGGTATGAGGTTGTTTTTGGACTTATAGTAATTTTTGGTTTATACCTCATTTTTAGTGTGGAGGCAGTATATTTTAAAGGGATTATTATAGCATTAATATCCGCTTTTTTAGTGACTTTATTTTCGCTAATAAATGGTAAATTAGCGCATCAATTAAAACCTTCGGTAATTTCTTTTTACGAATTAGGAAGTGGTGTCTTGTTTTTGTCCATATATTTATTGTTTAGCAGAGGTTTTACAGCAGAATTCTTTCAGTTGTCAATAAATGATTTTCTTTTTATATTTATTTTAGCGTCCATCTGTACAGCGTATGCATTTATAGCATCAGTAAAAATAATGCAGTATTTAAGCCCGTATACCGTAATGTTAACCATTAATTTAGAGCCTATATATGGAATTATGTTGGCTTTTCTTTTTATAGGAGAAAGCGAAAAAATGAGCCCATTGTTCTATGGTGGAGCGCTGCTTATATTAGGTATGGTAGTTGCAAATGGAGTTTTAAAAAATAAAACCTTATTAAAAAAACGAAGAAGGGCTTAGTGTTCCTTGTTTAAAGTTTTATATTTGTCTGTTAATACAAATTAAATTGATTAATTCATGGAGTATTTGGATTTTGAACTTCCTATCAAAGAGCTAGAAGAGCAATTAAATAAATGTGCCATCATTGGTGAGGAAAGTGATGTAGATGTTTCTGAAACCTGCAAACAAATTGAGGGAAAATTAGCTGTAGCACGCAAAGATATATATAAGAACCTTACCGCTTGGCAACGAGTTCAACTCTCTAGGCATCCTAATAGGCCTTATACGCTAGATTATATAAATGGTATGTGTGACGGTACATTTTTAGAACTCTTTGGAGATAGAAATGTAAAGGATGATAAAGCAATGATTGGTGGTCTAGGAAAAATAGGAGACCAAAGCTTTATGTTTGTTGGTCAACAAAAAGGATACAATACAAAAACAAGACAGTACCGTAATTTTGGAATGGCGAATCCAGAAGGCTATAGAAAAGCATTACGTTTAATGAAATCTGCCGAAAAATTTGGAGTACCAGTTGTATGTTTGGTAGATACTCCAGGTGCCTATGCAGGGATTGAAGCAGAAGAAAGAGGGCAAGGAGAAGCAATTGCACGTAACATAATAGAGATGACTCGTTTAAAAGTGCCAATAATAGTAGTTATTATAGGAGAAGGAGCGTCTGGAGGGGCACTAGGAATAGGAGTAGGAGATAAAGTATTAATGTTAGAGAATACATGGTATTCTGTAATATCGCCAGAATCATGTTCCTCTATTTTATGGAGAAGCTGGGAGTACAAAGAACAAGCAGCTGAAGCTCTAAAATTAACGTCCTTAGACATGAAAAAGCAGAAGCTTATAGACGAAATTATTAAAGAACCTCTAGGAGGCGCTCATACCAATAGAGAGAAGACTTTTAAAACAGTAAAAGATAAAATTACTTCACATTATGAAGAATTAAAAAAGTTATCACCAAAAGAATTAGTAAGTACACGTATGAATAAATATTCAGAAATGGGCGTATTCAACGACTAGTCCCTAATTCTTAGTTAAAGTTTGTAAAACTGGAGTGTAAATGCTCCAGTTTTTTTTCGTTATCAACATAAAATTGTAACTTATTAACACATAAATTGTTAACTAACTGTGGATATCGTTCGTATTCATTTTTAACTTATCAAGCATATAATTGTATACTTTCGTAGAGATGGAAAATGTAAACCCTAATATTGGTAAAAAAGTAAACAAGCCAGCAGTAATCAACTTAGAGAGAGGTAAATTACCGCCTCAAGCAGTTGATTTAGAGGAGGTTGTTCTTGGGGCGATGATGATTGACAAAAAAGGGGTAGATGAAGTAATAGATATCTTGCATCCAGATGTTTTTTATAAAGATGCACATAGATTAATCTATGAAGCCATTTTCAAATTGTTTGAAACCTCAGAACCAGTCGATTTATTAACCGTTTCATCACAATTAAAGAAAGATAAAAATATTGAAGCTGTAGGAGGCGATTATTACTTAGTGCAATTAACACAAAAAGTAGCATCTTCTGCCCATATAGAGTTTCATGCAAGAATCATACTTCAGAAATATATTCAGCGTAGTTTAATAAAAATTTCAAACGAAATTATACAAGAAGCCTATGATGATGGGACTGATGTATTTGATTTGTTAGATGGAGCAGAATCTAAATTATATGACGTTACGCAAGGAAATTTGAAACGTTCTGCAGAAACAGCTCAAAACTTAGTAATTCAGGCAAAAAAGCGAATCGAAGAAATTGCAGGAAAAGAAGGAATGAGTGGTATAGCTTCTGGCTTTGATAAGGTAGATAAGCTAACCTCTGGATGGCAGCCGAGTGATTTAATTATTATTGCAGCACGTCCTGGTATGGGGAAAACAGCCCTTACATTATCTATGGCACGTAATATGGCAGTAAATACAGGAGCTCCCGTAGCATTCTTCTCTTTAGAGATGTCATCAGTACAATTAATAACCCGTTTAATATCTTCGGAAACAGGATTGTCATCAGAGAAATTAAGAACAGGAAAATTAGAAAAACATGAGTGGGAACAGCTAAATGTAAAGGTAAAAGCATTAGAGAAAGCACCTTTGTTTATAGATGATACCCCATCACTATCCATTTTTGACCTTAGAGCAAAAGCAAGACGTTTAGCTTCTCAGCACGGTATAAAAATGATAATGATTGATTATTTGCAGTTAATGACCGCAGGTGGTAGTCAAAAAGGAGGCGGAAACAGGGAACAAGAAATATCTACAATATCTAGAAACCTGAAAGCCTTAGCAAAAGAATTAAATGTACCTGTAATTGCACTATCGCAGTTATCACGTGCGGTAGAAACGCGTGGTGGTACAAAAAGACCTATACTTTCCGATCTAAGGGAATCTGGAGCCATTGAGCAAGATGCAGATATTGTATCTTTTATTTATAGACCAGAATATTATAAGATAGATGAGTGGGATGATGATGAGCGTTCACCAACTGCTGGGCAAGGAGAATTTATTGTTGCCAAGCACAGAAATGGTGGTTTAGAAAATATTAGATTGAAGTTTATTGGTAACCTTGGTAAGTTTGATAATCTAGAAGAGTTTGATTCTCCTTTTGAGTTCCAATCAAAAATGAACGATGGTGAAGAAAACCCATTTGCAACGAATACACTCCCAAGTGCAGACGAAGCTTTTGGTAGTTCTATGAACAGCCCAGAAGATGCGAGTGATGTTCCTTTTTAGATTTTTATATTTACAAATGTAGAGGTCAGTAGTTAAACTCGTATCCTTATATAAAGTAAACATATAAATTATGGACATTTTTAAAGGTCAAAATCTTCTAGAGTTCTCTGATCGCTTTAAAACAGACGAAGATTGTAAAGAATATTTAGCAGGTTTGAAGTCAGAAATACCATTTAAATGCTCTAGATGTAATCATACAGCCTGCCAAACTCGTGCCGATTTCTCTAGGCAATGTAATATTTGTAGACATACAGAATCCGCAACGGCAGATACTTTATTTCACAGGGTGAAATTTGGTGTTCGAAAAGCATTTTTCATTTGTTTTGAGATGGCTACAAGTACCAAAAGCTTATCTACAAGTTATATGGGAGTGCGTTATGGTGTGACAGAAAAAACAGCCAGACTTTTTATGCTTAAAGTTAGAGAAGCTATGTCTTCTAGTGGAAATAACCCTATGGACGAATTTGTTTTAGGAGGCAGAGAACAAACAAAAGTTGGTAGAAGCTACGATGCTAATAAAAAGAAGGCCATTACAGCTGTTCAGCTTACTGAAGATAGAAAGGTAAAAAAGAATGTATGCTATGAAAATAGATGATTTTTTCAGCACAATCTTTACAATGTATTTTTGTTAACCATATCAGCCGAGATGCAAAGATTACCACAGATAAATGGAGAGGCTATAGTCCTATTGCAAAGGCTTATTAAATTACACAAATAGAAAGTAATGGAGGTTTGAATTTTAAAGGGCTACACATGATACATCAGGTTAAATCTTGGATAAGAACAACTTATTCTTGGGGTAGCAACAATAATTTGAATAGATACTTTAATGAATTTTGTTTTAGAATAAACAGATCTCAAAGCAAAGCTACAATATTCAATAATCTTATTGTCAAAATGGTGAATAATGATAAAATCTATCAAGCTAAATTAATAAGTAACTAACTACTGACCTCTAAATCTTTATATCTTTCAGAAAAATAGCAAATCATTTATTAGTTGTGAAAATAAGGCTCCCAAAAGAGTTTTTCTTCTTGTAATTTATCAAATCCACTACAAAGAGAATATAGCTTATACATGATTCTGATGTATTCTTTAATTTGGCTCTTATTTTATTAAGATTGAGCCATTTTACCTTGACTAAACTCAGCTCCAATATGATTCCTTTCTGCAGCCTCCTTTTTTCGTTTGGCTTTTTGGTACTGATTATAATACTCCCCAAATTTAGGACAGTAAGTTAAGTTGTAATTTAACCCTGTCAAACATAAAAAAATCAAGAAGAAAATTTAGTGCATCGTTCAAAGCCAAGGTTGCTATTGAAGCGATAAAAG
>Ga0209185_1003150_pt1 | contig 10030 bp, 11 predicted proteins | sample SidtaG_2_FD_187425 | JGI IMG/M metagenome (GOLD analysis project Ga0209185, IMG submission 187425) | Marine algal microbial communities from Sidmouth, United Kingdom - Sidmouth_Asex2 metaG (SPAdes) (version 2) | ecosystem: Host-associated > Algae > Red algae > Unclassified | place: Sidmouth... | reverse complement strand
CCCTAAATAATCCCATCTGTATGATACAGCAGCGATCATTAACCTTCCAAATAAGTCGTCAAAGTAGCGACTATTAAACTTAAAGCAGAACTCGTTTAGATAATTTTGTAAAAAATTGTCATCTATTCTGTGGTGTACATCTAATAAAAGTCGTTTAGCATTACTTATGGCTGTATGCACCCATGGCAATACTTTTGAAATATCCTTTTTAAGTATAACTTTGGATTCAACATCATATTGCTTTTCTAAATCTACATAGCTCGTAGACTTATCGGATATTATTGTTGTGTTCGTCTCTAAAGATTCTACTACTTTATTGGTTACGTATTCTTTCTTTAAGGATTCAACAACTTTCATCTTTAAATACCCTACCTTTTTCTTTTCACCATGTTTTTTAGGGTCGTGCTCATCACCTGCATCTTTAGATTCTACACTAACCAAAACTGCTGTTTAACGTTGGCTTCCTCTACCGCGTTTTAAAGGTTCAGATTTATCTCTTGTTATGGATACGGTCTCAAAAAAGCCTTCATTAAGTTCTATTTCTTCTTTAAGTTTATAATTATTATCCCTAGGCCCCATGACACTTCTTAGCTTATGCATCATAGACCAAACAGGTGCATAGCAATAAATCAATACTGAAAAGGTAGTTTACTACCATGCAGGACAGTACCACTTTTTAAGGTCGTACGATGCTGACACGATTTGCACTCCCATTGTTCTCGGTATTGCTTCCAATAATGGGATGTGTTGCCGCATTTAGCACGTGAAATTCCTTGTTCTAATAGGTAAGCTTTAAAGGCTGTTTTACAACTTTCCTCATCTGGAAAGTACTTGGTGAATTCTATTAATTTCATTCTTTAAGATACGAAAAAAATGAATAAGGAAAATAACGGACAAGCATAAAAAAGAAAGACAAGTAGCAGTTAGTGTTACTGCTAGAAAACTTGCCGTAATTATTTGGAATATGATAACTAAAAAACAAACTTATCAACCACCAACAGAATACTTATTCCTTGATCAAAAAAGAAAAATGGGACTGTCAAAAGAATTAAAAAACAAATTGATAAATTTGATATTAAACCCGAAGATCTCGATTTTTCAAAATCCTGATTATCAATAACTGAATTTGACGTTAGTCGAGACTACAAAATAAAATGAACTCCAAATATAATTTGATATTGTTACTACTTTTATTTATTTTAAAATATACTTAAGCCATATTCGTTCACCGCTTTTTTTTGATAAATTCATTAGTATTCTTCATAAACATAAAACAGATAACTAGAAATAGTAAAATATATAATACATTTAGAAAAAAATGATCTTAGCATTATGAGGAGAAAAATAATATTTTACGCTGTTACTTTTTTATGTACTAGTCTTTTTTTAAGGTGTGATTTCAAAAAAGAAACTAAGCATGTTACGCCTGTAATTTCAGAACCTATACCTGATAATTCAGTAATCGTTAAAAAAGAAGTTGAAACAAAAAATAATGATAAGCCCTTAGAAGATATCTTTGCTACAATAGACTTCAATAAATTTTCAGATATTATTACTGAAAAAGATAAGAGGGAATTAAATATTTTTTTGCCGATTACAAGAATTGAAAAATATACAAATTTAGACGAAGAATACCTTGCTGTTTTTACTGAAGATAAGGCAAATACAATATCTTGAAGTCCTGATTATCAAAACTCTAGTATCAACTTTTATTTATTAAAAAAACTTAATAGTGATGAAAATTATAATAACAATTACGAGGTAATTAATAAGTTCTCAGAAAATTCTCAAACTTATAGTAAATACGTCGTAAGATTTGATTTTTTAAACAACGTTTGTAGCTTTGATACAATAGATGATAATGGTATTATAACTCCAATAATTTTTACTCAAGAAAGACCTATGGAGCATAATACTGAAACGACAACTATCTATATTTTTTCAAAAGAAAAAATGATAACAATAGAGATTGATAATGAAACTGAAGGAACCCGCAGCGTTCGTGTTTCTCCTTATTTTTATACACTTTCAAACACCATTCAAAATAAAGTAAAGCAAACTATTAATAATTTAAAAAGTATTCGTTTAGAAGAGGTTGAAGAAGATGATGAATATATCATGTTTGAAGGATTTTGGGATACTAAAAAATGCTTTTGGGACGGTATTACAACTAGTAATATCTATAAAGGTAGCCCTTTAACTACTTATAATATTGAACTTCCTATAGAATCATCTTATTCCTTAGAAGATTTAAAAAACATTTACGAATCTACATTTCCAACATCACAAGACATCAGTCTTGATTTTGGAATATCTGATAATTTAGAAATGCATTCTGGTCAGATTTACAACAACTTAGACACCCCTATACTATTACCTGACTATAAGTTAGAATATATTTATGTCTCTGATAAGAATAAAATTTTAACACAAACGATTTTTGAGCATGACTTTTTACAAATAGACCCAAAAGCTATTGAAATCTTTGATGATAATTCTATTAGTTATAATTTAAATGATGGTTATCACGCTATAAACTGGGACTTTCAAAATGGATGGGAAAGCGAAAATCTTCAATTATTTCCAAAAGAAATGCAAGAAGGCAAATATATTGCTTATGGTAGACTTAGTTATTTTGATGGAGAACAAGAACAAGCTTTATTCTCTAAAAAAGAAATTTTAAACTACGTAAAGCCTCAAAATTTAACTAGAAATGCAGCGCTTTTAAAGCTGAAAGTAAAATATGACTCAATCTACCCAACCTCAAAAGATTTACAAATAGACACTGGTATTAGATATTATAATAAAGATGGTTCTTTACACCAATATCAATACATGCCACACATAAAAAACGCTACCAATTTTCCAATAGACACGAACAAATCTTCTTTTGTGTTTTATTATGTGAATGGTAAAGATGAAGTCTTTAGAAAAGAAATACCTAATGCATTTTACAATGTTCTTAAACCTAACGAAAGTGATATTTTAGGAGATAGTTATTTCACTAATATTGTTGATGATTTCTGGGTTGAAAATAATATGATGTATGATTCTCCAATAGTAAAAGATTTAGAAAAAGGAGAATACTTAATTTATTCAGAACTTATTTCTAATACAGGCTATTCATACTATTCTAGAAAAGAGTTTATCAACTTTACAAAAACAGCGCTATATGAAAGTCAAAAAACAGATTCGCTATACCAATCTAACGAAGAGTTTAAAAAAGAGTTATCAGAAAACAAATCAATTAAGGGGAAGAAAGAAAACGGTTCGAATTGCTTTAAGAAAAAATCTGACGACAACCTATACAATATAACAACTTGTTATTACCCTAAACAGTTTAAAAACCTTCAATTATATAACATTTTAAAATACTCTAATATAAATTTAACAGATAAGCTTGTACAAAAGCTACCTAGAAGAGATACTATATACCTTACTAAACATAGCGATAAAGTATCATTTAATATCCCTAAGGGAGCTATTGACACCTTAAAAATAAAGATTAACAAGACCCAATACCATATATACAAGAAAGATAGTTTCCCTGTTATAGAAAAATATTTTAGGTTAAATTAAATCGGATTTTTAAAATTTACATAAACTATTAAAACAGTAACATCTCATATTGTTCCTAAAAGTTACTACCCTTCGAAAATAAGATTGAAATTTTGGAATGACCTAATGACAAAAAAGATTGAAATTATGTGTAAAATCTATCACAAATTGATTGAATATATCCCTCAGTATTGTTCTGAATTCAATACAAATCTTAAGAAAAGGACAAAACTATAATTTTGGAAATAGAGAGAGTCTACAACCAAAATTAATCGAAATAAGGAATAAATATATTATAACAAGAGTATTAGAAACGGATTCTAAAAATTCAAAATAAAGTCAGTTACACATATTAAGATTGTTGTAAGGCAAGTTGCCTTGTAACGGTCTTAAATAGTAAACACTAATTTTATATCAATATAAAAGCTATATCAGGAGAAAAAAACTTATCGCATTTAATTAGTAGAATGAGTCTTAAATTAAACTTAGGTGTCTATCTATTTTCAACTGTAAAAGACATTCGCAAAATAGACCGACAAGATGCTATTTGTAAGTTTAAAGAGGAAGAAGGAATAACGGTTATAATAGACAAATGCAAAGCGGACGAATTAAAGCTGAATTATAAATACGTAGTTTTTGCATAACATTAACCATACATTCATCTTCAGACACAGTAGAATTAACCGCTTTGTTCTTTAATGAACTTGTAAAACACAATATAAGTTACAATGTTATTGCAGTTTATTACCATGATTATATCTTTGTAAAAATAAAAGATGCAGGTGAAGCCTTAAACGCCTTAAAAAACTATCAGAAAACAATTATCCTAATTAACAAACAATCATGTCTATAGCACAAAATCTAAAAACCATAAAAGAAACGCTTCCTGAACAAGTAACATTAGTAGCTGTTTCTAAAACCAAACCTATTGCAGATTTACAAGAAGCGTATGATACTGGACAGCGTATTTTTGGGGAGAATAAGATTCAGGAAATGGCAAAAAAATGGGAGACATTACCAAAAGATATAAAATGGCATATGATTGGACATGTACAAACCAATAAAGTAAAGTACATGGCGGAGTTTGTTTCTTTAATTCATGGTGTAGATAGTTTTAAACTATTAAAAGAAATAAACAAACAAGCAAAAAAATACAACAGAGTTATAGATTGCCTATTACAAATTCACATTGCCGAAGAAACCACCAAATTTGGTTTGGATGCTCCGGAATTAAGGATTTTACTCAATTCTGATGATTTTAAAGCATTAGAAAACATTAAAATTTCTGGGCTTATGGGAATGGCGACTTTTACAGAAGATACATATCAAATTAAAAAAGAATTCAACTATTTAAAATCGCTTTTTAATACAACAAAAGAATTACTCCCAGAAATAAATGTGTTATCTATGGGTATGAGTGGTGATTATAAAGTAGCAATCGCTGAAGGTAGTACAATGGTACGGATAGGAAGTAGTATATTTGGCAGTAGAAACTAGGGATAATACAGAATTAAAATTAGTGAATGTACGTTATATTAGATATTGAAACTACAGGAGGAAAATACAATGAAGAAGGCATAACGGAAATTGCTATTCATAGATTTAATGGCTACCAAGTTGTAGATAAATTCATTAGTTTAATAAACCCTGAAAAAGATATTCAACCCTTTGTTGTAAACCTTACAGGTATCAATAATAATATGCTGCGCAACGCCCCAAAATTTCATGAGGTTGCAAAGCGTATTGTAGAAATTACCCAAGATGCTATTTTAGTAGCACATAACGCACAATTTGATTACCGAATTCTTAGAACCGAATTTAAACGTTTGGGGTATAATTTTGAGCGCGAAACACTATGTACAGTAGAACTTTCTAAAAAATTAATTCCAGACCAAGAATCATACAGCTTAGGAAAACTGGTACGTTCCTTAGGAATACCTGTTACAGACCGTCATAGAGCTAATGGTGATGCTTTAGCAACCATAAAACTTTTTAAACTATTACTTTCCAAAGACATTGATAAAACAATTATTAAAACCGTCATAAAAGGAGCTACATTAGGTGAACTTTCGCAAAGACAGCTAGATATTGTAGAAGAATTACCATCGGTTACTGGTGTGTATTACATGCATGATAAAGACGGAGAAATTATTTTATTAGGAAAAAGTAGCAATATAAAGAAAAGAGTAAATCAGCACTTTACAGGCAGAGGTGGTAGAGCTAGAAAAATACAGAAAGAAACAAAAAGTGTTACTTATGAAAGAACGGGTAATGAACTAATAGCGCTGTTAAAAGAAAACGAAGAAATTCAGCGAAATAAGCCTAAATATAACTCCCACAAGAAAAAAAAACTCTTCTCGTTTGGTGTTTACAAGACCTATACAAAAGGTGGTTATATAGCCCTAAAAGCAGAAAAACTAAATAACTTAGAAGAAAGAATCACTACTTTTAGCAGTAAAATAGCAGCTGAAAACTTTTTACATAAAATAAATATAGAATTTATGCTATGTGATAAAGTAAACGGACTTTCACAAGCAAAAAGTAATTGTGGTAAATACGATGATGGTAAATGTTTAGGTGCCTGCATTACTAAAGAAACAGTAGAAGAATACAACTTAAGAGCAGAAAAAGCAATTCATAAATACAGCCTTAACAATAGAAATATAGTTCTTATTGATAAAGGTAGAGAATTAGGTGAACGCAGTGGCATTTTAATTAAAAATGGTGTGTTTGCTGGACTTGGTTTTTTTGAATTAAACCATCAAATAAATAATATTCATATCTTAGAATCAGTAATCACGGCCATGAAAGGGAATGAAAACACCAATCATATCATTGAAACTTATTTAAAAAAGAAACGTGTATTAAAAATAATTGAACTGGAAGAATGAAAAAAGATACACCTAGAAAAAGTTGGAAATCTATACTTCATGAGGTTATTTATGAAGCAGATACTTCTAAAGGTAAATGGTTTGATATTATATTGTTTGCACTTATTATTCTAAGTGTTGTTCTTGTAATGCTAGAAAGCGTAAAGGAAATTGATGCCAAACATCACAATTTATTAATTGCTTTAGAATGGATTATCACTATCTTTTTTACGATTGAATATATTGCTAGGGTTATAACTATAAAAAAACCTTTTAAATATATATTTAGCTTTTATGGTATCATAGATTTTATATCAACAGTTCCATTATATCTTTCTTTTATTTTTGCAGGATCACAAGTGTTATTAGCAGTAAGAGCACTAAGACTTTTACGAATATTTAGAATATTAAAACTTGTACAGTTTTTAGGTGAAGCTTCTTCTTTAAAGTTGGCTTTAAAAGCTAGTAGAGCAAAAATTGTTGTTTTTATATATGTAGTGCTTATACTTTCTGTTATTATGGGTACTGTTATGTATTTAATAGAAGGTGATGAGGCTGGTTTTACAAGTATTCCTAGGAGTATTTATTGGGCTGTAGTTACCTTAACTACCGTTGGGTATGGAGATATTGCTCCTACCACAAGTTTTGGACAGTTTATTGCTGTAATTATTATGATTATGGGATATGGTATTATTGCCGTACCTACAGGAATAGTAACCTCAGAACTAACCAAGCAAACAAAAGGGCATAATAATATACATACCAACACACAATCATGTCCAAGTTGCTCTTATGAAGACCATAGAGATGATGCTAGCCATTGCTATAATTGTGGAAGCGAATTATAATGAAAAAAATTCTTATATCTGTTGTTGGACCAACAGCCATTGGCAAAACAAAATTGGCAATTGCCTTAGCACAGCATTACAAAACTGAAATTATATCGGCAGATTCTCGTCAGTTTTTCAAAGAAATGTGTATTGGAACCGCAGTACCATCTAATGAAGAATTAGCAGCAGCGCCACATCATTTTATTAAACATAATAGTATTTTTGAGTCGTATTCAGTTGGTGATTTTGAAAAAGAAGCTATAAAAAAGCTAAGTAAATTATTTACTAAAAAAGAAGTGGTAATTATGGTAGGTGGTAGCGGCTTGTATGTAGATGCTGTTACGAAAGGGTTGGACCACTTCCCTACTGTTAATCCTAATATTCGTCTTCAATTAAATACTACTTTAGAAACTGAAGGGATTGAAGCGTTGCAACAACAATTAAAAGAATTAGACAGCAACTATTACCTAAAAGTAGATCTAGAAAACCCACATAGAATTATTAGGGCTTTAGAAATATGCATAGGTTCTGGAAAACCCTACTCTTCTTTCTTAAACAAAGACAAAGGAAAAAGACCTTTTAAAGTTTTAACTATTGGTATAAATGCCGATAGAGAAATTATATACGACCGTATTAACCAACGGGTAAACATTATGGTTTCTGATGGCTTACTTGCCGAAGCCAAAGCGTTACTTCCCCATAAGGCATTAAATGCATTGCAAACTGTAGGATATCGAGAGCTTTTTAATCATTTTGATGGTGAATGGACTTTAGACTTTGCTGTTTCTGAAATTAAAAAAAATACACGTAGGTTTGCAAAAAGACAGTTAACATGGTTTAAAAAAAATGAAAACACCCTATGGGTTTCTTTTGATGATAACATTTATGATATTATCCATCAAACTGAAAAAAAAGCAACTAAACTCCTTAATAACCCTTGATAAAGGTATTATTTTATGCGTAATAGGAGTTTTGAGCTCCAAAAAAAAGTCAATCCCAAAATTACTTACAGCACAACTTCACTTTCTTTTTTTGGGTGACTACGAATATCATTCCAAAGCTACCGTTCTAAAATTGAAAATGGTACCCCTCTTACAGACGATTACCGTTGCAATTCTTATTGATTTTGATTCATATAATAAATCATTTCTGTAATATGGTAGCTTGATTTTCCCATGCTTCCTTTTGGCTTATCCAGTACAGGGGAGTTGTCCTCATTCAAACAAAAATGTTCATTTCCATTTTTAAAATCAACAAAATTTGTAGTAAAGAAATTTAACAGCATTTTAAATTCATTGGAATACTTTTCTTTTGCATAAGATAATGCTGTAATAGCCTCGGCATGCTGCCACCAAGTCTTTTGCTTGGAAATAATTGTATTATTGGCTGGATTTATCTCGCTTACAAAGCCATTAGAAACCTCTTTAGCCCAAATTGATTTTTTCATCGTATTTTCTAAGATAGAATTTCCTAATTCTTTACATCTTGTTCTTGTTTTATCCTCTAAAAAAGAAAAATTGGAAAGCTTTAGTAATACCCAGCTTAATTGAAAATTGTGACCTGGAGAAACATTGTAGCAGGGTTCTGTATTGTTGACTTTTCCACAAAGGTTCCATTCGCTATCAAATTTCAAGTTAACCCAACCTAAATCTGGGTTCCAGCTTTTATCTAATAATAAGGCCGTGTTTTCTTTTATAAATGGTTCGTACTTATCTCTATTATCGATATCTATTTCCCATAAATAAAATAAGGCTGCAGATAAAGGATAGAGTATTGACTGTAGGCTCTTGTCATTAAACTGAGAACCATCCGCAAAAGAATATGACCCTACGAATCCTAGTGATTGCTCATCATGAAATCGTTTTATATAACCATCAAATACCTGATGTATAATTTTTAGAGTTTTTTCATCTTTCGTTAGTCTATAAATGGCTACTAGACCACACAAACCATATGATTGTTGCCATATTCCCAAACTTTTCTGGTCTAATGCTTCGTTTGCTGTGGAAACGGTTTCGTTAAAATAATTTCCTATACTATCTTTTACAATCATATGGCTTAAGAAAAATTTGCTTGCATCCACTGCCCGCTCTTCATATTTAGAATCGAACTTTGATGCGTATTCAAGCGCATATATTAATCGACTTAGGGCTACTAAATGTATGTTGTCTGAAGTTACATTTCCGTTCGTATCAACTTCTGAAAAATAAGTTTTAAATTCATTCGAATATGCATTTTTATTAAAAAACATAATAGAATTTTCTACCAAATTAAAATTATCTGGTTTCATTTTATTTTTTTCAATAGCCATTCCTTTTTGACTGTAGTTGATATTCTTACAGCTCCCATTAATAAGAGGCAATAAAAAAACTATTGATATTAAATTTCTCCTTAATTTCATCTATAAAATATTGTTGATTTTAAACTCTTTTTAACGCCCTAAATGCACAAAATATGCTGTAAATATAAGTAGTAATAAAAATAACACCCTATATTTCTGTACCAAACTACTTCTATAACGAGTCACTCTCCTTTATTGACCTATTTAGGCGCATTCAGAATATCTCAAGACCTTGTATTTACAAGGGATTTGTTGTAAATTAAGTCAATTAAAAACCCCGAAAAGGACTAAATTTAGTCAAAAACGGGGTTTTCTTTTTCCTTAATTATGAAAATACAAAGAATAAGTGAGTTTCAGCATAAATTTTCATTTTTATCCTCTAGTGAAACTTTAGAGCTTTATTATGCTCGTTTTTTAGAGAGTGATTTAGG
>Ga0209185_1003149_pt1 | contig 10031 bp, 7 predicted proteins | sample SidtaG_2_FD_187425 | JGI IMG/M metagenome (GOLD analysis project Ga0209185, IMG submission 187425) | Marine algal microbial communities from Sidmouth, United Kingdom - Sidmouth_Asex2 metaG (SPAdes) (version 2) | ecosystem: Host-associated > Algae > Red algae > Unclassified | place: Sidmouth... | reverse complement strand
GCTCAAGCGCTTCTTTGATGGGTCTAAAAACAATTTATGCGTCGTTATTAAGTGTAGTCAGGGAGTAACCATGACATAAACTTAATGCCTTGCCTAAATTGTTTTTAGTTCCCACTGAAACCTGCATTTTGAATGATAACGAGTATAAAGCATTTATTTAGTAAATTACCTTACCCAGACGGCATAGCAAGGATAGTCTGAATATCTATTGATGTTGTGTATTTAACAAAGTTTTTTTCTGCATGTATTCGGGCAAAAACCGCCATTCTGTCCGATAGTTCGTTACCTTCAATATTCGCGTGGCCTTTAACGTGGCTAACTGTTAATAAGTCTTTTATTGATTCATAGCGAGTGTAGCATGACTGTATTAAGGCTAAATTTTTAATTTCTTCTCCTTTGCCCCTTGTCCATCCTTTATTTTTCCATCCTTTGGACCATTTAGTTATACAGTCAATAGAATATTTGGAGTCAGATAATATCTGTACGGTTTGCTTTTGTTCAATATGAGGAGTGGCAATTTTTAATGCTTCGTGTAAAGCATTAAGCTCTGCCGTATTATTTGTGCCGTTTTTATCATGTAAGCCGTACCATAGTTCGGTTAAGTTATCTTTGTGATAAATGGCAATACCTGAGCCTGATTTTCCTGGGTTAGGAGAGCAAGCTCCATCACAATAGATATTAATATCTGCATGATTTAATGTTTTATTTTTATTCGTCAACTTAGATTTTAGGCTATGTGCAGGCGATTTCTTCAAAGTTGTAGTGTTTGAAACTTTAGCGGCTGATGAACCTGACGATAAAGATCGCTTCATGAGTGCTTTAGTATATGTATCTTTATATGCATTTTCCGCTTCTTTTTTTGACGGAAATCCCATGTATTGTGCATTGTTTAATCCTGCGACTAGCGATTGAACTGTACTCCAAGTATCAAAAATACCGGTTTGTTTACCTTTCCAGATAACGTAAAATTTTTTACTCATTAATGCTACTTCTTATTTGGTTTAACTGAAGGTTTGGTGAAATTTTTAATTGCCATAACAACTAGAATAATTCCGGCAATAAAAAAGGGAATACTTAACATTTGCCCCGTATTTAAGAAAAACTCTGAAGCATAAGCGGCTTGTTTTTGTTTTACCGATTCAATTAAAAACCTTGCTGTAAATGTAAGTATTAAAAAAGTTCCTAACAGTAAACCTTTTGGTGAGTTTCGCTTAAAGCGTTTGTATACACTAATTAACAAAATAAATATAAACAGATAGGCTATAGCTTCGTATAATTGTGCCGGATGTCTTGGTAAATTATCTATTCTTGCAAACACTATTGCCCAAGGGACATCAGTACTTACACCTATTATTTCTGAATTAATAAAATTAGCGCACCTAACAAATACCGCAAATAAAGCCGTCGCCATAGCTAATCTATCAAGCAGCCATAAATAACTCGTTGCATGCTTTTTAGCATATAAACCTATCGCTAAGATAACACCCAAGCCACCACCATGGCTGGCTAAACCTCCCTCCCAAATAGCTAGAATTTTTATTGGATGAGCAAAATAGTAGTCAGGATCATAAAAAAAACAATGCCCTAAACGTGCACCTACAATAATACCTACAACTACGTAACCCAATAAGGTATCTAATGACGCTTGGTCGATATTTTCAGTTTTATAAATCCATTTCATTACCTGTAAACCAGAAAGTATGGCCGAGGCAAATAAAACACCATACCAATGAATTTTTATAGATCCAAATGAGATCAAAACTGGATCAATATTCCAAATTAAATGTTCCAAAAGCGTACCTGTTTAGAGAATGAGTTAGATGAAATGACTTGTTTTCACCAAAAGGAGGAGTTGGTGTCATCATAGATTTGAAGTTATAAGTTTTCAAGCTGATCTTAACTGTTATTAAAAGGTAATATACCCGTTACCAATCAAAATGCTGGTTTCAGAGCACGTGAGCGATATCAATTCAAGGCAATACTTTATTATGATGGTTGTTCCCTTATAAAAAAAAGCATTAACGATGAAGTAATATCTAAAAGGAATAAACGCTCAAGCGCTTCTTCGATGGGTCTAAAAACAATTTATTCGTCGTTATTAAGTTTAATCATGGAACAACCATGACATAAACTTAATGCCTTGCCTAAATTGTTTTTAGTTCCCACTGAAACCTGCATTTTGAATGGTAACGGGTATAAAGTAAATTAGAGTTAGGTAAGCTTGAATTCAAGTTAATTGTATTTTAATAAAAAGTTATATTTTACTTTAATGCAGGCAAGTCATTAATTTAGTTAAACTAGTGAATTTGATTAATAATTAGGTATACGCAGTTATGTTTTAACTTGGTTAAATTAAGCTTTAAGGTATATTATATAACTATTAAGTAAAAACAGATTATGGAACAGTAAGCCTTTATCTAGTTAATAATTTTAAATAAAATAAAATAAAATAAAATAAAATATAAGATTATTTTATTAAATCAATATTTTCAAAATTTAATTTGCTTTGAATAAATATTTTAAAAGGATTTTTATGTTGTTTAATCATTTTGTAGGTGTTAATTGATGATAAAACGTTCAATCAAAGAATATTTACTTCTCTCTATTTCCTCGTTCGGCATTTTGGTTGTTACTTTATTTATGATTGCTCGTATTTATCAGCAAGCATGGAACAACGCTATATTAGATGCGGTGATCACTCTTACACTATTAAGCTTGTTCTACTACGTTTATAAAACACGCAATACTAAACAAGCTAGTATGTTTTTGGGCATATTTGCCATGTTCGCCGTTGTTGTTTTGATTTGGTTAAAAGGCATAAACCAAATTTACTGGGAATATCCCGTAATAATTGCGGCATATTACTTATTTAGTATTCGTATTGCATTAATATCTAGCGCATTATTGATGGTTGTAGTAGGTATTTTAACTTATAAACAAACAACGTTAGTCAATTTTAGTACTATTATTGCGACATTAATTATGGCAAATATTTTTGCCTATTTCTCCGCGCGTAATATACGTCAGCAAAATATTTCATTGATAAATAATGAGCGCTTAGCTCAACTTCGTAATAAAACCTTGGAGCTTATTGTTAGCTCTCAAAAGTTAACAGTAATATTAGAATATATTGTAAAAAGTGTTCAACATGAAAATTCAAACGTTACTTGCAGTATTTCATTAATTGATGAATCTGGTCGTTTCCTTATTATTGGCGCAGCGCCTAATTTACCTCAGCAATTATTAGAACAAATTAATCGAGTAGAAATTGGTCCAGAATCTACTCCTTGTAGTGTCGCCGCTTTTTATGGGAAAAAAATTGTCGTAGCCGACATTAAAACAGATACTCGATGTGACTTACTAAAAGGTGTAATAGAGAAAGCTACTTTAGGGGCATGTTGGTCTGAACCCATAGTGAATTCGGATGGTGAAACAATGGGGGTTTTTGGTATATACCATAGTGCTGAATACCAACCTACTGAAGAAGATTTGATATTGGTAGAGCAATTTGCCCATTTAGCCAGTATTTCAATTGAGCGAGAGAAAAACAGCTTGTTAATTTGGCAGCAAGCAAATTTTGACAGCCTAACAGGTCTTCCTAACCGTAATATGATGCGAAGTCATTTAACACAACTTATTACTAGAGCACAAAGAGATAATGAAAAAATAGCCATTGCGTTTTTAGACTTAGATCACTTTAAAGATGTTAATGATACTTTAGGTCATCATATTGGTGATGCCTTGTTAATTGAAACCGCAAAACGCATAAAACAAAGTATTCGTAATAACGATATTGTTGCAAGATTAGGTGGAGATGAGTTTGTTATCATCATGTCAAACTTGAAAGACTTTAAAGGAGTTGAAGTTGTTGCTGAACAATTAAGAAAAGCTATTTCATTACCTTATTATCTCCATAATGAAGTTGTACATAGCGGGGTTAGTATTGGTATTACTATTTACCCTGACGATGCAACTGAAATTGATGATTTACTGCAAAATGCTGATCAAGCAATGTATGGCGCAAAAAGCTTAGGTCGTAATAATTTTCACTATTTTACTCCGTCAATGCGAAATAAAGCTATTGCGCGTATGCAGCTTATTCATGATTTACGCAAAGCCATAAATAATGGTGAGTTTTTTGTTGCTTATCAACCTATCATAAATCTACAAACCAATGAAATTTATAAAGCCGAAGCGTTAGTTCGTTGGCAGCATCCTACTCAAGGTATTATTAGTCCTGACTACTTCATTCCTATTGCAGAAGAAACAGGTTTAATTATTGAAATTAGTGATTTTGTGTTTAATACAGTCCTCAAAGACGTGAAAGAATGGCGACAAACAATGCATCCTGACTTTCAAGTGAGTATTAATACTTCGCCAGTTCAATACAATACTAACTCAGGAAACATTAAAGCTTGGATGGACTTATTAAGCACTGAAAATGGAGATGAAAACGAGGCGAGTAAGATGATTGCTTTTGAAATAACTGAAAACTTGCTGATGGAAAATAAAAAAGATGTCGGTAACATTTTAACCCTAGTAAAAAAAGCCGGTATTCCTATTTCTATTGATGATTTTGGCACAGGGTATTCATCATTATCTTATTTAAAAAACTATGAAACTGATTATTTAAAAATAGATAAAAGCTTTGTACAAAAAATATCTGAAAATACTAAAGAATTAGCCCTGTGTGAGGCGATGATCGTAATGGCTAAAAAACTTAATATTAAAGTTATTGCTGAAGGCATAGAGTTGGAAGAACATAAAGTTATTCTTCGTGATATTTGTAGCGATTATGGGCAAGGGTATTTGTTTTCAAAACCGGTCAAAAAGAATGAGTTTGAAACTTATATTTCTTTAAATAAAACGGTAAAAAACACATAAAGCTGTCCTGTTTTTATTAACTTTCATGAATGGTAACGGGTATAACATAATTAATAACCGGCTCTTTTCCAAAATTTAGCCTCACAAATATCATTGGGCTCATCTACAGTAAAGGTTTTATCTGCAATAATCGTATCATCACAAGACACTGTCATGCGCCACTCACCGGTTTTGTTGTTAATCGGTGCCCATATAGTATCCCCTAAATAAAAATGCCAGTTGTTATCTTTAATATACATTTCCCCCAAAAAAGGCGGCATAATTTCCCCATTATCATCAGGGATATTTGGGTGATAAATACAATACTGTATTTTTTTTCCTTTGCCTTTTTTAATGTTAATAATAAAACCAAACTCTATATCAATTTTAGCAGGCACATTTGTGGTAAATGCTTTTATTTTTGGTAAGGCTTTATCTTCATCTTGCCATTGTTCATAAAGTCCAAAACTGACTATATTATGTTGAATAGTTGCTTTAGCCATTTATTTAGGTCGAACCTCATTCAGTAAGTTATTGATGTAAATAAGGGATGGGGTGGCCCATAAGTCTTCTAAGTTTACTGGTAACTTCTGCTGCCAATTAGGGTGCTCGTCGATTGTTCCTGGTATATTAACTTGTTGCAATAATTCTAAAGCATCTTCAATAGGCACCAGTTGTATATGGCTTGAGGTAAGGGCTATAAATTTTTGAACTGCGGTATTTAAGCTTTGATGCGTTATGTCTAATGTTTCATCATTTATATCATTTGGCGATAAAGCGCCAACGTCTTTTAAGGCATTAATCAATCTAAAACGATCGTTTACTCGATCGGTTTGTTCTTTTTCTTTTAGTGCTTCGCTAGGGTATAAATTTAAACGTCTCCGCCAATCCAAATCATTACTCGCCCACCAACCAGCTAAAGTGGGTAAATCGTGTGTTGATACCGTAGCAATTGATTGACTTGGGTAAAGTTCTGGTCGCTTAAATAAACCGGTTTTCCACCAACGTTCAAAAAATAAAACTTTATAAGAGAGTAAACCTGATTTAGCCATTATTTCACCAAAACCATCAGGTACGGTGCCTAAATCCTCACCAATTACAATACATCTGGCCCGACGCGACTCTAAAGCAATTATACTTAATATATCATCTAACGGATAAGTAATATAAATACCTTCATGTGCACCACTGCCTGGTGCAATCCAATATTGTCGCATTAATCCTAAAATATGATCAATTCTTAAAGCGCCAGCATACTGCATATTACAGCGTAGTGCTTTTCTTAACGTTAAGTAGCCTTGGTCTTTCAAAGCGACTGGGTTCATGGGTGTTAAGCCCCAATTTTGGCCTAATGTGTTCATGGCGTCTGGCGGAGCACCAATACTTGCTCCAGATACATACACATCTTGGTTTGACCACACATCAACACCTGAACCATCGCAGCCTACCGCTAAATCTAAATACAACCCTATAGGCATATGATTAACTTTTGTTAATTCAGCTGCTTTTTGTAATTGCTGATGAGCTAACCACTGTAAATACATAAAGTATTGAATACGTTTTTTGTGTTTTTGTTGGAACTCTTTTACCTCTTTTGTATAAGGCGATTGATATTCAGTGGGCCATAATTTCCAATCATAAATTGATGAGTCAATGTTTCTAAAATGCTCATATAGTGTTTCAAAAGTGGCTAACGTATGTAAATCGTCACCTTGAGCTTCTACGTAACGTATAAAGTTTTGTTTGTTTGCATCATTAGAGTTATTAGGTAAAGAAAAATCATCAAAAAGTATATTTAACAATTCAAATTTTAAAGCTGCAACCTCGGTGTAACTAATTAATTTGCTTGCTCTAGCGTTAGCAAGTCTTGTTTGAAAATCATCACAGGTAAATTTATTTTGAGCCAGTTGACAGCTTGAAAAATTAGCAACACTTTGTACATCAATGTATAAAGTGTTTAAAAAGCACCGGCTGGTTGGCGAGTAAGGGCTTATGTGTGCGGGGTTATTTTGATAAAGAGGGTGTAAGGGGTTGAGCCCAATCGTTGAAGCACCATACTTTGCTGCATTAATAATAAGGTTATTTAAATCGGTGAAGTCTCCCATACCAAAGTTATGCTTACTTTGTATTGAATATAATTGAGCGGTATACCCCCAGACTTTTTTATCGCAAGCTTCTTCGGCACTAAAGCATGTTTTAGGTGCGACAATTAGGTGACAATTTGATTGTTGTGCCCCCATTTCAATAGATAATTGATGGTAACCTTCATCAAGTTGAGGTAAAAACACGTTATATTTGGAAAATAGCTTATCGCTTAAGGTTTTTTTTTCTATTAACTCAAGTGCGGTAATTTCAATACATTCTTTAACTGACTGTCCTTGCTCTGTTCTTATCTCAAGATTAAGTGTTTTAAAGCCAAATGATAATATTTCATCATTTATACTTATTTGAACAGAAGGTTTTTTATCGATACTTTTAACAATATGGGTTGTAGGCAAAACTGTTCGCCACTCTTTTTCTTCTAAAGTTTTTATTTGCTCAGCTAAAAGCAATTCATTGGTTAAATTATACCCCATGGCATTTAACAGTGATTCAAGTGCTTCTACTTTAGGTACTTGATTAATACCAAAACTATTAGTGTAATTTTTATGAAATCCAATAAGCTGAGCTAATTGTTCGATAAGATGGGAAGTTGTATTCATATTTGCTCTCTATATAAGGACTTAAGTTTATACCCGTTATCATTCAGGTGCAGGTTTCAGTGGAAACTAAAAACAACATAGGCACAGATTTCAAGTTCCAGATAAAATCTAAGGACGACATCCATGTATGCAAGGCATTAAGTTTATGTCATGGTTGTTCTCGGTAACTGCTCCTGCATTACCCTAATGCTCTATATCCATGGTGAGCATGGCTAAACTTAATAACTCTGCATAAATTATTTTAAGACCCATTAAAGAAGCGTTTGAGCGTTTATACCTTTAAGAAATCACTTCGTCGTTAATGCTTTTTACAAGGGAACAACCATTGCAATAAAGTATTGCCTTGAATTACTTCCTACAAACATTGACGCTCAAGCACTTTGAAACGAGCATCTTGATTGGTAACGGTTATATGCAGTAGATTAAATTTTATGGTAACGGGTATGAATAATACATGCTAAAAACATTCAGCTTTGCACTGTCAGTCGAGAAAAATCTACTGTTTTATTTATAACATACTCTTACTTAAATTTTATAAAGGAAAATACAAATGTATAAAAATAATGATTAACACTATTTGTAGCAAACCTTTTGAAGTAAGTTAACGTATTAATATTTTTAATAAAACATGTTATTTTTTATAGGTTAAAACTCTGCTAAAAACTATCAAAAATGATCATTTAAGTTTAATAAATATTGTTTAGACTACCACTCTTACATAAATAATGAAGGGAACATAATGAAAAACACTATAGTAATTACAGGCGCTAATCGTGGTATAGGCTTAGCAATGACAACGATATTTAAAGCCCAAGGACATTTAGTTTATGCCTTATGTAGAAGCTCATCAGTTGAATTGGACCAACTAGGTGTTCATGTAGTTAAAGACGTTGATGTTGCAACAACACAAGGTATTAAAAACATGAAAAAAGCGTTAAGTGGAGTAGGGATTGATGTATTGATTTGCAATGCTGGTATTTTAAAAAATGAAAGCTTATCAGACCTAAATATAGACACTATAAAACAGCAATTTGAAGTTAATGCGTTAGCGCCTCTTAAAATAGTAGAAACTTTACAATACAATTTAAATCCTGATGGGAAGGTGGCAATGATCACATCTAGAATGGGATCAATAGCAGATAATAGCTCAGGCGGACGTTACGGTTACCGAATGTCTAAAGCGGCTTTAAATGCAGCCGCTAAGTCGTTAAGTATAGATCTTAGTCCACAAGGTATTTCTGTGGGTATATATCATCCTGGTTATGTACAAACCGATATGGTTAATCATAAGGGAGATGTGTCTGCTAGTGAAGCCGCTGAAAAAATTATTGCTTTAATTGATAAATTAACCTTAAAAGAAACTGGAGTATTTAAACACGCCAAAGGCCAAGTATTACCCTGGTAAATAGGACAAAGATGACTGAGTTAGATAAAGGAATACATGTTGCTGGGCAAGGTCCTGCGATTGTAATGCTACATAGCTCGCTAAGTAGTGCTAAACAATGGTTACCATTAGTCCACGATTTAAAAAACCACTATAAAATCATTAATATTGATATGTTAGGTTATGGTGATGCACCAAGAGTCCTTGACTCAAAAAGCTATAACTTTTCTGTTGAGTTACTTAGGATTAAAGCTGCTTTAAAGCAAATTATTCCTCACGAACCTTATCATATTGTTGGGCATTCTTGTGGTGGAGCGGTCGCGTTGAAATTAGCGGTAGAGGATCCAACTAACGTGCTTAGTTTATCTTTGTATGAGCCTGTTGCTTTTCATTTATTGGTGCCAAAAAGTAAAGAGTGGATTGAAGCCCACCAGTTTGCCAAAAGTTTGGAACTTGAAGATCTATATGTAGCAGCAGAAAAATTTACCGACTATTGGAATGAAAAAGGCTTTTTTAGAAAATTACCTAAGCGAATACAACCTTTACTCGCCAACGAGATGACAAAAGTACATTTAGATTTTATTGGTCTAACCTCTGAAACCTACGGGTCTAAAGAGATCAATAAAATCACCTCACCTGTATTGATGATGACAGGTAGAAACAGCCCTAAATTAAGTTTACACCTCGCAAAATTAATTTGCAGTTACCTAAATAATGTACATGAAGTTAATTTTAATACTGGACATATGGGACCTATTACTTGCGCAGATGTTATACAACGTGAGATTGCTAAATTTATTAAAACAGAGCATGTAGTTTAATTATTTAAACAGAGTGTACTGTAATGAATTAATCTGTGTGTACAACTTAAATACTGACGAATCCCCACAAAATATGAATTAATGATCGACCTTCATGATTATTTGTGATCAAATTTTTTCACCACAAAAAAACACACCAATAATCATGAAAGCCACTGAAATATTACACAAAGATATAGCTAATGCCTACCCTGAAATTCATAAAACTCGGCTAAATACGGTATTTACTTTTGTTCGCTCTGGTTTACGCGACCAACGCGT
>Ga0209185_1003146_pt1 | contig 10034 bp, 8 predicted proteins | sample SidtaG_2_FD_187425 | JGI IMG/M metagenome (GOLD analysis project Ga0209185, IMG submission 187425) | Marine algal microbial communities from Sidmouth, United Kingdom - Sidmouth_Asex2 metaG (SPAdes) (version 2) | ecosystem: Host-associated > Algae > Red algae > Unclassified | place: Sidmouth... | reverse complement strand
ATCGTTTCTAAAGACATATTCGTAGCAGGAAATTGTGGAATGTGTCAGGCAAGAATAGAGAAAACTGCAAATAGTATTGCAGGAGTTGTAAAAGCAGAATGGGATCAAGACAATAAGATGCTTACCCTGGAATATGATAAGGCACAGACTTCAATCAGTGAAGTTTCAGAATCTATTGCTAAAGCTGGACATGATACTAAATACTCTAAAGCAGAAGATGACGTATACAATGATCTTCCAGGATGTTGCCAATATGATAGAGAACAATAAATTTCAAAAATAAAGAGCGACCTTTCGTTCTCCTTTAAAACTTTTCAAAATAGTGGAAATAATTAAATATATAACAGGGGTATCTATTCTCTTTTTATTGGCTTCATGCCAGAACGAAACCAACGAATGGACCTACCAAAAAACTATAGGGTTAGAAAATGCAACTCCAATAGGATTAACAATTGTAGATGATCATATCTGGGTATCTGATGGAGATAACAACCAACTAATACACTTAGATAAAACAGGAAAGCAATTGTTTACAGAAAAAGGGTTTGAAAGACCTATGCACATTACAACCGATGGAAAATCCATTTATGTTCCAGAATATGGAAAGGATCAAATTACCATATTCTCTGGTGAGAAAAGGGAAATATTACCGCTGCCTGATTCTCTTGATGCACCCGCTGGAGTTCATTATGCGAATGGCCAGTTTGCAATAGCAGATTTTTATAACCACCGCATTCTATTTGGTTATAATGACAATTGGATTTCTTTTGGAAAAGAAGGGAAAGCAGACGGAGAATTTTATTATCCCACAGATGTACACATTGCTCATGAGAAGATTTATGTAGCAGATGCTTATAACAATAGAATACAAGTATTTGACACCGAAGGGAATCATAAAATGACAATAGGTAAAGAAGAAAAGATGAATGCTGCAACAGGTATATATGTCTCCTCAAGTCAAATTTTCATTACCGATTTCGAGCATGACAGGGTTCTTGTATATGATCTACAAGGCAATTTAGTACAAGAAATATCTGAAGGTTTAGAGAAACCAACAGATATATTGCTCAATGATGACATCCTCTATATCGCAAATTATAGGGGTAAGAATCTTATGACCTACTATCAAAATTAATTATGAAACATGAATATAAAATTGGCGGCATGACTTGTAATAGTTGTGCTGCTAAAATAAAGTCAGCACTCTTGCAGATGCCTGATGTGTCATCTGCTGAAGTGGATAAAACAACAGATAAGGCAACGATAGAAATGACTAATCATATAGCTTTATCTGATTTTCAAAAAGCTCTTAAAAATGTTGATTCAAAATATTCTATTGCCCTTGTTAGTCATAATGAGGCAAGCGAACAAACCAAGTCTTGGTTTAAGTCATATAAACCTATATTCCTTGTCTTTTTCTATATCCTCCTTGTCACATTATTTATACAGTATTTGAATCCTGAATTTGACTTTAATGAGTGGATGCGACATTTCATGTCTGCATTCTTTTTGGTCTTTTCTTTTTTCAAGATACTGGACTTGTCTGGTTTTGCAGACAGCTATATGAGTTACGATATTATTGCTAAAAGGTGGAGAGGCTGGGGCTATGTCTATGCTTTTGTTGAACTCGGACTCGGTATAGCATACTTGTTGAACTGTTGTCCATTGGCTACCAATGTCACAGCAGTTATTGTCATGACTATTTCCATCATTGGTGTACTTCAAAGTGTTATAAATAAACGTAAAATCCAGTGTGCTTGCCTGGGAGCGGTATTTGATCTTCCAATGAGTACTATCACAATTATCGAAGATGCTTTAATGATCATGATGAGTGGGTATATGATCTGGGGGCTTACTCTCTAATAATCCCTAACCAATAAAATTAACAATTATGAGACAATAATTAATGATAACACTTTTGATCATTTTGACTTTACCTCTTGGAGCTCAAATAGGCACAAACGGCAATGAGAGAAGAGAGGAAGGACGTAGCATTAAATAACATTATTTATAAAATATCTTTATCTTTGACAAGTAATGTTTAAATACAATAAAATATTATCGTCTTTTCTTATTATAGTCTATGTACTTTCGGGTACGCATGGAACAGTATTACAATGCCAAAGCGGTGACCATAAACATGCTGAGCATCATTCTCATGATGACGCTTGTAAGAGTGATAGTCAGTTAATAACTGTTTCTCATAATATTTATCATTCTGTTATACATTTTATTGATCACCTATCGCATGATCATGAGAGTTGTTTAGAATCATCGCATGTAGTAAAACAGACTAAAAAAATCGTAAATAGCTATCCAGCTTTAACTGCGATAATCCCACTTAATTTAAAACAATTAACTTTTTCTGTAAAGGCACAACTCAATGAAGTGAAATGCCATTTTACAAACGCTTATCTTCAATACACCTCACTTAGAGGCCCTCCTACAGTTGTGTAATTAAAGCCTTTTTCTTGTTTTCTATGTATCCTCAAAAGCTTTTTTTGAGATATACTTCTATTAATTACACAATTAAATAAAATGAAATTTATACTATACCTAGTGATAGGTATCTGTCTATGTGCAGGTATACTAAGCTGTCACAATCATAATGATGATCATAATCATAATCATGATAGCCATGCTCATGAAGATGAAACTGCACATGCTCATGAGGGAGAATATCCTACAGCCTCTTTTACTACTTGGTCAGCAAAAACAGAATTATTTGTTGAGTTCCCCGTACTTGCGGTCGGCAAAACCTCAATATTTGCCGCCCACTTTTCTACAATGCAAAATTTTAAACCTATTAAAAATGGAACTTGTAGAATTACTTTAGGGCATCAGAGTATTATAGACAGGGAAGCTGTATTGAATAGCCCTAATTCACCAGGACTTTTTATTCCAGAACTTACACCTACAAAAGCAGGAATATTTGATCTTACATTTTATATTTCGAACGAATCAATTTCTGATACGATTCGTATCAGCGATGTTAAGGTGTATGCGTCAGAAGATGATGCAATCCATAATTATCCACACGAAACAGAAACGGATAATATTGCATTTTCAAAAGAACAAGCTTGGAAAATTGACTTTGCCGTGTCTCCAGTACAGAAAGAGAACATACATAGTATAATCCATACCTCAGGTGAAGTTCTCCCAATAGAAAGTGATGAATCATCTATATCTGCATCGACGAGTGGTATTGTTATTTTTAAGAATGGTAACCTCATAGAAGGTCAATCAATATCTAAAGGAACTACATTATTTGAAGTGAATAATGACAAAGTACTCTCTGATAATCTCTCAGAGAAATATACTGTATTGAAAGCAAGCCTTGATCAGAGTAAGAAGATATTTGAAGATTCCAAAAATCTTGTGGACAAAGGAATTATCTCACAAAAAGAATATGGTCTAAGAAGACAGCAATATGAAATTGATCTTGCAGGATTCACAACATTGACTAAAAATTATAGTGCTGGTGGTATGACACTAAAAGCACCTATAAATGGGATATTGAAAAAGTTAAATGTCGTCAATGGTCAGTACGTAACTGAAGGACAATCTATTGCTACGCTGTCAAGCAATAAACAATTAATAATCGAAGCTGAAGTGTCACAGCAATACTTTAACGAAATTCCAAAAATTGTTTCTGCGAATATAAAATTGCCTTGGAGTGATGAGATAGTTAGCATAGAGGACTACAATGGTAAAATAATCACCAAGGCAATATCAACACAAGATCATTACATACCTGTATTATTTAAAATAGACAACAACCGCAATATCCTCCCAGGTGCATTTGTAGACATCTATCTTAAAACGGATAACTCAACATTGGGCTTAGTCATCCCCAGAGACGCTATGCTTAGAGAGTACGATATGTATTACGTGTATGTAATGACAGCTGGAGAAACATATGAGAAAAGAAATATAACTATTGGTATCGATGATGGTAATAAAGTGCAGGTTCTTTCTGGGTTAGAAAAAGATGAGATGGTAGTCACTCAAGGTGTATATGCCATTAAGATGGCCTCTATCTCAACAACTATTCCAGCTCATGGTCATGCGCATTAATAAAACTTGCCCATTTATTAAAATCTAAAATCCAATAACATGAATATCAAAATAGTCATGTTGTATAGCTTTCTTATGGCAATAGCCACAAGCAGTACAGCTCAACAATATAAATCAATATCTATTGATGAAGCAATTCAAATTGCGTTAGAGGTAGATCCGTCAATGCTATTGGCTGATTTAAGAATAGCACAAAAAGAAAAGTTTTCTCAAATTGGGACGTTTCATCAGCCAACCCAAATTTCATTCTCTGGAGAGGAATTTAATTTTGAAGGAATAACAGGAATACAAAGTCTAAATATCCAACAATCCTTTAATTTACCTAAGGTATCCAAAGCTTCTAAAGAATATTTTTTGGCACAAATGGAAACGGCTTCAAACCAGAAAGTATTATCTAAAATTGAATTAATTAAAAATGTAGAATTAGCCTACTATAGTTTAGTTATTGCAAAGCGAGAAGAAGCAATAAGTAAGGACATAGAAATTGTATATCGTAATTTTTACGATAGATCAAGTCTTGAATATGAAGGTGGGGAAAGCAATAAATCTCCGATGCTTTCTACATATACCCTTTTGAAAAAAGCAGAGATCAACTTAGATCATGCAAGGCATGAAATAGAGGTAGCACGAGAAATATTCAATTTATGGCTTGGTAAGAAAAATGAATACGATGCGATAGATGTGGAAAAAACAAGTTTAGACAGCGAAATAAATAAATCGTCAAGAATCAACCCTCATCTGAATGTTTATGAATCTGAAAAAGAAGAGATTGTAAAAAGTATTGAGATCCAAAAAAGTAGTCTATTACCGCAACTTAATGCAGCAGCAAGACTTCAATCATTAAATGGGGATCTTCTATATTTTGGATATCAGCTTGGTGTAAATATTCCCATAGATAGACGAGCATATAAAAGAAAAATTGAGGCTTCTACAATGTCCATTGAATTAGTCGATATCGAAAAAAATATAAAAGAAAAGGAAATTGAAAGAAGAACATTAAGACTTAGAAATCACCTTCAACATTTAATTAGTAAAATAGAATTCTATGACTCAGAATTGATCCCTTCGATTAATGAACAAGTTTCGTTTACGAAGGATGCGTATCAATTAGGTGAAGGAAGTTATTTAGAATATTTGATGAGTTTGGAAAAATTCAATGCACTAAAGTTGGAAAAACTACAGCTAATAAAAGACTTCTATTTCAGCACTACCGAATTAAAATATTGGACGGAAGTCAACTAATTGAAAAGAAAAAAAATGCTTAATTATCTAATAAATTTCAGTTTAAAAAATAGGATGATTGTGATTGCTGCTTTCACACTTATCTTAATATATGGTACTTACACAGCAATCAATATGGATGTTGATGTATTCCCAGATCTTACTGCACCTACCGTGACTGTATTTACAGAGGCTCATGGAATGGCTACAGAAGAGGTAGAGAAACTTGTTACTTTTCCTTTAGAATCATCATTGAACGGCTCGTCAAATATTAGAAGAATTCGGTCATCTTCCGCAATGGGGATTTCCATAGTCTGGGTAGAATTTGATTGGGGGACAGAAATATATAAAGCAAGACAGATCGTCTCAGAAAAACTTGTTTCTGCAAGAAGTAAATTACCCCAAGGAGTCGGAGATCCCACACTTGCTCCTGTATCATCCATAATGGGGGAAATTATGCTCATTGGACTTAGCTCAGATAGTGTTAAGAATAGTGAACTTAGAACTATTGCAGATTGGAATTTGAGACCTCAACTATTAGCTACGAGTGGCGTTGCTCAAGTTATAAATATCGGTGGTGGATATAAGCAATATCAAATATTGGTATCGCCAGAAAAAATGAAATATTTTGGTGTATCTCTCAAAGAGGTGGAAGAGGCTGCAAGATCATCTTCTTTCAATGCATCAGGAGGTTTTATCAATGAGTACGGAACTCAATATACGATACAAGGAGAAGGGCGGACAAGTTCTTTATCTGATATAGGTTTATCACTGATAAAAATGAATGGCACAAAGCCTATAAGGATAAATGACATTGCTGAAGTGAAAATTGGTTCAGCTCCTAAAATCGGAGATGCTTCTATTATGACAGAACCATCAATTGTCATGACAGTCACTAAACAGCCGAACGCAAATACAATTAAGTTAACTGAATCTATCGATTTACTTTTAGATGACATTGAGAAACAATTGCCCCAAGGAGTTGTATTGCATCGTCACATATTTAGACAGACTGACTTTATTCAAGCTTCAATTGACAACCTTAAATCAACACTATTAGAAGGTGCAATTTTTGTTTGTATTATCCTGTTTTTATTTCTGCTCAACTGGAGAACGACCATAATATCTTTAGTTGCAATACCAGTGGCTTTACTTGTCACCATCATCATAATGAAATTGCTCGGTTTTACGATCAATACTATGAGCTTAGGAGGCATGGCCATTGCGATAGGAGCATTAGTAGATGATGCAATTATAGATGTGGAGAATATCTACAAGCGATTAAGAGAGAATATACTCAAACCCATTAATAAAAGAGCAAATAATCTAAAGATCATTTATGATGCTTCCAGTGAAATTAGAAATTCAATATTGATAGCCACATTGATCATTATTGCTTCTTTCATACCCTTGTTTTTCTTAAGCGGAATGGAAGGTAAATTATTGAAACCATTGGGCATATCATTTATCATTGCAATTTTCACTTCTTTGTTTGTTGCGGTCACTCTGACTCCCGTCATGAGTAGCTTTCTATTGACGGATGAAAAACGATTAAACAAGCAGTCAAGTGGGAGTTTTCTTGAGAGAAAATCCACCGCCATTTATAAGAAGGTACTGTCGGTAGTTCTAAATTTCCCTAAGACAATAATAGCAAGTGCTACTGTTCTATTTTTAATATCCGTGGTATTATTGACTGGGTTAGGTAGGAGTTTTTTGCCAGAATTTAATGAAGGCTCATTAGTTATAAGTGTGGTCACTCCGCCAGGCACCTCACTTGATGAATCAAATAGGACAGGTCGAATGGTGGAAGAATTATTGCTTGAAATGCCTGAAATAAATACAACAGCTCGTAGAACTGGGAGATCAGAAATGGACGAACATACGCAAGGAATAAATAGCTCAGAAATCGAAGTCCCTTTTATACTTAATGATATAACCGTTGAAAATTTCTTTGAAAAATTACGGGCTAATTTATCAATAGTTCCAGGAGCAAACATTACAATAGGTCAGCCCATAGCCCATAGGATAGATCACATGTTATCAGGAACAAGGGCTAATATTGCCATCAAAATATTTGGTGAAAATCTTAATCAATTATTTACATCTGCCAATGAAATTAAAAGGTCAATTGAAGGCATTGAGGGTTTAGTAGATATCAGCGTAGAGCAGCAGACAGAAGTACCCCAGATAAGTATTGTACCCAACCGAGTTATGCTTGCTAAATATGGAATAAAGATGAGCGATTTCGCAGACTTCATTGATGTAGCTTTAGCAGGTGAGCCAGTAGGTCAAATATTTGAAGGACAGAGAAATTATGATTTAGTAGTCAGGTATGCAGATGAAAATAGAGAAAATTATGAGGCTATCAAAAACACATTGATTGATACACATGAAGGAAAAAAAATACCATTATCTTATGTCGCTGATGTTAGATTGAGTGGCAGCCCTTATTCTGTAAGCAGAGAAAATGTACAACGTAAAATTGTTGTTTCAGCCAATGTAGCAGGAAGGGATTTAAGAAGTATTGTGACTGATATTAAAAGTTCTGTTAATGCTAATATTACATTACCTGAAGGTTATAGAGTTGAATATGGTGGTCAGTTTGAAAGTGAAGAAAAAGCAACACGACTTTTGTTACTTTCTTCGATTGGTGCCATATTATTCATACTGCTTTTACTCTATGCGGAATTTTCAGATTTTAAATTATCTGCCATTGTATTAATTAATTTACCGCTTGCCTTAATTGGTGGTATTGTGATTGTGTACTTTACGAGTGGGATTATTTCTATAGCATCAACAATAGGATTTATAAGTTTATTTGGTATCGCTGCAAGAAATGGAATCTTATTGGTGAGCAGATACCAGATCTTATTAGATGAAGGAAAAAGTCTAAGAGAAACGATAGTAGATGGATCAATAGATCGCTTAAATCCAATACTCATGACTGCTCTGACAACAGGACTTGCATTAATCCCATTAGCAATTGCAGGTAGCAAAGCAGGCAATGAAATTCAAAGCCCTATGGCAATTGTAATCTTGGGTGGATTGGTAAGTGCTACATTGCTCAATCTATTGGTGATTCCAGCTGTATTTAGTTTGAGGAAATAATTAAAAAAAACGATTATGTATTTACTACTATTTTTCTTGGTATATTTTCTTGTTGTATTCGTATTGCGTTCGTATTTGCTTTGGAAAAAGACAGGTGTCAATCCATTGACATTTAACAAAGATGACGATGCACATGGATATAATGGAAAAGTATTTTCTTTTATTTCTGTCCTTGAATTAATTGTAATTTCTATTTATACATTTAGTGACAATTGGAGAGACATCTTGTTGCCGCTATGGTATCTCGAATATCCTATTTTACAAAAAATAGGTTGTGTGATGTTACTCTTATCCTTGGTCATTGTTTGGGTAGCCCAATCTCAAATGGCTGAATCTTGGCGTATTGGTATAGATGAAGAGAATAAAACAGAATTAGTAACTAATGGACTTTTTCGTTACTCGAGAAACCCAATTTTTCTTGGAATTATGGTTGCTAATATTGGGCTGTTTTTAGTCCTTCCCAATGCTTTTACAATGCTAATTGTTGCCCTTTCGACTATCAGTGTTAATACACAAATTAGATTGGAGGAAGAGTTTTTAGAAAAGGAATTTGGAAAAAAATACACTGAATATAAGGAAAAAGTTAATAGATGGATAACCTTTAAAAATTTAAACATTGACAAATAAAGAAACGCATACACATATTTATGATGAGAATGGCAAGCAAATCTGTTGTTCTCTTGAAGATAAAATAGACAGAAAGTCAACACCGTCATTACTGCATACCAATGATGATGGACACGACCATTCTCACGACCACTCACACTATAATGAAGGTGGTTGGAAGGTCTATTTACCTGCCGTTATCAGTTTTGTTTTACTTATTTCGGCAATAGCCATAGATTATTTTGATATAGTTTTCTTTAAAGGCTGGGTAAGAGTAGTATGGTATGCAATTACTTATATTCCAGTAGGTTTTCCAGTTTTAAAAGAAGCGTTTGAGGCTCTAAAAAAAGGAGAAATATTCACAGAATTTTTTTTGATGAGTATTGCTACTATTGGAGCTTTTGCAATTGGTGAATATCCAGAAGGTGTTGCCGTAATGCTTTTTTATGCTGTTGGAGAACTATTTCAAAGTGCAGCAGTAAGACGAGCAAAAGACAATATCACAGCCCTTTTAGATGTACGTCCTAAAATAGCCAATGTATTAAGAAATGATTCTTTCCTTGAGGTCAATCCTAATGATGTAAAGGTAGATGAAACCATTCAAATAAAAGTTGGAGAGAAAGTACCATTAGATGGCACTTTGCTTTCAGACAAAGCCAGTTTAAATACCGCAGCCCTAACAGGAGAAAGTAAACCTCAGAGTATAATAAAAGGGGGCAACGTATTGGCAGGCTCTATAAATATGGATGGAGTAATAGAAGTAAAGACGACAAAACTATTTAATGATAGTTCAGTATCACGAATATTAGAGTTGGTACAAAATGCTACTTCTAAGAAGGCCAAAACAGAACTTCTTATCAGAAGATTGGCAAAGGTTTATACACCTATTGTGGTTTATTTAGCCATTGCCGTATGCTTTGTTCCTTACTTTTTTGTGGATGATTATGTGTTTAGTGATTGGCTATATAGAGCCTTGATTTTCTTGGTAATCTCTTGTCCGTGTGCTTTAGTCATTTCTATTC
>Ga0209185_1003144_pt1 | contig 10042 bp, 14 predicted proteins | sample SidtaG_2_FD_187425 | JGI IMG/M metagenome (GOLD analysis project Ga0209185, IMG submission 187425) | Marine algal microbial communities from Sidmouth, United Kingdom - Sidmouth_Asex2 metaG (SPAdes) (version 2) | ecosystem: Host-associated > Algae > Red algae > Unclassified | place: Sidmouth... | reverse complement strand
CGATGCTCCGCTCGTGCTGCGCTAACACGCTCTCGAGCACCTTCGTCGTACTCTCGGCCTGCTGCTTCGATTGCGTCTCGAAGCTCTTCGCCCAATCCCACACCCCGCTCATACAGCGCTCCTTTCAATCGTATGTTTCGCCCACCCTCCGGATTCGCGATCGATATCGATCGCTTCGTCTCCCGCACTACCTCGAACCCCCCCGCACGCAGCGCCGACACCACGTCCTCGCGATTCGTCACCTGGCCCTGATCCGCCAACGACAGCAGCCCCGCCGTGATCAACTCCGCCGCCTCCTTCGTGTTCCGCGGCAGATCCCGCGCCGGCGTCAGCATCGACTGCCGTCGCGGATCGTCCGGGTCCGATAACCCCAGCTGCGCGTTCACCACCGTCTTCCACGCGTTCACCCGCCGCTCGTCCGCCGGCGCGTAGTACGGCTGCAACCGCCGACCGCTCGTCAGCTCCACGGTTGGAATCACGAAGTGCAGCTCCAACCGCCCCTTGTCGTGATGCTCTACCCACAGACTCGCGTACTGGTCCGAATCCAGTCCCGGCAGCAACGTCGATTCGAAGCTGTCGATCAGCTTCCCCTTCACCTCCGCCGGCAAGTCCGGCTCGGTGAACGACAGCACCCCCGACAGATACCGCTTCGAGAAAGCCAGCGAGTCGATCAGATCCCGCACCTCCACCGGATCGCCGCGCACAACAGCCGCCTCTTCCCGCTCCCCATTACGCCCGAGCAGGTAACCCACAGGGCCCGCTCCACCCCCCGATCCGTGACGACTGAACCGGACGATCACGACCCATCGATCTCGTGCTCGGCACGAATCGCAATCAACTCCCGTTCGATCGCCGCCAGACGCGCAACCACCTGCACCCGGTCCGCCGGACCCCACTCACCGCCGTTCACTTTCCGCGCGATCTGATTCAGCAGATTGCCCACGCTGATGTGCTGCCGCAGCAGCGCAGGATCGACCGTCGGGGGCACCCGGCGGCGTCGTGGCGGCGCCGCACCGAGACACGTCTCGCGCACCCACTCGGCCAGCTGTGGGCGCGTCGAGCGCGACACCAGCGCGGCGTGCTCCGCCTCGCTCAGCCGCACTTTCAGCACCTTCGTGCGTCGCTCAACGTTGGACATGGCAGACACGACTCCGCTCGGGGCTGGGGGGTATCGGGGGGCCGCCGGGCGGACCCCTGATCGAGACTCACGCAGGGACCGGAACCGCGTAGCGGTGGAGGGCCCTGTGTGTGTGCTCGCTTCAACTCACGATTCGCTCGACCAGCAGTGTATCATCATGCCGCTTCGCGCGTCACGAATCTACCCGAAACGGTAATCAGAGGGCCCTGTCGAGGGCCTGTGGATCAAGCCCGGCACGCTCACTTATCCGAGGGATAATTGCCATGGAATTCACCGATCGCTTCCGCGTCAACGACAACGATTACACGAGCTTCACCAGTGACCTGGCTGATCGCTTTGTCGAGACTTCCCGGATCGAGAAACCCGATCGCTCTTGGCCAACAAGGATCGGTTACTACCATTGGCAGGTCGGTGATCGCGCCGCTGTCCATCTCACCGATCCCCTCCCCTGGACCCTCGTCGAACTCCGCATCACCGAGGTCATCAATCGCCAGTCCTACCGCGTCGTGATCGTCCGATTCGACGGACAGCAAGGAACCCTCGCGGGGCTCTCAATCGGTGATGAGCTCGCCGTGAAGAGTCACTGCTTCTTCTCCGTCTGGGGACCACAGAAAACCCGCGAAGACAGCGAAGGCGGTCAGAAGATTTACGTCGAAGGGACCGCCACTCGGCTCGGTCAGATCCCACCGGATCAAGCGCACTGACAGACGAAACCGTCGAGCCGTTGATTCGAGCGCCTGAGAGGCGTTCTAAGGCGCTGAGACGGTTTCGCCAGTACGGAACTAGCGCTGGAGCCCGGATCGAGGCTTACAGCGCGTCTGAAACGCCTTCCTGCGGAAAGTCACGACCCACTTCGCCCTGATCAACTGCTGTTCGGCCGACCTTGAGTCGGCTGTCACCTCCGCCGGCTTGCCGGCTCCTTCCAGCCGGAGGGGGAGCCGACGCGAAGCGTTGGGGAACCCCGCCGGGGTGCCCCGATACCGCCGATTTCGCAGTGGGACTTATCCACAGGGCCCAGCCGTTAAAAGATTTATAAAGTTAAAGACGCGCGCGCGCGCGTTACAGTTTCTGAGAGTCGCATGGTTATTGGCTCTTAGGGGTGTTTTGGTCAGCGATAGGCCAAGCGGGAGGGTCAGCGATAGGCCAAGCGAAGCAGGTGTTTTGGTCAGCGATAGGCCAAGCCCATCCACAGAAATCTAGTAGCAACAAATGAGTCAGTAGTCAGCGATAGACCGAGCATGACGGTTAGCGATAGGCCAAGCGAAGCAAGTGTGTTTGGTCAGCGATAGGCCAAGCGGGAGGGTCAGCGATAGGCCAAGTGAAGCAGGTGCTTGGTCAGCGATAGACCGTGCCGTGAGGGTCAGCGATAGGCCAAGTGATATGGTCAGCGATAGGCCAAGTCGGTGAACTCCCATGGACGACCTGCTTCCACAACGCTATCCAAACAAGGACTTCTTCGTCGCTGACATCCTCGACGCGGCTCCCAAGGACGATCTCGCAGGCATGGAGCACCCGATGTTCTCGCTGGCGAAGCAGCCAGATCGAAACTCGCGCCGCTATGAGCACAACGGTGCCTCGGTGGAGATCCACCCCTCTCATCTCGGACTGCCAACGATCTGGGACAAGGACATCTTGATCTACTGCATCAGTCAGCTGATGGCAGGCATCAACCTCGGTCGCGAGCCGTCGAAGACGCTCAGGATCACGACACACGATCTGCTGATTTCGACCAACCGGCCTATAGGTGGTACGCACTACAACAGGGTGCGAGAAGCGTTCACGCGACTACGCGGCAGCCAAATCGTCACAACGATCAAAACCAACGACGAGGAATCAACAGAGGGATTCGGCTTCATCGACCGTTGGAAAGCGATCAAACGATCGAAGGATGACGACACCATGATCGCTATCGAGGTGACCCTGTCCGACTGGCTTTACAGGGCGGTGCTCGGCGCGGAGGTGCTGACGATCAATCGCGACTACTTCCGGCTGCGTGGCGGGCTGGAAAGACGGCTGTACGAGCTTGCTCGCAAGCACTGCGGCAATCAGAGCCGCTGGTCGATCCAGATCGATCTGCTTCACAAAAAGAGCGGCGCCAGGAGCCCGCTCAAAGCGTTCCGAAACCAGATCAAGAAGATCGCCTCGACCAATGTGCTGCCTGACTACCGAGTGAAGTTTGACGCCCAGAAGGACCAGCTGACCTTCTACAACCGCGACGGGAACAAGGCGGCCAAGGCCGAGTTCGATGACGCTATGAAGGTTCTGCGCACACCCAAGCCAGTGGTGAAACGGCGTAGCAAGAATCCTCGCCGTCCACAGTCAACAGAGAACGGACAGATCGACCTCGAACTCATCTGAGGTACAGAGCGCCCTCATCAACGGAACAACTTCGACCAGAACCCTCGAGGCGGCTCCGGCGATGGATCGGGAGCCGGCAACAGCGCGGTCGTTCGATCCAACTGACCCAAAACGTTCTGTAGCCTCTCGTCGGCCCGCTGACGTTCTTCCGCTGCCTTTTCTTCGGCGTCCTGCAACAGGGCATCCTTCCGTTCGATCGTGGCTCGCTGCTGATCGACAAGCTCCCGAAGCCACCTGATCATCTCGGGTGAAGCCGGCAACGGATCACCTGATGATCGGTCGACTGACCCGGCCTTGAGTTCGCCGAAGACCCGCAGCAATTCGGCTGTATCAATTCCATCCGGAGTCTTCGACAGGTCTCCAGATTTCAGTCGGTCATAGATCGTGGTCCGGCTGACCCCGGCGATCTCGGCCGCTTCAGTGACGCTTAGCATCGTCATCGCCCTCTCTCCCGTAAGACGTTCACTCCGTGTGTAGACCATGCACGGACGTACTGCACGTAACGTTCGAGTCCAATGGCATCTGGCCGTGTTCAATTTGTGTCTGGAGCTGACAGCCCAGAGCCACCAAAACGTTGATCTGACAAGCTTCCTAGCGAGGTCCAGCGACGTCAAATCGGACGAGCAGCTGACGTTCATTGCACTCGGATTTGTTGGGTACCGGCGCACGGACTGAACACTTCCTGTGCTCCGCCGGACGGGAGTCTGGTCAGCGTCCGGACGAGCATCCGGGCGAGCACGAACCTTGTTTGACTTGAACGTTCAGCCCGACATCCGACAGAACGAAAATGGCGCCAGATCAGTCTTAAAGCCCGCTCAGTAGCTTTTCCAGCAGTGTTCAAGTGGACACGGAACTGCACAGATCATGTCGGGTGAGCTGTCCAGCGATGGGAGCAGCTTGTCAGTTGACGAAGAGAGCAGGGCGACCTTCGACGACGCCTGCACTTCGCAGGCTGTACTTGCAGCCGATGGCTAACGGTACTATTGTGAAGTTGCAACCGCCCCTCGGGACAAGTGGCCTGGCCATGGAACCGCGGGAGATAACGCCGCCCTAGGGCGGCGTTGTCATTTCTGGATACTGAAGGCCCGAGCAAGCCCCTTTGCGAACACTGGTCTATGTCGACGGGTTCAATCTCTACTTTGGCTGCTTGAAGGGGGCAAAAGACTGCCGTTGGCTTGATGTCGAAGCACTCGCCAAACACATCTGCAAAGCTCAAAGCCCCGCTGCTGAAGTGATTGGGGTCAAATATTTTTCGGCCATGATCACGCCAAGGCTGTCACCCCGTGGCGTCGCCTCCGTGATAGCTCAACGTGACTATTGGCAGGCGCTTAGAGCGCACTCGACACTGCTGGATATCGTTGAAGGGGCATACTTCATTGTGCCCGGCAACTACCACCTCAACGAGAAGCCTGTAGACCTCAACAAGAGGGTCAGGGTGTTGCGACCAGAAGAGAAGCAGACCGATGTCAACATCGTCTTGCATATGCTGGCCGATGCGACAGATCGCCTGTGTGAACAACAGGTTCTGTTCAGCAACGATAGCGACTGCGCTCCCGCCCTATCGATGATTCGCGACCGTCATCCAGAGATGACTCTTGGCACTGTTGCCCCAGTGCTCGAGACTGGAAAACCACGGCGTCCAAGCGTCGAACTGACAAAGTACAGCAGCTGGACTCGCGAGACGATCAATCGAGCAGAGCTGGAAGTGTCTCAGCTTCCCGATTTCGTGAAGAGTTCAAAACGCCATATCCGAAAGCCTGATCATTGGAAGTGACTCGTCGTTCAGGACATGACTTCGCTTCTGAGGGATGCCTGTCCAGTGCAGCTGTACCTTGATGAACGGCTGGCCGCGCGCGGTGGTGTAGGCAGCAGCGTTCAGCTGGTCGGCGATCTGCAGCAGGGTAGGGGAGTAGTCCGCCTCGAGTTCGATCTCGGCGATGACCTCAGCGCAGTTTCACCGCTTCTTGAGGCACGGCATCGGTTTCTCTGCCTCGGTGCCCCACGAGGCGATCCACTCGAACACTTCGTCACCGTCGGCGGTCGGGGCGCCGGCCTCGATTTCCTTGAGTGCCTCAAGGGTCTGGCGGTAGCGTTCAGCGCGCAGCTCTTCCTGCTCGAGATAGCCGCGTAGGAATACCCGACAAACCGTCTTCACGAACTCAAATCGCGGTTGCTGTCCACGACGGCCTTGATGGCGTCCCGCAGCTGAGCGTCGACGATCGCTTGCGCTTCGGTCGCTGAAATTCCGAGCTTTTCGCCCAGCTGCTCGTTGGTCAAATGACCCTGACAGGCCGCGTCGATCCATCGCTCGCGCGCCTCCTCCGTCTCGAACCGATGAGTGGTCTTCGTCATGGTCTCTCCCCCTTGGGGCTGTCTCTAAGCCTCTGATTCACTTGGATCGTTGTGTCGCTAACGTACGGATGCGTCCGTTTCTTGAGGGCTGCCCAGTTTCGAGAAAACCCGGGGCGGCTCAACCAAAGACTAGTTGAAGAAACGTTTTCTCTCGTGCTACCCCTAGGCTCGCTGCGCAACGCAGGTCAAGACACCAACCCGCATCTTGGACTTCATTCCGTTGCGCACTTACCTTTTACGCACTCGACCTACCCGACTAAGACCGGCTCGATCAGAACTACATGGTCGAGTAGCTTGAAGGTGCGACTCCCCCGCGACTCGGGCAACTACATCACGCGACACGAACGACGAGGGTCAGACATGCGTACATTCATTTGCTCGCCCGCCGGCATCGGCCAACGCTCCACGCGACTCGGCCGAGCCGCGAGAGCTACCTTCGGTAGTGTCGTGCTGCTCGCGACGTTCGCGATCTCCGCGCCAGCGACTGCCGAGGGCCCGCCGGGCTTCTTCCAAGACTCTCTTCCAGAGCATGCCATCGAAGAGATCCTCGCCGCCTTCGGTGCACTTCAAGGCGAGGAGGCGGTGCTTGATGCGAAGACGCGCGAACTGATTGCGCTCGGCGTGGCCGCGCAGATCCCCTGCACGTACTGCGTCTACGCGCACCGCAGGAATGCGCTCAAGGCTGGTGCGAGCGACGCCGAACTACGCGAGGCGGTCGCCGCCGGCGCCTTTGTAAGGCTCTGGAGCACGATGTTCCAGGGAGGTGAAATCGACCTGGAGTCCTTCAAGGCCGAGCACGATCAGCTACGCGAAGGCTCGTAATCGAGAGCAGCAAAAGCCTGGGGAGCCGACGGACGGAGGTTCACGGCACGGCCGCGCGCTCGTAAATCTGGTCGCGGGTGGCACCCGTTCATGCCGCTGACTCCGACAGGTCGCCTGCAAGCAGTCGGTGGACGGTCCCGCGGCCGAACGCTTTCCCGCGCGCTGTCCGGTACCCCGCCGCGTTCAGCCGCTCGGCGATCCCCGCGAGCGTCAGCGGCTCCTCGGCCTCCTGCCGTAGCTCGGCGATCACCCCACGCAGCTCCTCGTTCCGCCGTCGAGCTCGGCGCGTGCGCTCGGCCCGCGCCGGCCCCGTGTCCGTGTTCCGGTCTCGATCGAGGGTCGGCCCCCCGAGCACCACGCCCCGCGCCTTCGCCGCGGCCAGCCCCGCACGCGTGCGCTCGCTGATCAGCTCCCGCTCGTACTCGGCCATCGCCGCCATCACCCCGATGGTCAGCGTGTTCGCCTCCGGCATATCGGCGACGACGAACGCGACGCCGGCATCGCGCAGCCCATGGATGAACCCCTGATCGCGCGAGAGACGGTCGAGCTTGGCCACCACCAGCGTCGCCCCCGACAGCCGGCAGCGGCGCAGGGCCCGCGCGAGCGCGGGACGATCCCCACGGGCGCCGGACTCGACCTCGGTGACGGTCTCAAGGACGTCGCCGGGGCGCTCGGCCAGGTAGCGGCTGACCGCCGCCTGCTGGGCGTCGAGCCCGAGCCCGCTACGGCCTTGACCTGCGGTGCTGACGCGCAGGTAGACGACGAACTGGTCCATGCTCCCAGCATGTCACATTCTGCTGAACGTTAGTACTGTTCAATGATACAATCCATCTTTTGATGATAGGCAATCTGAAGTCGAGCAAACACCAAAATAAGCTGTCTTTATTATCAGTAAAAGCCGACGCGTCGACGACTCCTTCTTGGATCACGTACCCTTCGATCACTCCACTCCACGATTGAAATCAATGACGACGGTTGATGGACCAGACATCCCGGACGACAAGACGGAACTAAGTGAGGCTAATGAAGTATCTCTACGTCCAGGGCCCAGCGCTGACCCGGACGCCGACGTCGAGCGATTCATCAGCCAAGGCGTCCGAGATCTCTACGACGTCTACAGCTACCGGCACGCTGCCTCGATTCTCTTCAACTCGTTTCCGAACGAGCTGTCTGAGATTGAGGAGGCCTTGTTGAACTTCCGCATCACGATGGAGGACATCGGCACGCCGGGGGGCAATGAATCCATCGTGCCGAAGAAGCTATCGGAAGCACTCCGACCTTCGGGCTGGTACGAGGCTAGGATTCAGGGCGACCTGACGATTCGCTTGAACGAGTACGACGAGACGCCCAACGCAACGGGTGGCCTGACGAAAAAGAAGCGCGCTATAGCAGAGCCTCGGACCATCGAAAATTTTATTGACGGACACAAGATCGACTACGTGAAAGGCCGAGTGGCATTCGACGTTGAATGGAATTCAAAAGATCAGACTTTCGATCGTGACCTCTACGCGTTCCGCGCCTTCCACGAGTGTGGACTGATCAGCTCCGGCGTTATGCTGACACGCAGCGCATCCCTGAATCCCGTATTCGAAGTCGCTCAGAGGTTCAAAGACGGCGTCCCCGTGGTCAACGCCATCGGCGAACCTCTCACAGTGAAGACGAAGTACGGGGCGAGCACGACGTGGATGGGAAAGCTTCTTTATCGACTTGACGCTGGTCGGCATGGCGGATGCCCCGTACTGATCTTCGGCATCACCCCTCGAGTCATTTCTGACTGGCCTGTTTGAGAAAAAACCATCATGAGCAAGAAGACCGAGCAGTCAGAACCGGCAGACCCATCTGCGGAACTACTCGCCAAGTGTGGTTCGTCGCGTTACCCCACTCTTCTAGCCGATCCACCATGGCAGTTTCAGAACCGGACCGGCAAGGTTGCGCCAGAGCATCGCCGACTATCGCGCTACAGCACAATGCAGCTCCCCGACATCATGTCTCTGCCTGTGGCCTCGCTCTCCGAGGACACCGCGCACCTCTACTTATGGGTTCCCAACGCATTGGTGCCTGAAGGCTTAAGCGTCATGGCCGCTTGGGGGTTCCAATACAAGTCAAACATCGTCTGGCACAAGATCCGAAAGGATGGCGGGCCAGATGGCCGTGGTGTCGGGTTCTACTTCCGTAACGTCACTGAGCTTGTGCTCTTCGGTGTTCGGGGCAAGAACGCACGCACGCTTGCACCGGGCCGTCGGCAGGTAAATTTCCTAAAGACACGCAAGCGCGAGCACTCTCGGAAGCCGGACGAGTTCTATGACATCGTCGAGTCCTGCAGTCCTGGCCCTTACCTTGAGCTTTTTGCTCGCGGTAGCCGACCCGGCTGGGATACGTGGGGCAACCAAGCTGATGACTACACGCCTGATTGGCCAACGTATACCAACCACTCAGCGTCAGGCGAGACGACAAAGCGCGAAAAGAAACCTATTGGTAAGAGGCAATCCTCTCTCGCGCTAGAGACATAGAATTCACGCCCCAAGGGGAGTTAGGACGCAAGCTGTTACATGTGTAAAATTTCGAAGTAGTGAGCAAGCAGCGACCGCTCAACCACCAGACATCAGGAGTCTTGAAATGAAGAAGGGGCTGAAGATTGCCGAAGGCCAATACCTCAACATGGCGCAGATAGTTGAGTGGTGGACCGATCGTGATGGCATTCTGAATATAGTAACCGTGTCGAATGAAGATCACCCGATGATCATCGTTCCGGATTCTTCAACGCCCTCGGGCAGGTACACGAACAAAGTCCCTGTTAGCGAGCTACACAGGATCAAAAGAGAAATAAATGAATACATGGAGATAGCTCACGAGGAACGCTTGGCTAGCGTGAAGTAATTGAGCTGAACGTTTCTGTACCCCAGGCACACGTATGGGCATCTCCGACATGAACTGCGCACATCAACGACGGAGCGATTTCGACCACGACGACTGAACGAAGCCAGAGCGCCTGCTGTTGCTGAATCATCGCTCCATCCCACCTCGCCCCCGATCACGCTCTACCTCACGCCCCCGTACCCGCTCCGTCAGCGACCTAACACCTCGCTCAAACGCGTCACCTGCCCGCTCAAGTGCTCCACGCGCTGCTGCAAGGCCGCGTTCTCCGCCAACGTGCGCTCGAACATCGTTCGCAACGCCTCGGAGGCTGTCTGCCACTCGCGATGCTGCCGCTCGTAGTCGCTCTGCAACCCCTCGAGCGCGCTCAACAGCTGCTCTTCCATCCGCGTCATTCAGTAACCCTCCACCACCATGTACGTCTGCCCGCTGTCCGTCTTGAACGTCTCGTCCGTCACCACCGCCACGCACAGCCTCTTCGCCGGTTCGCTCCGGCAC
>Ga0209185_1003143_pt1 | contig 10043 bp, 10 predicted proteins | sample SidtaG_2_FD_187425 | JGI IMG/M metagenome (GOLD analysis project Ga0209185, IMG submission 187425) | Marine algal microbial communities from Sidmouth, United Kingdom - Sidmouth_Asex2 metaG (SPAdes) (version 2) | ecosystem: Host-associated > Algae > Red algae > Unclassified | place: Sidmouth... | reverse complement strand
GTTCCCGGCGAAGATCCGAGTCAGCTCCCGAACCCGGCTGATCACTGGCCAAATCTGTCCAAGCTCCTGAGCGCGGATTTCACGGATACGGGCAGCTTGCTAAAATTCAGCGGTTAGTCCCATTCGGCAGAAAATGTTATTCTAAAGTATGAAGCGATTCTTTACGTTCCTTTTCGTCATAACTTCATTGATTTGCTATGGGGTGGGACGTTGCCAAGAACAAACTAACAACAACGAGCTTAAAACTCCCTCACCTGCTCTAGAACAGCAATATTCTGGAGATGAAGGTCAAGAACCAAATCAGAAAAATTCCGCCATAACTTATGACAAGGTTATCAGGGATGAGGGCGCGTTGTTCGTGGAGCGCCTTGGCGAAATTGCGAGTAAAGCAAACTGGGCTCTTTTGATTTCGATTTTCGCCACCATCTTTTCGGGACTAGCATGGCTTACTGGAAAACAATCCAACAGAATTGCTGAAAAATCTCTCGGTCACACTAGATTGAGCGAGCGCGGCTGGCTTGATATAGTGGATATCGAATTGACCAACTATACTCCACCTGTTCGTGGAATCAGAGAAAGTTTTGGAGAAAAGTTTTCTGAAGAAAACTTGATGCGGATCGAGGAAATGGAAAGGCAAGCTTATCACGAAATGTTCGGTAGGGATTTCAATATTAGGTTTAAGGTAGAAAACGTTGGAAATCTACCATTGCGAACCCGGTCTTTAAAATCAAAACGATTTCCGTAGGCAACGGCAGAGACCAAAACCCAAGTCCTAGAAGCTATAGAGAACCCTTTGTTGGCACTTTGCTGCCTATTGGGGGGGAGCGCGGTGAAAAAGAGTTTACGCATACTTATCGATTCAATGGAGAATTGGCCGATGGCGATCTTCTTGACCTTTCTAGGGACATATTTTTTGTGGCCGTTATAACCTACAACGATGGCGTCACTAAAGAAACTCGAAGCACTCGTATTCAGTATGTTGTCGGGCCATTGAACGGATTGGCCATTGGAGAAAACAGGCAAAGTGTAAGCCACACCTAGAAACGTTTCGGCCAGAAAAAACAACACCCTAAACATCGGGACCTGCCCGCCTGTCTAGTTAGGTACATAATTCCCAGTGTATTTTACATTAAGGAGACTTTCCGATTTCTTCGCGACGTTAGTCTTTATCCTTCTTCGGATGTTTCTTCACACGCCCGACATCTTCGCGGCCTTTTTTGATTTTGCCCAAACGCTCCCGTCCTTGGATGCGTTTATCTGTGTCATAGGGGTTGCTGTCGGCTTTGATATTCATCCTGATGGGTATGCCCCAGAGGTCAAAGTCCTCGCGTAAACCATTGATGAGATAGCGGCGATAGGTTTCGGGCAGCTTGTCTGCGCGCGAGCATTTCAACACGAATGTCGGCGGACGCGTTTTGGTTTGGCTGATATATTTCGGCTTAATCCGGCGGCCATTGACGGCAGGCGGTGGATGACGCGCGACCTTTTCCATCAACCAATCATTTAGCTCAGAAGTTTTGACCTTCACCGACCAGTCAATCTGCACGCGCTCAATAGCGGGCAAAAGCCGGTCCACAGATTTCCCGGTCAAGCCGGAGAACATGACAACCGGAATCCCTTTGAGTTGCGGCAGTAAGCGCGCGGCGGTTTCGCGTAGGGCCTTGGACATCTCCGATTTATTCGGAACCAAATCCCATTTAGTCACGCCAATAATCATCGCCCGCCCTTCCCGCTCACACAGAGATGCAATCTGCAAATCCTGCTTATCGAAAGGAGACGTCGCATCCATGAGCAGCACAACGACTTGCGCGAATTTTATCGCGCGCAATGTGTCTTGAACACTCATCACTTCGAGCGTGTCTTGGACTTTTGCCTTTTTTCGCATGCCTGCGGTGTCGTGAAATTGTACGCGGCGGCCCTGCCAGACATAATCAATCGTGATCGAGTCGCGGGTTACGCCCGCTTCAGGACCTGTCAGCAATCGGTCCTGCCCGATGAGTGTATTGATCAAAGTCGACTTGCCCGCATTGGGACGGCCCACGATGGCGATCCGCACGGGGGCTTCTGAGGTGTCGAGCGGCTCGGGATCGACCTCGAGTTTGACCTCTCGCAGCGCGAGTTCCACCGCGTCATCCAGATCAACAATCCCGATATTATGCTCAGCCGCAACCTCGACGGGGTCGCCCATGCCGAGGGAGTAGCCTTCATTTATCCCGGTATCTGCCGCGCTGCTTTCACATTTATTCGCGACGAGTATGATGGGCTTGCCCTGTTTACGCACGAAATCGGCAAAGATGCGGTCAAGCGGCGTCACGCCCTCCCGCGCATCATAAACGAAGAGCAACACATCCGCGCCGACGACGGCGTCTTCTGTCTGGCTTCGCATACGGGCTTCTAGTTTATCCCCGGTCGCATTTTCAAACCCGGCTGTGTCCAGCAGGGTCATATCATGCCCGCGCAGGCGCGATTTTGTTTCGCGCACATCGCGGGTCACGCCGGGCATGTCATTTACAATGGCGAGTTTTTTCCCGGCCATACGGTTGAACAATGTGGATTTCCCGACGTTCGGACGGCCAATAACGGCAATCCGAGCGGGCCGAGTGTCGACGACCTCGAGGTCGTCCTCATCCTCAAAGCGCCGCTTCCGTGCCATGAGGCTATTTAAACGCGACGAGTTTAGCGTCGTCGGTCAACACATAGACGGTTTCATTTGCGATAACGGGCGGAACGAAAACCGGAGACTTCACGTCCATCTCTTTGAGGATAGATCCGGAGCGCGGGTCGAGCAGCGTCACATCACCTCTGGAACTCGCGACAACCAAACGATTGCCCGCCAACAAAGGTCCGATCCAAACAGTGCGTTCCTTCCGCTTTTTCGCATTTTTGAAATTCTCTAATTGTTGAATCCAAAGAATAGTGCCGTCAAGTTTTGACATAGCCGCCACCTGGCCTGTGGTCGTAGACGTAAAGACAACATCCCCCGCGATAAGCGGAATAGACAAAGACCCGGCAGGTTGAGACCAGACGCGCTGTCCGGTGCGCAAATCAAAAGCCGTCATGACGCCGCTTTGCGCCGTCGCAATCACATAACCATCTGCGACAGCCGGACCGCCGGAAATATCGTTTAAAGACGCGAGCGGTGTCAGGCGCGCCGTAGATGATAGAGAATCCTGCCAAAGCACACCGCCGTTTTGAACGCGTAGCGCAATTAATTCACCGGAGGAAAACGGTGCAATCACGACATCGTCCACAACAGCCGGAGCCGGAGCCGTCAGCATAGACGCCGTTTCAATAATGCCCTGATATGACCAGAGCACTTCACCCGTATTGGCGTTTAAGGCGAAAAGTTCATTATCATCCGAAATTACGAAGACACGGCCATTGTCAATAGTTGGCACAGAATTCAGCGGCACGCGTGTTTGGCGCGCCCAAATAATTTCACCGGTCTGCGCATTCAGAGCCACCATCTTACCAAGGCCGGAGGACACAAAAACTGTATTATTGGCGTAAGCAATCCCGCCGCCAACGCCTTCTTTGTCGCTGCCATCGCCATCAGTAAATGTCAGTGGATCCCGGATACGGTCGAGAAAGCTGGTTTTGCCGACGCGTGTTGACTCGCGTTGAACAGCCTCCACCTTAAAATCCCAGATCTTGTCACCCGTGGTTTCGCTGAAGGCTGAAACCTTATAGCGAGAGTCGACCGTAAAGATTGAACCGCCCGCAACAACAGGCGGTGCAACAATGCGGCCTTTGCGTCCGGACCCTTCGCCTATGTCAACAGACCAAGCCCGGTCCAATGGCCCCGTTGCACCGGTGTGCTGAACAACGTGCTGAACGTTACCGCCCATTTGCGGCCAATCCGTATTCACATAAGGGTCGGGCAGGATGATTTGCTCTGGCGCTGTCGGCGTTTCAACGCTCAGAGTCTCAGAGAGCTCCAAGATCGAAATACGTTGATCTTCGCCCGCGACGACGCCTTGTTCAGCGCGTTTGGCGGATTCGGTCTTATCAAACGGATTGATGGCATCCAGGGTGGAGCAGCCGGTCAGCAGCGCTGCACTCAATACCGTCAGAAGGCGTATGTTATTCTTCATCTGTCGCATCGTCCTGCTTTTCAATGGTAGGATTTATGATCGGCTGAGGCGCTTTGGGAGCGGCCTTCGTGCCCATGAGGGCCATGGATTGTTCGGCCCGTTGCTTTACAGTCGCCGGAACGCCCGGAATGGACGTCAGATAGGCAAATTGTTCACGCGCCGAGGATTGGTCACCTGACTCAGAATGTGCATATCCCAAAAGCTCACGGGCCAAAAACTCATAAGGCGCGTCGGTCTCAGCCAACGGCGTGACCCGGCCAATGACATCCGCATAGGCTCCTTGATCCGCAAGAAGATAGGCCGCTTTTAATTGTGCGAGCTGTTTGTGGCGGGCGCCCGAAAACTTCTCGGCGGCTTGGTCGAAATAACGGACCGCGCCAATCATATCGCCCTGATCTTCGCGAACAGCGGCAGCCCGCATAAGCGCAAGCCCCGCATATCCATCGGGACCAGTTTCACCGAGATCAACAAAAGCCGCAACGGCTTCATCTGGACGCCCTTCATCGAGCTGTTTATCAGCAGCCGTGTAGACGGCAGAAACCGCCTGCGCCTTTTTGTCATCGGCATATTTGCGATATTCGATATAGCCGGTTCCCGCGATGATTGCGAAGAGCACAATACCGATAAGCGGGCCATATTTTTTCAGAAGACGGTTATAATCGTCCTTACGGAGTTCTTCTTCCACTTCATTGATAAAATCGACCACGTCTCGGACCTTGAATCAGGGGCGCATTGCGCCGTAAAACTTGAGCGGAACTTAGCCCCGCGCAAGAGCCGACACAACAGCTAACGGCATTACGGATGGGTCAGGAATCTGCCTTGGTAAAATGGTAGAGATTGGCCTCACCGGGAAAACTACGCGCCTTCACATCCGCCGCATATTGCACGACCGCATCGCGTGTGGCGTCAAGTTGATTGCCGTATTTCTTGACGAATTTAGGCACCCGCGCGAATTGACCCAGCATGTCCGGCGTAACGAGGATTTGCCCGTCACATTTTGCAGAGGCCCCGATGCCTATGGTCGGGATATCTACAGCTTCCGTGACACGATCGGCAAGTTTCTCTGAGACACCTTCGACAACGACGGCGAAACTCCCGGCTTCTGCGGCGGCCTTCGCATTCGTGACGATCTCCTCCGCGATCTCGGCTGTTCGGCCGCGTGCCTTAAACCCTCCTAGCACATGCATGCTCTGCGGGCGGAGGCCGACATGGCTCATAACCGGGATTCCGCGTGTTACGAGATATTCAATCGTCTCGGCCGCGTAAGTGCCGCTTTCAATCTTGACCGCTTGGCATCCCGTTTCCATCATTACGCGCGACGCCGAAGCGAAAGCCTGCTCTTTGCTCGCTTCGTAGGACCCAAAGGGTAGATCCACGACAACCATGGCAGTCTTGGAGCCCCGCATGACCGCTTTACCGTGTAAGATCATCATTTCCAAAGTTACGCCAACCGTAGACGGCAAACCGTGAACGACCATTCCCAATGAGTCTCCCACCAGGATCAAATCGACATGTTCATCCATGATTTCTGCGGTCGGCGCGTCATAGGCTGTGAGGCAAACGACCGGCTCCCCGCCCTTGCGCTCCGTGATCTGAGGCGCCGTTATCCGGCGCGCCCGCTTAACAGGACGCAAGTGAGGTTTGTTTTGGGGTTGTGCTGACATTTTATTCCTTTGTGTCAGCCCTTTAGAGCAAAGCCCTAGAGGTCTGCAAGCTGTCCGACAGGGAAATCGAAGACGGGGTCACCGCCCGCCCGGATGAAATCCAACTGTCCGGCAGCACGCGGCATGACGGACAAAGCATGATAACGCGCCAAACTCGCCATCGATTTTGCGTGCGCATCGCCTGCGCTCAATCCATTTGCAACTGCCTTAATCAACAAGGCCCCTGAAAGCACATTTGCGCATAGCGATAGGTAAGGCGTCGCGACGGCAAGAGCATCGTCATTATTTGCAGTTAACAAAATATCCGTCGCTGTGGTCAGCGTTTCAATGCCTTCGCCCAAGGCCCGCACGCAAACCGTCAAATCGGCCTGCCCTGGACCTGAACTATTGTCAGCTAACGTCGTGATATATTTAAGGTCTGCGATAAGTTTACGCATTTCCTCACCGCCATCCCGGCGAAGTTTTCGGCCAACCAAATCCATGGCTTGGATACCATTTGTGCCTTCGTAAATCGGAGCGATACGAGAGTCCCTCAAATGCTGCGCCGCGCCTGTTTCTTCAACATAGCCCATACCGCCATGGACCTGCACACCGATGGACGCCACATCGACGCCCAGGTCTGAGCCGTAAGATTTGGTGATTGGTGTCAACAGCCCTGCTCGGCCATGATCGCCCAGATCGTCAGCGGCCGCCGTTGCCATCGCAATGGCGCGCGCACCCATGAGGCGCGCTTTCATATCTATCAACATGCGCCGCACGTCAGGATGATGCACAATTGGCGCGCCTGCCTCTTCGCCGGGCGGCGTGCCCTGAACGCGTTCATGTGCGTAATCCAAAGCCGCTTGATAAGCGCGCTCCCCAATCGCGACGCCTTGAACACCCACAAAAAGCCGCGCTTCATTCATCATCGTAAACATGCAGGCGAGACCGCGATTGACTTCCCCGACAAGCCAGCCTTTCGCACCGCTAAATTCCATGACGCAAGTCGGACTGCCGTGAATGCCTAACTTATGCTCAAGCCCAATCGGGTAGAAATCATTGCGCTCGCCGAGACTACCGTCCTCATTCACGAAGGTTTTGGGGCAAATGAACAGGCTAATGCCGCGGGACCCGTCGGGACTGTCGGGTAGACGCGCGAGCACCAAGTGAATGATGTTCTCGGCGCAGTCATGATCGCCCCACGTAATATAGATTTTTTGACCCGTGATCGAATATGTCCCGTCGCCATTATCAACAGCTTTCGTCCGCACGGGGCCGAGGTCAGAGCCGGCTTGTGGCTCGGTGAGACACATCGCGCCTGTCCACTCACCCGTCACCATTTTTGGCACATAGATATTTTTCAGGTCTTCCGACGCATGCGCTTCAATGGCTTTTGTCGCAGAACTGGTCAGCATAGGGCATAATCCGAAGGCCATATTCGCGCTATAGATCATTTCATTCGTCGCGACGGAAACAACAGTGGGCAATCCCATCCCGCCAATGTCAGGGCTCATGGCAAGGCTCTGCCATCCCGATTCCACAAATGACTGATAGGCCTCTTTAAAACCTGGCGAGGCTGTGACGTCTTTCCCGTCCAAAGACGCAGGCGTTTGGTCTCCATCCCAATTTGTCGGTGCAACCACATCACGCGCAAAGACCGCAGCCCCGTTCAAAATGTCTCCAATCAGCTCGTCATTCGTATCTTTGAATTTGGGAAGAGCCGTAATTTTATCCATATCCACGGCGTGGCGGAGGAGGAACTGCATAGCATTTACGGGAGCTTGAAACGTCATCTTGACCTCTTTAATTATCGAAGGTGGCTATGACATGAACCCCAATCGGATTTAAGAGCCAAATCGCCGCGTCGTTCTATGTTTTCACACATGGCACCTATTCAGATTTTGGGACAGCCGCCTTGCAGAATCTCAATCCATCAGCCAATAAGCCAGGATGAAAACACTCATCCCCTTTTTTGCCGCTGCCATTATTCTTTCCGCTTGCGGAGGCTCTGACGCGCCAGAGGCCGATACCCCAACAGCCTCTGTACCAGCAAAAGCAAAGACTGAAATGACTCCCGTTCAACGGGGTGCAAAACTCTATTCGAGATGCCGCGCATGCCATACATTAGAAGAAGGCGGCGCGAACAAGGTGGGCCCAAATCTTTGGGATATCTACGGGTCAAAAACGGCTTCGAAAGAAGGTTTCGCCTATTCCAAAGCCATGAAGGCGGCTGACATCATTTGGGATGAACAAACAATGGACGGCTATTTGAAAAAGCCGGGGACCTATATGCCCGGTAATAAAATGACCTTCATCGGATTGAAAAAGCAAGAGGATCGAGACGCGGTTCAGGCTTACCTTAAAGAGAAGACGACGCCTTAATATTCAGCCCATAACGCAATGAAAAGACTGCGTTCTTTAACAATATTTTGTCCGAATAAGGTCTGTCCAGCGCCAAATTGGACATAACGCCCTGGCTTGTACTGACGGGCGACGGATACGGTTGACGACAGTTGCATTTGTTCCGGCACTTCAAACCCGTCGATTTTATCATCGTCTGAGAAATTTGCATATGATTGCGACATGATGAGCCACCGGCTGGTTGGCCTCCAGCCTAGAGTTATTGCGCCTTGCGCCCCATCCAATTTATCAAATTCTTTGGTTCGCGCTGCGATCTGCGCATCGTAAAAGAAGTCTCCCACTATAGTCTCGCGGCTTTGACCGAGTAGAGCACGCAGTTCATATTGATCGCCTCCGCGCAACACATCAACAGCTCGATTATCGAGTTGGCTATCGATAACATAACTCACGCGAAGAGCTGTGGAGATACCCTCAGCCTCTCGCATTTTAAACTGGAGGCCGAGCTCAGTGTCATCCAAGCCATCATAGTCGAAACGCGAATCGCCATCCCGGAAATTCAGCGTTTGAACGCCGCCATTCCCGACAATAGTGAGCCAATCCGTAACGCCATGCTCCAGATAGAGCCGTGTTTCCGTTTTCGTAAATCCACGCAGCGGCACCGCGTCATATTCGTCGTTGAAAATTTGCCCGGCATTACTCCAGAAAGACGTCGAAATAATCTGCCCCTCGCCAGCTCGCTGGTTCCACGCCCCGGCCTGAGCCTCCCCGCAAATAAAAAGAGAACAGCTTAAGACAATAACGTGCTGCGAAAATACCCTATACACATTCCGAGATTAGGCTTTGCTCTCCCTCGCCGTCAAATATAAAGCGTTGGCCATGGCAAATCAAAGCTTTGAAAAACTGGCCTTTGTCGCCTCCAATCGCCCGAACGCCAAAGAGGCGATGGATGAGCTTGTCTCCAAATATGGAAATGTGGATGCCGCAGAGGCTGACGCCATCATTCCATTAGGGGGGGACGGCTTTATGCTAAGCACATTCCGGCGTTACCTACCGCTCGTCACGCGGGGGCTTCCGGTTTACGGCATGAATAAAGGGACCGTTGGCTTCCTGATGAACAAGTATGATCCGGAAAACTTAGTCGCGAGACTCCAGAACGCGACGATAACACCCGTCCACCCACTCTCCATGAAAGCCGAAGCGGCAGGCGGCACATTCGAAGATATCGCCTTTAATGAAGTGTCCGTTTTCCGTCAGTCACAACAAGCGGCGCATATTCAAGTCAGCGTAGACGGCAAAGTCCGGTTGGAAAGATTGGTTGCTGACGGCGTTATGTTGTCCACGCCTGTAGGTTCAACCGCCTATAATTTGTCCGCGCATGGTCCGGTGATACCGCTGGGCGCAGATATTCTTGCCCTCACCCCGATTAGCGCCTTTAGACCGCGTCGGTGGCGCGGCGCGCTCCTATCCGGCCACGCAAAGGTTAAGTTTGATGTGCTGGACCCGGAAAAACGTCCGGTCTCGGCCTCCGCTGATAACTCCGAAATCCAGGATCTAATCTCCATTGAGATTGAGCAGAATGAGGACACGACCCTCACGATGTTATTTGATGAAGATCACGGACTGGCAGAGAAAATATTGCAGGAGCAGTTTGCTACCTAGAAAAACCGGTTATGCAATCTGTCTCAAGCCCGCATGAGCGTCTAAAATATCAAGCAAGTCAGCGCTTATATCTTCAGGCAAATCCAAATCCGAACTGATCAGGCGCTCTGCCACGACAAGCTGAAATTTCGCAGCCGACGGAACCCGGCTTTCATGTTCGACGGACAAATATGATTGAACACACGCTGACAGCAGCTCAATTTGAGGCAAAGTAAAACGTGCGCGTAGGGCAAGTGCCTTAAGGCCCAAGCCTGACGAGGCCAAGACCATCACCCGCGTTTTTGCC
>Ga0209185_1003134_pt1 | contig 10063 bp, 9 predicted proteins | sample SidtaG_2_FD_187425 | JGI IMG/M metagenome (GOLD analysis project Ga0209185, IMG submission 187425) | Marine algal microbial communities from Sidmouth, United Kingdom - Sidmouth_Asex2 metaG (SPAdes) (version 2) | ecosystem: Host-associated > Algae > Red algae > Unclassified | place: Sidmouth... | reverse complement strand
CCTCCGGCTGCTCATCGCCGACGGTTCGACCACCTCGCTCCTGCTTCGCCTGCTCGACGGAGAACTCGATCTTGCGCTGGTATCGCTACCCAGTCCCGATCCCGACATCACCCATCGACCCCTGTTCGAAGAGTCGAACGAGCTGATTGCTCCCGACGACCATCCCCTTGTCTCGCTGGGCCGCCAACCGACACTCGAAGACGTCGCCCAGCACCCGTTGCTTCTCGCCGCCCCCGGAACGGCGTTTCGAACCGAGATCGACGACATCTTCTCTGCTGTGGGTCTCAAGCTCGAGGCCAAGGCCGAGGTCGACGGCCTCCGCTTGCTCGCATCGCTTGCCTTCCAAGGCTTCGGAGCCACCATCCTGCCGGCGACAGCAGCGCCCTCATGGGTGACAGGTCCCTGGCGCCGCCTGCCCATGCCAGGTCTTGGACGACGAACCGTTGGCTTGGCCACCCGCCGTCGCGGCATGCCGTCGGCTGCCGCCGAAGCCGCAGCCGAGCTGATCGGCGATGTCATCGCGAGCAACGCCAAGCCCACCGCTGGCATTCATCCCATCACCGCGCCTCGGTGAAATATCCGGTGGTGCCCAGGCGCTCGCTGACCAACATTGGATGAAACGATCCAGCCGGTGGCACGGTCCAACCAACACGGCGACCAAGCCGATACAACGGTGCATTCGATCGAAGGGGACCATCGTGAGTGAGGTCGTAGGGCATGAGTGAAGGCGAATGAGTGAAGGCGTAGGCGTTCGCGCTGCAGCCGGCGGCGGAGCAACAGCTCGCCTCGGCGACCTCGACGGGCGCCGCATCATGCGGATCACCCTGCAACTCGAAGAGACCGAGGGACTCACCACCGTCGACGCGCTCACGCTCGAGGCTGGCTTCGGCACCGCATGCGAAAAGCGGCTGCCGATCGTTGCCTCCATCACCACCACTGGCGTTGCGATCGAAGAAGGCTTCGATGCCATCGCTGCGTGGGGTCGTGCCGCCAAAGCGCTCGCAAACGCCTCCGGCGTCGTGCCCACCTTCATCATCGCCACCGGTCCCGTCGTGGCCGGCCCAGCGCTGCTGCTCGGACTGGCTGACATGGTCGTGTTCGTCGATGGAGCCCACGCCTTCGTGTCTGGGCCGGCCATGGTCGAGTCCTTCACCGGCGTGCCGATCTCACGATCCGGCCTCGGCGGCACAGGCACCCATGCCCGTTCCAGCGGTCTGGCAGGCCTCGTGGCCTCAGATCACGAATCAGCACTCGACCTCGTCGGCGCCACCCTTGCCCACCTTCCCGATCATCTCGACGACATGCCCCCCGTGACCGGGACCGATGACCCGAGCGATCGACCGACCGAGATCGCTTCGACGACAATCCCGGACCACCCCACCGGTTCCTATGACGTACGCGAGATCATTCGCGACCTCGTCGATGACGGCGAGTTCCTCGAACTGCGGGGTTCGTGGGCGCCCAACATGGTCACGGGTTTCTGCTTCCTCGGCGGCCGCTCGGTCGGTGTGATCGCGAACCAGAGCCAGGCACTCGCCGGCAGCATCGACATTCCCGCCAGCCAGAAGGGCGCTCGTTTCGTTGCCTGGTGCGATGCCTTCAACGTCCCGCTACTCACGCTGGTCGACACCTCTGGCTTCCTCCCAGGCAAGGACCTCGAGTGGCGCGGCATGATCCGCCACGGCGCACAGCTCGCCTTCGCCTATGCCCGGGCCACGGTTCCGCGAGTCGCCGTCATCCTCCGCAAGTCGTACGGCGGCGCCTACATCGTCATGGACTCGACGAACATGGGCAACGACCTCATGATCGCGTGGCCGTCAGCCGAGGTGGCCGTGATGGGCGCCAAAGGGGCCGTCGAGATCCTCCACCGCAAGGCCAGCCCAGAGGAACGGGCCACTCTCGAGGCCGACTACGAAGCTCGCTACCTCACGCCGTATCCCACCGCAGAGCGTGGTTCGATCTCCCAGGTCATCGACCCGATCGAGACCAGGGCCACGCTCACCGCCGCCTTCGATCTTCTGGCCACGAAGCGCGAAAGGCTCCGACCTCGCAAGCACGACAACTCACCGCTCTGAAAACGCCGAGCGCTGAATCGAGCAATGTCAAGCAGGAACGTGACCCAGGGTGGGGAAACGGCTAGATTCTCCCTCGGCCGGTGTCACGAGCGCATCGGCTGCACCTCGACACAATGGCGTGTCGAAACGCCACGAATTCGCCGCCGAACGAGGAGCTTCACGCCGTGCCCGAGACCGTAACCATTACCGACAACCGGACAGGTGAGAGCGTCGAGGTCCCCGTCGAGAACGGCGGCATCAACATGTCTGCCATCCAGAAGATGATGCCCGGAACGTGGATCCTCGATCCCGGCTTCAGCGGCACTGCTTCAACCACGTCAGACATCACCGACCTCGACGGCACCAACGGCATCCTTCGCTACCGGGGTTACCCGATCGAGCAGCTCGCCGAGAACTCGACGTTCCTCGAGGTCTGCTACCTCCTCCTCAACGGTGAGTTGCCCAATACCGAGCAGATGGACAGCTGGGTCCACGACGTCACCTATCACACGTTCATCCACGAGAACATGCGCAAGCGCTTCATGGAGGGCTTCCACTACGACGCCCACCCGATGGGCATGCTCACCTCGGCCATCGCCGCCCTGAGCACGTTCTACCCCGAAGCCAAGGACATCTTCGATCCGGTCAACCGCTACAAGCAGGTCAATCGCCTCATTTCGAAGACCCCGACCCTTGCCGCCATGGCCTACCGCGCCAGCCTCGGCATGCCGTTCGTCTACCCGGACAACAACCTCAGCTATTCCGAGAACTTCCTTTCGATGATGTGGCGGGTCGCCGAGCCGAGCTACAAGCCTGATCCCGTGCTGTCCAAGGCGCTCGACGTTCTGCTCATTCTCCACGCCGACCACGAGCAGAACTGCTCGACCACCACCATGCGTGTTGTCGGTTCCAGCCACGCCGACCCCTACGTGTCGGCCTCAGCGGCCACCGCTGCGCTCTACGGTCCCCGCCACGGCGGCGCCAACGAAGCCGTCATCCACATGCTGGAAGACATCGGCACCTACGACAACATCCCGGCGTTCGTCGAGTCGGTCAAGGCTGGTGAAGCCAAGCTGATGGGCTTTGGTCACCGCGTCTACAAGGCCTACGACCCCCGGGCTCGCATCGTCAAGGAGCAGGCCGACAAGGTCTTCGAGGTCACGGGCAAGAGCCCACTGCTCGACATGGCTCTCAAGCTCGAAGAGATCGCCCTCAACGACGACTACTTCAAGAGCCGCAACCTCTACCCCAACGTCGACTTCTACACCGGCCTGATCTACCAGTCGATGGGCTTCCCGCTCGACATGTTCACCGTGCTCTTCACCATCGGTCGCATGCCGGGTTGGCTTTCCCACTGGCAGGAAATGCTCGAGCAGGAGCAGCGCATCAGCCGCCCCCGCCAGATCTACACCGGCCCCGATGTTCGGGACTACAAGTCCATCAGCGAGCGCTGAGCCGACACGCTGAGCCCGGGGTACCACCTGGTTTGCCATTCCGCTCATTGACGGAACTACGCAAGAGAATCGTGTGAGACTGGGGAGATGCAGCGCATTTCCCCAGTTTCGTTTTTGCGGACCGTCGCCCTTGCTTCGGTGTTTGTGCTGCCTGCCTGCGGTAGCGATTCCGACAGAGCTGCCCCCGCCACAGTCACCGAAGGCGACATCAGTGCTACGACCACAGCCACGACCGAAGCCGCTGTCGCCGAACCGGTGTCAGAGACAACGCAGCAAGAGGTCACCACGGTCGCCGTCGACGAGGAGACAACGACCTCGGCCGAACTCATCGAGGAACCCGACGACGAGATCGGCATCTTGTGCTCGGCCTACCTGCAGTCGATCAGCTTCGGCACCGTTGACGAGGGTCTCGCCACACTCACCGATCTTCTCGGCGACGAGGCTCCCATTGGCGTGCAGGCTGCGCTCGAAACGCTCGAGAACCCTGCTGGCGACATCGAGGGCTTCTTCGCTGCCCAGAACAGCATCGACGGCTATGTCTTGCCGATCTGCCGTGATCGATTCACCGGTGCGATCGTGCCCGCTGCCGACGACACCGCAGCCGCCGATGCGTTCCTTGCTGCAGTTCGTGACGGCGACCTCGCCGCAGCCGAACGCCTTGCCCCGACAAACGTTCTCGTCGGCTTCGACTGGAACGGGTTCCCTGATGCCACCTCAGAGTTCGACGCCGACAACGGCACGGCGACGCTGTTCTTGGAACCAACCGTTGCCGTCTTCTGCCAGATCGCCGGCGGCGCAGTCGAGTTCTGCGCCTTCGGCGAATAGACGCTCAGCCAGCTTGAGGTTCAGCCAGCCTGAGGTTCAGCCAGCCTGAGGTTCAGCCAGCGAGGTGCCGCACGCCGGCCAGCGGATCCCTCGGCCAACGACGGAGTACAACCGATGCCTCGACCGGGATCGTGTCGGTGTTACTCGCCAGCACAGGGTTGAAACGAATGTTGGCGATATCAGGTGACGCGTCAGCAGCCGTGGCCAACCGAGCGAGCAGGTCTCGAAGCGAGTAGCGAGCAGAGGCAGTGGGCAAGAGATCCGCCAGCCATGGTTCGGCCAACAGCCGATCGAGGTCGCGTTCGCTCGCTGGCAAGAACACCGAAGACATCGCAGCGATCGAGGTTGCCGACGCTCCCCCGATACCGAGCGCAAGCCTCGAGCCGGATGCGGTGCTCTGCTCCAACTCGACCGCCAGGTGCACGCCGGTGGGCGCTGTGCCCTGGACTATCGCTGGCAGCAACTCTTCGTCGAAGGTCTCGAGCATCCGAGCAAAGGAAGATCGGAGCTGCTCAGCGCTGCGGATGTCAAGCGCGGTGCCTCCTGCTTCGCCAGAACGGCGGTCGTGCACCCGGCCCGCCTTCAAGACCACCGGATACCCGAGCTGGTCGGCCACCACGACTGCCTCGTCAGCAGTGTTCGCGACGTGGAATGGGGCGAGGGGCAGATCGAGTCCAGCAAGCAACTCGGCCAACCCAGCATTCGTCATCGTGAGCTGGACTTCCTCAGCCCCACCGAGTGCTTCACTGATCAATCCATCGACCTGTTCGACCACTGTGGGGTCGGCTTCGATGGCAAGACCACCCTGGCGGCGGCGCCAGGTGGCATAGTCGGCCATACGCGCCAGCGCACCCGCAGCCTGCTCGGGGTAGGTGAACGCCGGCAGTCCCTCGACGTCGAGCAACGCCGGGTCGACCAAGCCCGTCGCCGCCATCGGCTTGTCGACGGCCACGTTCACTCGTTCGAGCAACGCCGTGAGATCAGCAATCTCGAGCGTGAGCGTCGGGACGATGGCCACGAGGGTCATGTCGACGTCCTCACTGACCGCAGCGGCTGCAATGACTCGCTCGTAGACGTCAGCCTCAGCGCGCCGAGGCAGCGAAAGCGTGTCGGCATCGCCGATGAGCAAGGCATCGGCCACGATCGAGTCGACGACGCCGGGTGGAACAACAACATCGAGCCCTGCTCGTCGACAAGCAGCCGAGGCAAGCGAGGCAAGCGACGCCGTGTTCGAGATGATCGCCACACGACGACCCTGCGGCAACGGCTGGTCGACAGCCATCTCTGCCTGCTCGATCAGCTCGCTGACTCGGGGCACCACGACCACGCCGCTCTGGCGCAAGAGGTCGCTCATCGTTTCGGCTTCGGGAGCCACAGCGATGATCGGTTTCACCATCGACACCTCTCGAGCGATGCGAGAGAAGTTCCTGGGGTTACCAATGGTCGGCTGGTACAGACAGATCGCTGAGGTTGCCTCGTCGGCCGCCCAGTATTGGAGCAAATCGTTGGTCGACACGTCCGCACGCTGCCCGAGAGCAACGAATGACGAGAGCCCAACCCCGGAACGACCGAGTTGATCCAACAGGGCGGTCCCGAGTGGGCCCGACTGCGACAGCACGGCAACACCACCGGCCTTCGGCATCGAGATCGGCAAGAAGGTGGCATTGAGACGCACGTCGGGATTGGTGTTCAGCATGCCGAACGAAGCCGGCCCGATCAAACGCATACCGTGCGAGCGGGCCATCTGGGCAAGGCGGGCCTCGAGCTCGGATCCCGAGGCACCCTCGTCGCTGAACCCTGCCGAAACCACCAGCAGGCCTCCCACCTCGGCGTCAGCGCAGCCTGCGACCACGGTCTCGACCACGGGTGCCGCCACCGCGATGATGGCCAGGTCGATTGGCTCGCCGATGTCGGCGATCTCGGCCACGACGGGGAAGCCTTCGATCTCAGAGACCCCGGCCGCTGTGGCGGCCGGGTTCACACACCACACAGACCCAGCAAAGTCACCGCGAGCGATCGCTGAGGCCAAACGATGACCCACCGATCCTTTGTTCCTGCCTGCGCCAACGATGGCCACCGACGAGGGTTCGACGAGCCGAGCGACTGATCGGGCCTGGGCTCGACGCTCACGGGCTTCGATGACCTCGGCAGCGGCACGTGTGATCTCGATACCGAGTGTGACCTCGATGACACCGTCGGAGAACCGAGACGACACGTCGAAGCCCGCTTTGCGGAAGACTCGGAGCATGCCGTAGTTCTCAGCCAGGACCGTGGCGGTGAACCCGTCGAGCTCCTTCTGTCGTGCAACAGCGGCGAGGTATTCGAGCATCAAGGTGGCCAGACCCTTGCCGTGGTGAGCATCGTCGACAAAGAACGCCACCTCGGGCTGGCGGTTCTCTCTTTCACCACTCTCGTAGCGAGCAACCGCCACCAGCTCGTCACCGACAGTGGCGACAAAGGCCATGCGTTTGTCGTAATCGACGTTGGTGAAGTAATCGAGCTCGGTGTCAGACAACTCTGGCCGAAACCGGAAGTAGCGGAAGTAGATGCTCTCTTGGCTCTGACGTCCGTGGAACGCAGCGAGAAGGTCTCGATCATCCGGGCGGATCGGGCGAATGCTCGCCGTCGAACCGTCACTCAGAACAACGGTGGTCTCCCACTCGAAGGGATAATCGTCTGGGCGAGGCGGAGTCGACACCCGGCCGATCGTACTTCCGCCCGCCACCAGGCGCCGCTCGCAGTCAGAAGCAGCGGAATTCGCCAATAGTTGACCAGGTTTGTCGGGTATCATCTTCTCGGTGTTCGAGAACCTGTTCCGATTCCCTGATCCCGTCAACGAAGTAGCGGCCCGGCTGGTCGCCGGATTCGTCGTCGCCCTCACGGCGCTTTACCTTCTCACCCAGTCGACCCCGCTCCTTGCCTTCATTGCCTACGGTTTCGTCGCCAGGGTGGCCACAGGGCCGACCCTGAGCCCGATCGGTCAGGTGGTGACGCGAGTCATCGTCCCTCGCCTGCCCCTTGCCGAACGGCCAACAGCCGGTCCCCCCAAGCGCTTCGCACAGGCCATCGGCGCCACACTCTCGGTTGCAGCACTCGCTCTTGCCGTGATGGGATCGACGGTGGCCCCGCTTGTTCTCGTGGCGATGATCACCGCGGCGGCATCGCTCGAGAGCTTCGCTGGCTATTGCCTCGGCTGCGTCGTCTTCGGCCGCTTGATGGCGATGGGTGTCGTTCCCAGAACCGTCTGCGAAGCGTGCAGCAATCTTCAGCTCCGACTGCCCAACCCCGCTGACAACCGAGCCGAAGACGCAGGAAACCCCACCATTTCTGGTGGGGCTTCATCCTGAGTGGGCCGTACTGGACTCGAACCAGTGACCCCTACCGTGTCGAGGTAGTGCTCTAGCCAACTGAGCTAACGGCCCAGGATTCCCCGGGCGAACCCGGAGCGGTGAGAATAGCGGAACCCGCACCCACTTGCCTCTTTCATTTCCTGTTTCTCGCTTGCTGCTTGGTAGGAAATGCGTTCGGTGCGGGCATGGAATCGATTGGAGCGCAGAGCGGGATTTGAACCCGCGAATCACGGCTTTGCAGGCCGCTCCCTTAGACCACTCGGGCATCTGCGCAAGTGGGACGATACTAGCCCGCCGCGACGTGACTCCCGCCGTCCCTTTTCGGGGAGTCGGCCTTCTCCCGGAAGGTCTTGGCTCGGAAGGTCCTAACGTTGCGGCGATGGACGACGTCAACCACTCAGTCACCCCGATCGGCGGTCGAATCGGGCTGGTGCTCGGAGCAGGCGGCGGTGCCGGCGGCATGTGGACCCGCGGCGTTCTCGATGGTCTTGCTGAAACAACGGGGTTTCGCCCAGAGCATGCCGATGTTCTCATCGGCACGTCGATCGGCGCCATCGCAGCTGCTGGCATCGGCCCGTTCAGTCCCCCACCCGCACGAGTCATCGATGCCCTTCGACTCGCCACCGCTCCCCTCGCTGATCCTTCACCGATCAGCCGCAGCTTGGCGGCGTTGCGCTCTGTCGGAGGTCGCACCGTGGCCCTACTCAGCCGAGAAGGCGAGCCCGATCCTCTGACCTGGGTGGAGCACATCGAACCCGCGACACGGGCAAGAGTCTGCTCGATGCAACGCTTTCCCCCGGTGCGACGAGTTGCCTCCATCGCCACCGCTGCGAACCCAGCTCGCGAGATCGCTGCGTCGGCTGCGATCCCCTTCGGCGCCCAGCGTGTCGAGTTGGACGGCAAGGGCCACGTCGATGGCGCTGTGTGGTCGGTGACCAACGCCGACCTCGCATCGCCACACGATGCCGATGTGCTCGTCGTCATTGCCCCGCTGGTGACGTTGGACGGTGGCTCCATCGTCTCGGCACTCGGCCGTCACCAATTGGCCAGTGAGCTGCGGCCGTGGCACGAAGCGGGCAAGCCGGCTCTAGTGTTTTCACCAACAGCCAAGCAGTACGCGACGCGTCAAGAGCGCAAGCAACACCGAGCTGATGGTCTTGCGATGGCCCTTGCCGCTACCAACACCGGCAACTGACAGGGATCCGAAGCGTTGTCAGGCGAGCGAGGCCAGTGCAGCCAACGCATCGTCAGCGTGCTTGTTCATGTTGGTTTCGCTGCTGATTGCAGCGATCAGCTTCTTGTCCTTGCCGATGACGAAGGTCGCGCGCTTGGTCGGCATGGGCCCGAAACGCTTCACGCCGAACATGCCGGCGACGCTCTTGTCGATGTCAGACAGAAGGGGGAACCCGAGCTCATTCTCTTCATCGAACTGCTTCTGCCGATCCACCGGATCAGCGCTCACTCCCACGATCGTGGCCCCGTGTTCAGCGAACTCGGAGCGAAGATCCCGGAAATGCTTCGATTCAATCGTTCAACCGGGGGTCATGGCCTTGATGTAGAAATACAACACCGCTGGCCCGTCCGCCACGAGATCCGACAGTGTGACGGGTTTACCATCTTGGTCTTGGAGCTCGAATTCATCGATGAAATCGCCTGGTTTCATGTCGAGTTTCTAGCAGACGCCAGTCGGCGCGTCCTGATTTGACACACGCTCGCGACGTGGTTGTCCGTCACTCTTCGCTGCTGGCTCCGGTGCTGAACTCGACCTCGTCGAGGCACCACGCTCCACCGCTGGGGGTGGTTCTCAGCAAGAGTTGATGCCGGCCCGAGCTCAATCGGGCAATCACCGAATCCAGCACGATCGAATCAAAGGTGGAGCCGGTGCTCGAGATCTCCTCGGGATCCCGCCCTTCCGCAGATGCTTGCTCACGATCGAGATCGACCGCTGCATAGAAGCTGCGGAACGCATCGGCGATCTCAGCGGTGTTCTCGCACGGCGGCGTCGGGAAGTCATCACCCTCGTCAATGATCGCAGCGAGGCCAGGATCAGTGAACGGCTCGAGAGCGAGCTCGGCCTCGGACAAACGCGACCCGAGCATGATGCCGGCAACGATCGTGGCGCCGATCAACGCCCACAGCACCACGGCAACGGGAACCCATGGTCGTTTCTTCATGGCTCTCCAATGGTGCGTACGGTCGAAAGCGGAAATGATCGTTGCTCATCGAGGTCGGCCAAGACCGCTTCCATGAGCTCACCGCTGCGAAAGACACCATCGGCCAACATCGCAGCAATTTCAGTTCGGTCGACGAACCGGACCTGGGGGTGCTCGTCTGAGGAGGTCGGTTCGCCGCTGAGAACATCGGCCCTGAAGACGAGGTT
>Ga0209185_1003130_pt1 | contig 10068 bp, 7 predicted proteins | sample SidtaG_2_FD_187425 | JGI IMG/M metagenome (GOLD analysis project Ga0209185, IMG submission 187425) | Marine algal microbial communities from Sidmouth, United Kingdom - Sidmouth_Asex2 metaG (SPAdes) (version 2) | ecosystem: Host-associated > Algae > Red algae > Unclassified | place: Sidmouth... | reverse complement strand
ATTCTATATTTAATTTATAATAAACTTGATATGCTATCCATACATAGAGGATTTAGCCATTCTTTATCATTTAGTATATTGGGCGCATTTTTAATTGCAGCCATACTAAGTAGAATTAAGTTTTTTCAAAGTATTAGATTCAAATTACTTCTATTGTTTTCTTGGTTATGTTTATTCACACATATGCTCTTGGATACTTTTACAGCATATGGGACACAACTATATTTACCGTTTAGTAACAAAAGGATAGGCTTTGACAGTATTAATGTTGTCGATCCCATTTACACCATTCCTTTGCTTATCGGTTTGTTTTTAAGTTTGTTTGTGTATAGTTCAATATCAGATAGCATAAAATATAACAACTATGGAATAGTAATTAGCTCACTCTATTTGATTTTTACATTAGTAAACAAAGAGATAGTAAACGGCAAAATTTCAGCACGACTCAACCATGAGAAAATTGAGTATACTTCATTATTAACAATGCCAGTCGGAATTGGTAATATTAATTGGTATGGCGTTGCAAAAAGTCAAGACAGTATCTACATATTTCAGCATTCTATACTATCAAACTTTGACAGCAAAATAAAAGCGTTTCCAGTCAATGATGAATATCTAAGTCTTACAGAGGATTACATAGCCGATAAAATGAGATGGTTTGCAAAAGGATTCTATACAGTAGAAAAAGTTGATGATAAAATCAGAGTTTACAATTTACAAGTTGATATGAGGGGAATTATAAGGGAAGGAAAGGAAACATATTCTACAGCGGGATACTTTGAAATATCAAAAAATGGAGATTTCTCCTCAGGCTCACACAAAACGAAATAAACATTAAATGGATAGAAGACATGAAATAGAAAAAAATATAACCAAACCCATTTTAGCACACTGACGTCCTCGTTCCTGCGGGCGACAGAGAGCTAAAGCCAACCCTCAAAAAATATGTACATGAAAAACATACCATATTCCAAAGAAGAAGTGCCAGCATGTAACACTATATATCAGATCATATCTCTTCGTACCTCAGAGAGACGATCGATATAATTATCAGTAACGAGCCAATATGACGAAACCCCCATATTAAATATTCAAGCCTTACGAATGACAATAACAAAATTCCACCAGTCCACCTGCATTATACTAATAGCATTTATATTCCTAGCATCAGCCCACACTGCCTCCTCACAAGACCCATGGCAAGTCACCCACGTCGTAGACGGAGACACCTTCTACGCCTCTGATTCTAGTGGCCAGAGAATAAAGTGCCGCCTCATAGGAATCGATACCCCCGAGTATTCCCACTTCGGGAAACCAGAAGAACCCTATGCAGACGATGCGACAGAATTCCTATACGATCTTATTGCTGATAAAAAAGTCATACTGGAGGAAGATGTACAAGCTCTAGATCGATATGGCAGACAGCTCGTCTACGTATACCTCCCGGACAGCACCTTTGTCAATGCTGAACTAATGAAACACGGCTGGGCCACCACCATGACCATATCACCCAATGTCAGCTTCGCTGACCTCTTCACAGAGCTACAATCCAAAGCTCGCAAAGCCAAACGTGGAATCTGGCAAGACTAATATCGTCAAAAATGCATGTCCCACTATCATGTATTTTGTATTAAAAAATTGCCATTTATAGCCCTATCTTAGAGTTAGAGGTTAGATCTCCCAAACAATCTTAACCCCAAGAAAACATTCAATCTCATGCACGTCATTCGTGATCTTGTGCATATCCTGACTAGTCAAGCTCGCTATTCAGGTGCACAGTGGAACAACTTTCTGAAAATTCTGACACAGAAGGAGCTTGAAGCAGTTGAAATGGTTAAGTCTGAAAAGGCTATTCCTCGACACTTCTCTTCTACTCAGAGACACAAACTGGTGGCAAAGCTTTGCCGCCAGGTATCGTATTATGCACCCCCAGCTTCTCGCTGTTCTGAGTATCAGGAAAAAAGACTGCTATGTGAATCATATGTCTACACCTTCCGTGTATTGACTATACTTAAGAGATTTGATTCCGCAATAGAACTTTCAGCCAAAATACTAGCTCTGTGTAACGCTGTGAATCTCACACTTCCCAGAATCGAAGTCCTGAAATTCCTGGTACGGCACTATCTACCTGCTGGTGGTAAAGAGTACTATAAGTATTCTGAAATGCTACAGAATTACCATTATGTATTCTCCGCAGAGTCCAAAGCAGAGAATTGTTATAACTCCCTGATGCTCTTACCACAAGACTCTAAGAATAATAAGGCCAGACTCTATGATAAAGCAACTCAGTATCAGTATTTACTACAAAGCTTCATTGACAAAGGAATAACTTCCAATGAATTCCATTTGTCCTACTTCAAGATCCAACTACTGGCTGCCAACATGAAAGGAGATTTTGAAGAAGGGATCTCTTGCATACAGAAAGCCATGGCATATTTCAGTGCTCAGCCACTGGTATTCAGTAAAGCTATGATAGTGCTCAGAACAGAGCTCATCAGTATATACCTCCAGACTTCACAACTGGATAAGGCTAGAGTGGTTCTTTCAGAAATAAAAGAATCAGAAATTGACAGTACTGATTATGTAAAATGTCAGAGGCTTCTAATAAGACTCAATCTGATGCAGCAACAATATGAGAGAGCCTACAAGGTGTTCAAGAGTCTTCTTCACAGTCCTCAGTATAGTAATCTATTACCAGTTGATGCACATATAGAGACGATTACAGCGCAGTACTTTAATGTCTTGATCTTGATGGGATTTCTGCCTGCTGAGCAGCCGCCCTCACGTATCATGATCAACAGGTTTCTAAAAAAGGAACCAGGTGTCAACTATCTCAAAAAAGAAATTAGAATTCAACTTATCATAGTCCAGCTTCTCTTCAATATTTACTATCGTGAATACGATGATATGGAAGTACGTCTGGATACTTTGAAAGACTACTGTGCTCGTCGTCTTTCAGTAAAGAGTCCATTCCTTAGGTCCAATATATTTATAAGAATGCTCTTGGTCATACCGATTTGTCGATTCAATTCCATCAGAAGTCGTCGCCATGGGCTTAAACTTTATAAGAGGCTTATCAATGATTCTACCTCAGATCTAAGAAAAGATGACAGATCATTGGAGATAATACCTTATGAGCGGCTTTGGGATTTAGTACTAGAACATTTATCTCATCCAAAGAATACTAGTGTAGGTGTGACTCATATGCGCCAGCTAAGTTAGTTCTCAGACTGAAATAGGCAAGGTAGCAGTCCACTATATCCGCGCTATCTATAGTTCCACCTTGCCTGTATTCAGTCTGCTCACTTTGTCGCTTTTGATATGAGCGACATACAGCTCTACTTTTCTTCATTTTCACATCTATTATCATGTCATTTACCTTAGGACAGGTGGTTACCACCTCAGGACTTTTTACGTACTTATCTCATTCTGGTTTTTCAGGTTTTATTAATAATTCTCTTCAGCGGCACAGGAATAAGGACTGGGGCGATGTCTCAGAAGAAGACAAGATCAGTAATGACTATGCAGTCCATGAGGGCGGTCGTTTGGTGTCCACTTATAAGATTCCTGTATTGCCAGGCTTTTCATCTTCGATTAGTAACCACATTTGGATTATCACTGAGGCAGTAGGAGAGTCAGGCTCACGAGCGAGTACTTGTATATTATTTCCTCATGAGTATTGATGTTTTCAGCTGCTCATTGGGGACTTATTATTGTTAGATAATTATTTGATTGACAATTTGTTATCTACGATTATAGGTCCCTTTTCATAATAATTCTCTTCTCTACATCTATCTATCGTTACATCAGTATCCGTCTTTTCATAACTATGTTCGTATTGCCAGTCTGAGTTAATTATTCACACTTTAATAGCTCACACGATGAAGTTTATTCTAACAGTTTTTGCAGCAATTTTCATTTTTAGTTGTACCGATTCTACCACTATAGAATCTGATGTATCCAATACCACATTTGGTATCACGGATAACTGTGAACATTTATGCAGTATCACTTTCTATCCTAATGACCCGGAGTCATCCATTTTGCCTTGCGGCGAATTGACCATGAGCTTTAATGATGGATACTTTATATTCTGTCTTGAAGAGAATGTTTCCATAGTGGAATATCTGGGCTGGCACCCAAATTCACTTGATGAATACTATAATGATTTCTGGTCATTCATTGTCAGACGAAATTGTGTCTTGTTTCAGCCCAACGACAGTAGTTTTTATGATCTCATCAAGGAGGAAGGTTTTCAGCTAGATCTCATTGTTTGCACTCAGACGCCTCAAGCACCTCTCGAAATCAGTTCTTCTTAATTCACAATCTCAAAATACCTACATATGTCACGTCTATTATTATTGCTCATTTTATTATTACCAAGTAATTCTCTACTCTCACAAACTTGGAATGGAGAAATGAAAGTCCTCACTAACAATAGAGGCGAAATTGTAGACCAGGCACGTGTGGTGGAATGGCCTCGATTAACTCCCAGTTATCTCCATGGTCAGTTCAATTACAGATTTGTATTAGAGACCAGACTCCATAATGGAAGAATCGATTTACGCTACATGAAAGATCATAAGAGTCATACCACTATGACTCAGAAAGAAAGATTGTTTTGGCGTGCAAATTTTGCAGTCTACAGATCTGACTCAGATGACTTTACATCTGCAGAACTATACACCAAAGGTTTGGGCATAGGTAATGTTACGTTTCCTGTAATGAAGGATGGCCATTATCTCGTGCTCATCCTCTGGGGTGGTAATGACGGAGTCAATAATGAAAAGAATAAGGGTGATGGTAGAATGATCTATTGTAAAGTAGAAGATCAGCTTGTCACTGTTTACGACGCCATGAAATAAAACCACCGAATAGTGCATTTATGCAGCACCAACAAAAATTACCGATTCTATAGGTTTTCAGAAGTCGGCCTTTTTCATTTTAGGCTTTAAAGGCTTAAATTCCGTTAAGAACAGGGTTGTGTCTGAGCCAAAGGCGAGTTTAAGCCTGTTTAGGAATTTCAGTTTTTAAAGTCGTTAAGAAATGAAAACAGCCTTGAATTTTTTGTTTCGTTTTTGTTTCAAGACAAAAATGAAAGCCCGCCGGCGAGGCAAATGCCTAAAGATTTGATGATCAACTAATTATAGCACTCAGATGAGAAAAGACAGTGTACTCTAAATGCGCAATTCAGTAAAACCATATTATGAAATATCTAATGTACCAGACCTTTACACTAAGCCTAGCACTCACTCTATTCACCTCCTGCGGTGATCGCTTTGACACCAATACAGACCTTGATAACTCTTGTTTCCACGAATGCAGTTTCCTTATCAGCTCAGACGAACCAGGAGAATACAATCTATACAGGTGCAACGGTGAAGACCTCACAGACCAATTATATCTGACAGAACCCTTAGGACTCTTTGGGGATTTATCAATTTGCTCAGGACCTGGTTATCATATCAGATCTTTGATATCCATAGACAGTTATGACGGAGAAGCCACAGAGAGTTTCAATAGCTGGCACCGGGCCTCTATCAGTGAAGATTGTTTGACCATCTCTCTGCCGGCTGCACAGTACAACCATGTAATACAACTCGGCATACAATTACAAGCTATCATCGAGATTACTGAGCAAGGAACTTCTTCAGAATTGGATAATCTGTCACCGAATCAAATGCAAGAACTCTCCGACAATTATATGACCAGATTATGCGAGTAATCTGCCCCATCTATATACCTCAGGGTGGGAGAGCGGTCACTCCCTACGGTCGCGTTATTTATTTTTAGTTGGCTCTGCTCAATACCCACCCACGACCAGAATAGTGGTGTGAGCCGAGGTTCAGTCGTACACAGACCGCGCCAGACTCTCGCTAGCGAGGAGTCACACTAGCTGCCTTGGGGCAGCAAGCTTGTCACGGTCTGCATCTCCTTCAGTCGGCTCACTCGTAGCTACTCTGTCTGTAAGTACACTATCGCAGCTGCGCCTCCTGTTAGGAGACAGCAGCAGTTCCCTACGGCGATAGAGTACTCACATCCACCGCTACTTTATTAATTGCGGCCTGCTCTTCTCGCTCAGCTGCAGGCTTCTTAGTTTTTGATGTCACCTGCGCGGTGACCAGTTGCAGCGGCAGCCTTTGCATGGTGCCCATGTTCACCCACGTGTACTGCCGTACATATACGTGGCTACCTCGCTCGTGTCCGCAGGAGGCCGCCCCTCAAGCTTCCCCACTCAATCCTCCCTCAAGCTCCACCCGCTGAAGGCTCTTATTCTGGTCTTTGCCAATGCTCAATTGCTGGGCACATTTTGGTAGAGTAGTTAAATAAAATCTTGACTCTTAAATTTGACTTCTTCTGTTCAGTATGCTTATATCAAAAGATATTAGTCATACAGAAAAACAACCCCAATCGGCAAAGGTAGGCTCCACTGGGTAGTTCAATGGAGCTCTGACCGCCCACAATTGCTATTCAGCTCCTCCATTGACCTACCGCATATCTCTATAGGTTGCCTATCGGGTTTGTTTTTGCCAATGCTCTGTTGTCAGTTGATGGATGATTCGTATTTTAGATAAAAACAGCTCAATAATGGCAAAAGCTTACAGATTTGATGATGACAAACCTAGAACCGGATCAACTGTCTACGCCTTTAGAACTTTAGCAGCTCTCAAAGAATTCGCAAATACACAAGGCCCGAAGGGTACAATGAAGTACTGGGAGATCCCATGGTGTTTTTGATTATGATGGTGCCTTATTTGAGGATCTGTATGATAACTATACAACTATTCAGTTCAATGGATACTGTAGATACTATATTTCAGATCACCGTCCGATGTGGATAGAACTCGAAGTTGATTAGTCAATGCCAAATCCAAAAAGCATAATTAAGCATATTTTGTGGACTGATATTTGTTAAGATAGGGTAGATAAACAACCGTTTACAAACGTCTATTTAACATAAGGTAAATTATAGGCAAAAATAGTAATATTCATTATTCAATCTCTTTCTGCAACGATGTCTGGTACACATACACAGAGAATCCAACATATGGCTACGAAAAAAGCCAGTTAATTCCCAATCAGTCGAACTCAAGATATTTATAGCTCTTTTTTAGGGGGGTCAGCTTGCGCCACTTAGGGGGGTATCTCACAAGAACTGACGGACCTTGATCCAGTGGTATCTGCATCTGAAGAACAAGAACGGGACGTAGGTTTTATAAGCTATGGACTTACTAGTATAAATGAAAAAAGCGACCCGGAGATCGCTTCAAATTTATACTGTACAAGAGCCATCCCTATTGCAGGTTGCTCCTCAGCAGAGCCTGTTTCCTCTTCGGGTGACACCTCAAAATAGGTAGTCAAAAACTGAAATCACCAACTATTTTGTCCACATTACCTTCTCGTACAAGTGCCATCTTCTCTCTAGCCCAATAATTTTCGAAGGGATGAATATGGATTATTTATAGCTATATATATGGAATAAACACCAAAAATATTATTTAAAGCGATTTGTCAGGAATACATAACTTTGAAAATAGCTTTTTGCTTTACAGAGAAGGCATTTCCTATGAATTCAAATCAACAACAGACTTCCTATTTCTTGCAAAGATGTACCATCGATTAAAGTGCATTCAATCAAAAAAGTATAGACGCCTTTATTTAGATCTGTACTGTCCCATTTATTTAAATTTTCAGGATTCCCAGAATAGGCAAACACAATTGAACCCCATTTGTCATATATATGCAATTTGCTAACACGTGTAACTGCGGTATTAAAGCCTATAATTAATTTCTCTTGATCTGTATCGATAATGTTTGGTATATACAAGAGATTTTCTTTATCAATCTTTACAAAAATAGAATCTCTGTGATTACATCCTTCATCTGTTGTCGCCTCCAAGGTTAAAGTTCCTTCGACATACACCTCATTAATGTGTACTACATTTGTATTAGAGATCTCTTGATTATTGTATGTCCATATCAATTTGAGATCATCGCTAGAATTGAAAGCGTAATTCAATTCTTCTCCGAAATTTACTACTAATTCTTCTTCTACTAAATCTAATTGAAATTCAATTTCAGGAAGAGTTACCTCAACAAAGTGCACACTGTCACATCCATTTTGATCCAAAAAATATTTTGAATAAAATCCAGTATCAGTTATAATTTTATCACCCAAGTTAAATGTATCACCTCGACAAAGAATGTGAGTATAAGATGTGTCGAAGGTAGGCGCTACTTCCAGCATAAGATTGAAAAGTGAGTCACAAATTCCATTTATAAGTATTTGCCTAGAGTATAGACCAGTTTCTGTTAAAATTGAATCGAAATAACTAAATTGGTCATTCTCACAAATAGTGCTTTCTAAAAATGTATCCTTTGTTATTTTGTCAAATATGTAAGGAATTGAAAAGAAACAAGTAGAATCAGTATTTGTCACAACTGAGTATTCACCTAGATCGTCAAATTCAGTCAAAATAAGATTTGGTTCTGTTTTATCAATTAACAATAATCCATCTTTGTACCATTGGTACTTTGTGTAAGTTTCATTAATTAATAATTCTAAGACTCCATCACAATGGCAGCCAGAAACTTCTATCATATCTGAGTATGTTAAGCCTTCCATTGACGCATAACTGCATATTTCTGCGACTGAGGAAATTGCACAAACTGCGTCTATATCAGGTCCTTGATCGACACTGCAATTTTGAATATTATTATTAAAAACTCCAATTATTTGAACACCATTGAAATAAACTGATTCTGGTTTTGGGAAAGAGAAGTAACTATCTATGTCAAGCCAAGTATTTGGACCGATTAGAGTGTCAAATTCAAAATAACCATCATTATTTTTATCAGCTAGACCAGATGCTTCTAATATGTATTTAGTATCTAGATTATGAGGTTTTAGATTTACTAAAAAAGTATCATAAGGATTTTCAACTTCAAATATCCATAAGTCAGGTTGTCCATCGCCTGAATTTGTTAGAATATTGTCATTGAAACCAAGTGAAATAGAGCCACCATTTCCTAAAGAAACAAAACCATCTCCTACAGGTTCTTGAGAGTTATTTAGAGTATAGTCTGGAGGCCCTAGTGCATAATCCGGATTTGTAGCCCCTGGCCATAGTTCTGATTCACATTCAAGTCTTACCATTAGTATTGTGTCTGAAAAACTTTTTGAATTACTTATACATTGTAAGCAACCTACAGAATGATTATCAGGGCAGTCGTCGGGGTCCTCGCAATCAATAAAACCATCACCATCGTCATCTAACCCGTTATTGCATATTTCTAGGTGAATTGAGCTAGCAGCACAAACTGCATCAATGTCAGGGCTGTTGAAGCTTGTCATACTACCATTGCTTATTTTAATAGCATCAAACAACAATTCTTGATATGAATAATTATTAAGGACTTTATCTATATCAATACTAGATGTGTGACCATCGAAATTTCCTAGAGTGTAGTACCCATCTAAATCATCATCGGTTAGAAGTGAGCTTATTTTGGATTCTGTTATTTGGTTTAAAGGATGTAATTCAATTTTTATTGGATTTGGGCCTCCTACTTCGAATACCCAAATGTCTACGTCGTCATTTCCTGAGTTTGTTAGAATGTTATCCGTAAATCTAAGTTTTAAAAATCCTGATCCACCTAAACCAACGGAACTGCTGAGGCTATTAGGGTTGTAATTTGGTGTACCAATTGCATTCAAAGGATCGAAATTCCCAGAAGTAACATCGCCAGGGTCAATGTCTTCGAGAGAATATTCAACCAATTCATCAGCAAATGATTGAGTATCTCCAAGACAACTGATACAAACGTTAGGACAATTCCACTTTGGATAAAGACAATCACTGTCATCACAACCGATCAAACCATCATTATCAATATCTTTATTTGAATTGCATATTTCTACTTGTGAAAAACAAGTAATCGAAAACGCATGTAAAATAAAAATTGTTGTAATATGTATAATGTATTTGCTCCGTATTGGAATTATAGACTGAAGTACTTGGGTTTAGCCCTGACATATTAATGCAATACGCTCTTGACGATATATCT
>Ga0209185_1003127_pt1 | contig 10083 bp, 10 predicted proteins | sample SidtaG_2_FD_187425 | JGI IMG/M metagenome (GOLD analysis project Ga0209185, IMG submission 187425) | Marine algal microbial communities from Sidmouth, United Kingdom - Sidmouth_Asex2 metaG (SPAdes) (version 2) | ecosystem: Host-associated > Algae > Red algae > Unclassified | place: Sidmouth... | reverse complement strand
GCTGTAGAAATCTACATATACTCTATAGCATTTTAGACATTGCAATCAATTTAATGATCCATGCAGCTTAATTAATTTAACATCGTAACCACTTTGTCCTAAAATTTTTAATCCAGGCTTTACTGTATAGAAATTGACAGAAGGAATTTGTTCATCTAATCTAAAGTTGACAAACAGTTTTAGACCACCTCCGAAAGAGCTTCTTGATAAAATAAAAAAACAAAATAAAAAATCATGATAAGTAACATTTACTTAATAGGCGGAGCTATGCTCAAAACTAAAAACACCAACCCTTTGCAAACTCAAATTAGTAGAAATTACAAAAATATAGTAGAACAGATCATAACAAACAAAGCTATAAATACATAGTAAAATATATCAATCGCTGATCTCTTACATAATCCCACTCATCAACAAAATCGGAATGGCATAGAACCTATCACCTACTTGGACACGCTTCGTCCAACTATCCTACCGGCGAGCAGGCAGGACCGAAGATTCATTTTCAATAGAATCTTCAGCCTTTAATGTTGACTCCGTAATCATTCGCTTGTTTTAAGCTGGTTGTAAATCGAAATTTAGATTGAGAGCTAATGCAATTTGCACAAAATTTGAAATTCTGACATCTTCACCATTTTCAACTCTCGAAATATAAGGTCTTTTCTTTCCCACTTTTTTAGCCAATTCTTCTTGGCTTAATTTCAATTCTAATCGTCTGCTTCTAAGTATTTCACTTAAATAGTATGAGTATGCTTCTTCTTTAAATTTCTTTCTTGATTCAGTTCCTTCTTTTCCGAACTCTTTGTCTAATAGTTGTTTTGCTGTTGTAAGATTTTTAATTTTCATAATTCATATTTTGATAGCAGTTTGTCAGCAATTTTTATTGCTTTTTGATAGTCCTTTTTTGTTCGCTTTAAGAATCCGTTGAGCAAAATTATTTCGTTAGCTTCATTAAAGTTTTCTTTGTCAATTGTAAATATTATCACTCTAATTTGGTTATCCGCTTTAATTTTTAATTCGTAGTATTTTGTATTTGTCAGTTTTTCAACTATAGATGTATGTACTATCTTTTGTTCTTCAATTACTTCTAATAGATATTTAAATTTCTTTCTAACACGCTCGCTACTTTCTTGTTGAATGTAATGTTCGCATTCTTCTGATATATAAATTTCTTTCATTAAACAAAAGTAACACAATAGTTACGCTTGTAACGTATAAATTACATTATTAGTTCATTTTACTCTTCGAGTTTTGATTGGGAATAGTAGTATTAGTGAGAAATGTTTTAGGTTTTTTAATCTTATGGAGTCTAATGTATAATGGCGCCTATTTGACCCCCCGAATGGCGCAAGCTGACCCCCTATGATTCAGTAGTGGATTTCAAAGATAATTAATAGATCCTAAGTACTTTTTCTTAGGCTTTTTCCTTTCAATTCTATTTTAGAATATTTTGCTGTGAGCCACCACAGTTCGGAGTTAACCTTGCATGCCTTTTCTAAAGTTCTGCAAGAGCGAACCTTGTTCAAATAACCATAGATGTAGATTGCGGTTAGCGTTTTAGTTTCAAATGCAGGCTTGCCCTCGTGAGATTTTCCTTTAACTGTAAAACCTAATTCTTGATAATCAATACATTTACAAAACAGATCTACGACTCTTACAACACTATCTGAATCCACAATTTCATCCAGAGAAAAGAACTGTATTTGACCACGATCAACTTTTGATTGTAATGGTATAATACTAATGTTGTTATCCTATTAAGATAAGACTTTTAGTCCAGAATCTATAACTCAAAAACGAGTATTTTCACAGTCTGACGGATAATGATATCGATCGTCTCTCTGAGGTACGAAGAGATATGCGATCATCATCTATTGTTATGCTTTCCCTTTACATTTCAATTAGTAATTTACGCAATATTTCAAACGAAAATTCTTTTTCAACTTTCTTCTTAAGCATCTTGTACCAATTTCTCAATGTTTGAGATTCTTCAGAATGTCTATTCTTTTTGTACCCTGTATAATGGACTTTAATATAAACTTCGTTTGAAACATATATTGCTGATTTATCAAAATTGAAAATTTTAAAAGTGTTTTCGATTAATTTACTTTTTGAGCTGTATTTAAAAACTTCTACTCTTGGATGATCAACTACTTCAATTGATATATGACCAAACTTATTTCTAATTAGATAAACACCATTATTCTCAGAAACCGATGATCCTTTTGGTAGTGGGATAATTCCTTTGTAAATGTCAAGTAATCTGTTAGATTCATATGGAATAATATGATATTTCCTATCTCTCAAATTATCGTTGACGGAAATCATTTCTTCATTATTAAAACTACTCGTAGATGGATCTTCTTCATAAAAGAAGTATGAGTTTATTGGAAATTGAATCCAATTCCAAAAAGCATTTGCAACAACTTCGTTAGCCGTTGGAACAATATCGTCAATTGAATAATTTGACATTGGAATCTTAACACCTAAAGCTTGTTCAATACCATTGTATGTGGAGTTGTTCCTTTCATAGTTGTCTATGAGCATTAAGCTTTTGCCATAAGTCAAAAAATCGTCAATATGATATCTATCATTTTTAGGTTTAGTTAATGAGTAAAAATTATTAAGACTATCCCGTAGTATCTTGACAGAAACTTGAAATTTATCATTTAATACAGGCTCAGTTATAGGTTGACATTTGTTGAAGTAAATCATAAGACACAAAGCTAGTAGCGGGACAGCTTTATAAAGATGTTTAAGATATTTAGAAGTTTTACTTTCAAAAATTTTCGACTTATAAGGTTCTAATTGTATAATTAATTCCGCTTTGTTTAGTTTGCTGTAGCCTTTGATGCCAAACTTCTTAGCAAATACTTTTAATTCTGCTTTAGTTAATTTATTTAGATCGTTGCTTTCTTTTTCGATAATGCTTAAAGTTTTAATTCAGATTATTCAATTTGAAATTATGTAAATTTATCAAGTCTATATGTTTGAGTTCTAATCGATAATTTCTAAAATTAAATTTCTATTAGGTCAAGTAGGTAAAGGGAGTTTCACCCTAATCCTCTCACAGAACCGTATACCGCCATGCGGGACAGGCTGTGATAGTCTCCCATCATACGGCTCTTATTATAAAAAGGTCAAGAGTCTATAAAGCCATATTTCCAATGTACAAATAGTTCTGGGTTTACCAACTTGTATCCCCGTAACCAATTGCACTCTTTAATATACGACATATTTAATCTCTTGTATCGTTTTCTTACCCAGTTAGTTAGTCTTGCATTGAATAACTTAAATATCCAATTTAGCTTCCATCTTCTAAACTTCCCAAAGTAAATAAGCCAGTCTCGTAACTTTGAATTAAAATAGTCTGCTATCTCTTCAATACTACGTGCTGTCCATCTTTGAAAGTTTGTAGCTCTCAGCTCTCTCGCAATCTTCGTCTGACTTTCCTTACTGATTGCACAATCATAACCAAGAAACATCTTCCCTGATTTTGTTGCACTTGTTCTTGATTGAAATCCGTACCCAAGAAAGTTAAAACTTAGGTTTATCAGATTAGTGTGATTTTACGATTTTGTTCTATTTTAGAATTTTATCGTTCAAAAATTACTGCTTTAAAATCCGTTCATAAAATCTTCTTTCTGATTGTCTATCTATTAATTCTATGATGTAAAAACCTGAGGTATAAGACTCCATATTAATCGAAGCTGGTGAATCCCTAAATTCAATGAACTGTCCATTCAAATTATATATGTTCAAATCAAATTCTAAATTTTGTGCTACATGAATATTTATGATGTCTGAACTAGGATTAGGATATATTCTGACATTTAAATCTTGGACGTTTTTTGAAGACGTAGCTCTTGTTGTTTCACAAGTCAATTGAGTTGAAAGTGGGAAGCATCCATTATCAAACAGTGCTTCTATAACAAATTCGTAAACTGTATTGTCATCAAGATTATCAATTGTCATGCTGTTGCTCGAAGTCGTATCAAATAATTCTCCATCTATAGATATGATTAACAAATCGTAGTTAATCGTATCGTTGATAAGGAGGGTGATAGAAGATGTCTCAGCTAAACAATTGATATTCGGAGTCGTATGAAATTCAAATCCTTCATCAAAAAGATTGTTGCAGTTATTATCTAAACCATCACAAATTTCAGTATTCCCCGGATAGTTATTGGGATCATTATCATCGCAGTCTATTGTTACGTCAAAGCCATCTCCATCATTGTCGATAATTAATTGAGAGCAATCAATGTACGCGTCAAATATCGCAGGTCTATCTCTGTTACAGCTGTTATTAGACCAACAGCCAGTCATTCCATCTGTAAAACTGAAAATTGAGATGCTAAGATCTGTTAAATCATCGTTTGTACAGGATGATAAATTTTCTGCTTTTTTAACCGTCAAGTCAAAACAACACTCAACATTATAACTACTTCCACAATCACTTGGCATACCCCAAGAAGTATTAGGATTGAGAGTGTCGGTTGTACAGTTATTTCCTTGAGCTTGAGACGCGAACCACCATCCTCCGGGAAGAAAATCACCCGCCATTAAGTCTTCTTGATTTAATCTAGATAAAGAACCTAATCCAATATTTCCAGAATAGGTTGTGGTAAGATAATAATTAGGATGTGAGAAAGAGGACCAAGGTGAGAATTGAACTTGATTCTCATCTATCCAAAACCAACCATTTTGAGGTCCTTCAGTAGTTTCGTTTATCGGATTTATATCTTGATCCCATCCGCCTCCAAGAACAGGGATTATTCCTTGTAAAAATTGACAATTATTTCCGCGGCCAATTGAGTCTACTATTTGATTTATTTCAAAACAAAAGTTAACGGTTTCACCAGGGAAAAATGGCCCATTATCGTTATTGCTTGGATATTCTGGTCTTGAAATTGATTTTAAACTTGATGTTGTGCATTCGCTCCCAGTTACGCCTTTTCTTGCTGATACACATAAATCGAACAGACCTTTTTGACCATCACTTGCAACTTCTAAATAATAGGTAGTGTTTTCTCTCACTGATGCGTATCTTATTTTATTTCCGCCGATATAGTCACAAGCGATGATAGAGTTCTCGCAATTTTCCTGGTACAAAGAAATGATAGGAGTAAAGGTTTCTTGTTTTGGGCAAAGTCTTATAACGAGAAGAGTAGCATCCTCGCTCGTTTCGATTTTGAACCATACACCATTATCAGTACAACTACCTTTTGTTGACTTTATGGTGCAGCCAGATGTGCAAATTTCAAATGAATCAGTAATAGGTGCCAGGGGTATGCCGGACCCACACTCTTCATTGAAGTTGCATTCAAAGGAAGTAGTAGCAGCGTACAAATTAAAAACACCTCTAGAATTACCACTAGCAACTTCTACGAAGTAAGATGTTTCAGTTTTTACTGGAATGCTTAGTAATTCATTTTCATCAAATGCGTAGCAATTCAAAATAGGGTTAGAACAATCGCCTTCATAAATTGAAATAACAGGTTCAAAATCAGTTGGTGTACTCAAGGATAAATCTAAAAACGATTCAACATCATCAGTCAAGATTTCAAACCATACACCACTACTGTAACAAGTCCCTTCTTGAGAAAAATAAGTACAGCCTTCTGCACATTCTTCTGGACCTCCTGATCTAGGTTCTAAAATTGGTCCTGATCCACAAAGTTCATATACATTACATTCGAATGAACTTGTCGTGGCGACACATAAATTAAATACGCCTGATTCTTCGCTACTAGATACTTCGATGAAGTACGATGTTTCTTTTTTTATCGGATATGTAAATAGCTCGTTACTTGATATTGCCGTACAATCCAAAATTTGATCTGAGCAATTTGATTCAAAGATGGAAATTGTAGGACTAAAATTTGTTGCGCCGTTTATCGCAATTTCTAATATGGAAGCTTCATCATCAGTCAGTATTTCATACCATACTGCATTGTCATTACATTCGCCGGTAGTAGATGATTGAGTGCAACCAAGTATACAAATTTCGCTTTGATTTGTGGTCGGAGTCATAATAGGTCCGGAACTACATATTTCATTTTCATTACACTCAACTGGATCAAATAATATGCAAGCTGAAAAATTATCAAATCCGAATCCAAAACCCCCAGCAGTATTTCGGCTTCCTTCTATTCTTATAGAATGAATCTCATAATCGGCTCTTTCGATTTCCCATCTTGTGAGTAAACCGGATCCAGTCGTTGAATTGTCCTCACTTACTTCAACCTGAGCAATTACGTTATTATTTATATCCCTTGCTTGAATTAAGAAAGTTTCATCAAAAACAATATCAATAATATCTCCACTGACTAATCTTGCAGGGAATTGAAAGTTCATGATGAGAGCGGTACTTTGCAAACCTTCTACCTTTCCGTCATCCGTCAAAAAGAACTTGCCAATATCTTGATTTGGGGCAGCCGTATCATCTCCCCATTCACTATTAAATCCAGCAATAGGAGCACCAACTTTAGCTAATGTTGCAAGTCGAGAGTCTTCTAAGGCAAAGGAAATGTAATGACTTTCAAAGTACTGGGAATCTATTTTTAATCCATCATGCGACTCCGTATCAAATATCGATTCGAAGTCTAAGTTGTAACAGAAAGTTTGTGCTGATATAGATGAATTAGAAAATAAAAAGACAAGTAGAATGATTGAAATTGTAAAACCTATTCGATGTTTCATGCGTATCTATTGATTTGTCTCAATGTTGTTGACTTAAAAATAAGATTAATTCTATAAAGTTCTTAATCGGTTTTCTTACTCTTAATACGGACATTGAATGACTCTTAGAAAAAATCATGGATCGATGTTTTTAAATGCATCTATATTAATCGAATAATCTAATGGGTAGACTATTTTGACGGTTTGGTTATGTGCAGTATTCCAAATGGCCTACGTGTAGATTGGCATTAATTTTTATTTTCTTTTTACATAATGTATTAGTCTCCACCAAATCACTAAATTGATTGATTGACTTAGAGTGACAAGCAATAATTCGGTTATCAAAGAGTCAAAACCGGCATATCTTAAATCCTCACTTAAAAGTTGACCTGGAAGGACTAAGAGACTTAGAATCATATACAAACTATTTTCATAAAGGCTTTCAAATGAAAAAGGGTCAGATGGGTATATCGTATAAAGCGTAATTGTGCTAAGCCCTATATAAATGGAAGCCAATACGAGCGATATTTTAGAATCTTAATTAAGGCTTTAATTATTCGTTATTGAATTATTCATGTCTACATGATTCTTATCTCAATTACGATGATTATTTTTTAGGATTATTCCCTTTTATGAATCGAGCTTTAGCAATCAATCCATTTTCAATTTCATATATAGAAATTATTATAGAACTTTCAATCCCTTTCCTTCCTGTAACTTTTTCATTATCTATTACAATATTGCCCATTACTATTCTACTCAATATCTCTGTTTTAGATTCAGAGAATTTTGGAAAACATCTTTATATAGATTTTTTAAACTTTCTTTCCCTATTGCATAAGGTGTGTTTTCTGGAAAATTATAAAGCTCAATATTATTAGCATGGCAATCATAAAAATCTGATAAATTTCTTTCATTAGATGCTTTCACTTATTCTTCAACTACTTTCTCTAAATTTATTTTATGTTCTTGTATTAAATTTTCAATTTTATTCTATAGGTGGAAGCTAACGGTTCAGTGATATATGGAGGCTGCAGCGATAGCAAAGCTTCCACTATATCACATGTTACATTCAGTTCCCTTTTATTATTTTCTGAACTAATATTCCATGACTTGTTATTAATTTGACAAAATAAATACCTGTTTCTAAATTCGATATATCAATTACTGGCTGATTACCATTTACCGTCTGTAGAAATTCTCCATTGATACTAAATACTGATATTTCATATATTCACTTTCAGTATCAATTTTAAGTAACCCATTTGTAGGATTTGGAAACAAGTCTACTTTAATCTTAGAGTCTGGCTCATATGTAGATGTTAATCGTTCTAAAATCTCCACTTTGACCAAAGAAGCACCACCAGCAAAATAGATATTTCCATTTTCATCAATACTTGTAAACTGAATTCCGTCTGGCTTTAATATGTTATTAGCATATAGATCCATCTTTTCAGATAGGTACTTATAGAAGATAAATCCTAAAATATAATCACGGAATTCATCCGCGTTCATTTTGCCTCTTAGTGTATTGGCAATATTCTAAAGCTGTTTTTCCAGCTGTTTTTTCTGATCTTCGCTCATTTTGATTCTTTAGTTAATAGTCCAATGGTCAAGTGCCAATAATAGAAGATGGACTTATTTGGCTGTTTCTTTAATTTATTTAAGTAGGCATAATCTGCTGATTCGATGTTCAGTTCTGTTATGTCCTGATCTGCATAATGTTCAATTGGACTCATGTCTTTCTTCAGTATTTTTGTCGCCAGATAAGCGACTCTTGCAGATGCAGCCAAAGCATTATCTATTCTAAAATGACCTTGCATGAGATAGCCTGAGCCAAATGATCTGATCCCTTTTTCTAATCTTTTGAAATTCCCCTTTGTTTCATCAGTTGGGTTCTTTTCTCTTCTAGCAATTGTGAGGCAGGTTTCTATGGTATCTTCTAAGACATTATTTGGTGAAACATCAAAGCCAGCATCTACAGATTTCCTAAATCCAATTTCTTGTTCTGCGTGCCGCATAAAACTTTCAACTATGACTGGCATTTCTGTTACGTTTTTAAATAGCCGTGCAAGATCATAAAGCTGTTTTGATATTTCAATTGTAGCATCATGACCTCCTTTATAGTATGGTATCCCAATGGTATTTGGTGCAAAAGCGGTGAGTTTATCACCAGTGATTGAAGGAATTGACGGTGTTGTTACTTTCGTTTCTCCTTCGGTTTCTATCCACTTTGTGTCTATAGTTGTTTCAATTGTTTCTGGATATATAGATTCCTCTATTAAAATGTCAAGAAGAATACCACCTTGAACCTTTGGATTGACAACTGAATCGAACAAGAATTTATAGTGAGCTTTTGGTATCCCCGGTTTGTAACTCCTGTGATCGTCAAGTTGATATTCAGAGAATTGAGAGCCTTCGATAATTGTGTTCAGGATTTCTTCTACCTCTCCTCTTTCTGTATTGCATACTATATCAATATCAATAGAGAATCGTGTACCTTCTTCAAGGAGAAGGACTAAGCTTGTTCCACCTTTAAAAGTAAATTCAAGTCCTTTGCTCTTTAGTCTTTCTAATAAGTGAAGAGCATAGATCATTCTTTCAAGAATATCAATTTGGATAGACTTGTGTTCTTTTTGTTTTTTAAATGCTTCCAACCATTCTTTCGTATAGCAATGTTCTTTCATCATTCTATTACATCCATTATTACGTGTTTCAAATTATTGTTTAAATATGCTTTCAGTCCTTCTTCTTTATCTCTTCGTTTAGCGTAACTGAATAAACGTGTATAGTTGATAGAATATCTTTTAATTGCATTTTCAAATAAGTGGGTTAATTCTGATCCATGATAGAAATAGAATAGCTTTTCATCTGCAAAAATGTCGACCAGAATTTTTTCAAACTGTGGTGTGATGATCTTGTTCTTGTTCACTGTTTGCTTCGAAACTGGTGATCTCGTGATCAATTTTTTGATCACTATAGGTTTTTGACTTTCTGTAATGTAAAGATCGATCTCTTTCCCATGTGGATTAAGATATACTTCATGCCTGAAATTGTCCTTAACCTGAAAGTATAAATCTTGTTCGAATCCTTTTTCAATTTCTACAAGGATTATCCGCTTACTTGTCTGATGCTGTAGGAATTCATTGAGCCAAGATGTTTCCCATATGCAATACTTCAAATCCTTGAAGTGCTCTGTAATCACTTTGCTTAATTTCAGCAATTCTGAAGATACTTCGGGCTTATAGACTTGTTTATAACTTATTGAATACCATCCTCTTCTTACACTTTTAATGATGTTCCTCTTCTTTAAGTCATAGATTCTCCACCCAAGTGTTCCTTCTTTGAGGTCTGGTTCGAAATCCTTGAAGAAAGAATAGAGCTCTTCCCTTGAGAAAG
>Ga0209185_1003125_pt1 | contig 10089 bp, 6 predicted proteins | sample SidtaG_2_FD_187425 | JGI IMG/M metagenome (GOLD analysis project Ga0209185, IMG submission 187425) | Marine algal microbial communities from Sidmouth, United Kingdom - Sidmouth_Asex2 metaG (SPAdes) (version 2) | ecosystem: Host-associated > Algae > Red algae > Unclassified | place: Sidmouth... | reverse complement strand
TTCTCTAGATGATGCAATAAAACAAGGCGTCAACACAAACGAGAGATCTAATGATTTGCTCTACGAATTTACTATTGCTGTTGCTGCAGGAGAATTTAATTTGGATAGGTGTGAGTATTGGTTTGAGAAAAATATTATTCATGAAAAGCACTAGTTATCACCAATAATTTTATCTGGTCATTATACAAACTCGTTATCCACTACCGCTTAATTTTGTGACTCGTTAAACTTTCAGCCTTCAATGGATTTATTTTCCTTTATTGCAAATGCGCATCCGCAGTACATAGAACAACTCTATCAAGATTTTAAGTCAGACCCTAATGCAGTTGAAGAAAATTGGAAATCTTTTTTTGAAGGTTTTGATTTTGCCGCTACACACTTCGCCGATAAGCAAACAGGCAGTGAAGCATTGAAAACCGGCGACAGCTCCTTCGGTGAGGAAGTGAAGGTGTATGCGCTGATTCAAGCGTTTCGAAAGAAAGGGCATTTGCTTTCTGATACAAATCCAATAAGAGAACGCAGAAACAGACACCCTCACCTTAAGCTTACTGATTTCCAGCTTTCACAAGACGACCTCGATAAAACATTTGCCGCCGGCAAGTTTGTTGGTTTAGGCAATGCGAAGCTGAAGGATATCATCGACCATGTAGAGAAAATTTATACGGGCAAAATTGGGTTTGAATATGCCTACATTGAAGATCCAGACGAACATGAATGGTTACGTTCAAAAATTGAAGATCTCGAGAGAATTAAATTTGATGTGAGCACAAAGCGTAGAATTCTTTCTAAGCTAAACGAAACTGTTGTGTTTGAAAATTTCCTCAACAAAAAATACGTCGGTCAAAAACGGTTCTCGCTTGAAGGTGGCGAATCAACAATTCCTGCAATTGATGCCATTATTCATCACGCTGGCAAACAAGGCACCAAAGAAATTATTTTCGGCATGGCACACAGGGGGCGTTTAAACATGCTCGCCAACATCATGGGAAAAACCTATGAGCATATTTTCAATGAATTTGAAGGTCAAGCCGATCCAGACCTCACCATGGGCGACGGGGATGTGAAATACCATCTGGGTTATAGCAGCCATGTAGATGTTGGCGATGACAAGAAGGTTTATATTAAACTAGTCCCAAACCCATCTCACCTAGAATGTGTTGACGCTGTAGTTGAGGGTTTTGTACGTGGAAGCATAGATGCAGTTTATGATGCGGATGTTGACAAAGTATTACCTGTACTCATTCATGGCGACGCTGCAGTTGTGGGCCAAGGTGTTGTTTATGAAACAGTACAAATGAGTCAACTTGCGGGTTACCACACAGGTGGAACAATTCATTTTGTAATCAATAACCAAATTGGCTTCACCACAGATTTTTATGATGCCAGATCATCTACTTATTCAACAGCTGCCGCCGCTATGGTAAAATCACCTGTGTTTCATGTGAATGGAGATGATGTTGAAAGTGTTGTGTTTTGCGCTCAATTAGCCGCAGAATATCGCCAAAAGTTTCATAAGGATGTGTTTATTGATATGGTTTGCTATCGCCTTCATGGGCATAACGAGGGAGACGACCCCAAGTACACGCAACCAAAAATGTACGAAAAAATCAAAAATCACCCCGATCCACGTAAAATTTATGTGCGGAAGCTAGAAAACAGCGGTGATATTGATAAAGAATTGGCTGAAGAAATGCAACAAGAATTTTGGAGCTTACTTCAAGATCGATTAGATGAGGTGAAGGAGAAACCTTTACCTTATGAACGCCAAGAAGTTGAAGACCAATGGCAAGAAATGCGTTTGAATGTAAGAACAGATGAGGCGTTTCCATCACCCGATACAGGCGTCCAGTCTGATCAAATTGAAAAAGTTGTACAAGCGCTCATTCATATTCCTGATGATTTTCACCCCTTAAGAAAGGTGAAAAAACTATTAGATAGTATGAAGAATAATTTGGTTGAAGAGGAGAAGGTTGACTGGGCCGCAGCAGAATTGTTAGCCTACGGCACACTCATGGTTGAAGGCCACGATGTGCGTATGAGCGGACAAGACGTGCGGCGAGGAACATTCTCGCACAGGCATGCTGTATTGCATGACGAAGAGACTGAAGAGGAGTTTAATAGACTCAACTATATTGACGCTGAAAACAAAGGAAAATTTAGAATTTTTAACTCGCTGCTGTCTGAATTTGCGGTGCTCGGTTTTGAGTACGGTTATTCTTTAGTAACGCCGAACAGCTTAAACCTTTGGGAGGCTCAGTTCGGTGATTTTACCAACGGCGCTCAAGTAATCATCGATCAATTTATCTCTGCCGGCGAAAGTAAATGGCAGAAAAATAGCGACGTCATTCTTCTCTTGCCGCATGGTTATGAAGGTCAAGGGCCCGAACATTCCTCGGCACGCCTCGAACGGTTTTTGCAAAACAGTGCAGAGTTTAATTGGAGTGTAGTGAATATTACTGATCCCGCAAATTACTTTCATTGCTTACGACGTCAACTGAAAAGAGATTATCGGAAACCGTTGATTGTTATGTCGCCAAAATCACTGTTGAGACATCCACGAGTTACATCATCAATGAGTGAGTTAACGTCAGGCAGTTTCCAAGAAATTATTGATGATGTGCATAGCGATGAGGAAGCAAAGAATGTGCAACGTATTTTATTTTGTAGTGGTAAAATTTACTATGATTTGCTTGCCTATCAAGAAGAAAATGACAGAAAAGATGTTGCTTTAATACGTCTGGAACAACTCTATCCGCTACATTATGATCGGATAGATCAACTATTAGAAAAATACAGCAACGCAAAACCATTTTGGGTGCAAGAAGAACCTTCAAATATGGGGCCTTGGACTTATATTCTAAGTTGTTATAGAAAAATTGATTGGAATTTGGTGAGCAGAAAATCATCAGCATCTCCAGCTACGGGCTTTAAGAAAGTACACGTAGAAGAACAAGAACGAATCATTGAAGACGCGTTTAACCGCGAATTAAATTAAGAACTATGTCGATCATTGAAATTAAAGTGCCTGAAATTGGTGAGAGTGTTACAGAAGTAACGCTTTCTGCTTGGTTAAAACAAGATGGCGAATATGTGGAAATGGATGAAGAGATTGCTGAGTTCGAAAGCGACAAAGCAACCCTCGAATTTCCGTCACCTGAGGCAGGCACGCTAATCGTTGTCGCTGAAGAAGGCGCTGATCTCAATGTTGGAGATTTAGTCTGTAAAATCGATACCTCGGCGACAAAACCGGAAGGTAATTCTGACAATGCTGAGAAGAAACAACAAGCCGATAATGACTCAGAAGAACAAAAACATGAAGACTCAAGCGCTTCTGCTGAGCCAAAAGAAACTGATGAAGAGAAGCCTGAAGGCAAACCTGGAAAAGTTGAAGAAGCTGTTGTTCCTGAGATTGGCGAGTCGATCAATGAAGTTACATTGGTTGAATGGTTAGTAGAAGATGGAGACATCGTTGCCTTAGATCAGGAAATTGCAGAATTTGATTCTGACAAAGCAACACTAGAATTTCCCTCTCCCTTTGCTGGAAAAATTGAATTTGTGGCCGAGGTAGATACCGACCTTAAAATTGGTGATGTTGTCTGTAAAATCGATACCGGGTTTGCGGGTGCGGCCTCAACTACATCTTCCACAACATCAAAACAAACTGCTGAAAAGCAAGAAACAAAGGTTGAACCCGAGAAAAAGGAAGAAGAGAAAAGTCCTGAGAAAAAAACCTACGCTACTGGAACAGCTTCACCGGCGGCATCAAAGTTAATCGCCGAAAATGATGTGAAAAGTGAGAATATTTCTGGCTCAGGCCCTGATGGTCGAATCACTAAAAACGATGTGGTAGAGTTTCTCAAAGGTGGAGGCGTTGCCGATGCCGAAGAAGTGGTGTCAACACTTGCGCAAACAGGCGGTAGCCGTGAACAGCGCAGAGAGAAAATGAGCCGCATGCGAAGAACAATTAGCAAGCGGTTGGTAGAAGTGAAGAATGATACGGCAATGCTCACAACCTTCAATGATGTGAACATGGAGCCAATCATGTCGCTACGTACCAAATACAAAAAAGCATTTGAAGAGAAACATGGTGTACGCCTTGGCTTTATGAGTTTTTTCACGCGAGCATGTTCTATTGCATTAATGAAATTCCCTCAGGTGAATGGCTACATTGATGGCAATGAAATTGTGTTGAATGATTATGCTGATATCTCAATTGCGGTATCGACACCAAAAGGCCTAGTTGTGCCGGTGTTGCGAAATACCGAGACAATGAGCATGGCAAAAATCGAATCTACAGTGCGTGAACTCGCTACAAAAGGTAGAGATGGCAACCTAAGCATGGAAGATATGACGGGCGGCACATTTACCATCACCAATGGTGGTGTATTTGGTTCGCTCATGAGTACGCCCATTATCAACGCGCCTCAATCTGCTATTTTAGGAATGCACAGAATTGAAGACCGTGCAGTTGTCGTAAATGGTGAAATTGTTGTGAAACCAATGATGTATTTGGCCTTGAGTTATGATCACCGCATCATCGACGGGAAGGAATCAGTCACCTTCTTGGTTGAAGTGAAGAACCAATTAGAAAACCCAGAACGCATGTTACTGGGTGAAGATCCTGTAGAAGTGTTGTTGGGATTATAAAGAGAGCCAAGATAGTGGAATTGAGAATCGTGTCCGTCCCGAGTACAGGTTGACCGTTGATTAAACGATTAACCAATGAAAGCAAACACAAAAATACACTAATTCCATCTTGACAGGAATGTTAGTTAGTCTTTGAACTCAGAAAGAGAAAAGTCACGAAGTGACGACCACCCTACGCTGAAGCTTCGGACTGTGCGACATCATACAATGATCGACTTCAGTCGGTCGAAATTCTGTGATACAATGCGATCATGCGATCATGCGATTTCGAGATTTTTGATTTGTCATTTTTAGAAAGTTAAATGAACTAAAAGAAAATCTCTGATTTTCAAGGAATGACATCAGCTTATCGGTGGGTACCAACTTTGTAAAGTTCACGTAAAATTTCAAACTGTTTGAATCTGACAACTTGTTGTCAAGATGAGTTTTTGAAATTTAGTGAACGAGCAAGTAGTTGGTCACCGAAAAGATTAAGTCTTGAATTTTTTGTTCTTTTGGTTCAAGCCAAAAGGACAAAGAGAATTAAAGGATGAGATGATGTGATTGTGAGACTATGCGATCATGCGATTGCGAGACGACGGTGAAGAAAAGAATACAGTGATTACATCGAGACACGAATTTCACAGATAACACGAAGGTTAGTTAGTCTTTGGACTCAGAAAGAGTAAAGTCACGAAGTGACGACCACCCTACGCTGAAGCTTCGGACTGTGCGACATCATACAACGATCGACTTCAGTCGGTCGAAATTCTTGAGGATCATGAGATTGTGCGATCATGCGATTTCGCGATTTCGAGATTTTTGATTTGTCATTTTTAGAAAGTTAGATGAACTAAAAGAAAATCTTTGATTTTCAAGGAATGACATTAGCTTATCGGTGGGCACCAACTTTGTAAAGTTCACGTAAAATTTCAAGCTGTTTGAATCTGACAACTTGTTGTCTAGATGAATTTTTGAAATTTAGTGAACGAGCAACTAGTTGGTCACCGAAAAGGGTAAGTCTTGAAGGTTTCGTTTCTTTGGTTCAAGCCAAAAGGACAAAGAGAATGAAAGAAAAAAACCTAAAAAACAATAACTTACTCTTCCAACAAATCAACCACAATACGGCTTTCTCTATTTGCAACGGCCCAGGCTGTATAAAACACAAGCTGTGTTCGGTTTTGCAATAAATCCCACTCAATCTTGTCTACCGTATCACTTGGTTGGTGATAGTCATCATGCGTGCCGTTAAAGTAAAAGATGATGGGAATGTTGTTCTTGGCAAAATTGTAATGATCGCTTCGGTAATAAAAACGATTTGGATCATCTTCCGCATTGTAGGTGTAATCAAGCTCTATGTTCATCGTTCTTTCATTCACAGTTTCAGACAAATCGTGTAGTTCTTGGCTGAGTTTATCAGACCCAATCAAATAAATATAGTTTCGATTGCCTTCTCGCTCCGGATCAATCCGTCCGATCATATCGATATTCAAATTGGTGACAGTATTTTCTAGCGGAATAATTGGATCGTGGTCGGTGTAATACTGCGAACCAAGCAAGCCTTTTTCTTCACCGGTTACATGTAGAAATAACACCGAGCGTTTGGGTCGGTGGCCTTCGGTTGCGGCTAATTGAAACGCCTCAGCAATCTCAAGAACACCGACAGTGCCTGAGCCGTCATCATCTGCGCCGTTGTAAATTTCTCCTTCCTCATTAACGCCAACATGATCTAGGTGGGCAGAAATTACCACATATTCATTTGGCAATTCGCTGCCTTTTATGTGGGCAACAACGTTTTCTGCAATAAACGGAATCACCTCGTTCTCGTATTCAATTGAAATTGGCTTTTCAATTGTTGTGGCTTTGTCTTTTGCGTTCTCTCCTAGAATTTCTGCTTCCATGGCAGCACCCGCAAAAAAGGAGTAGAATGAATTTGGTTCCCCTACAACATCGAGCATCATGCGTTCTTGACCGCCCTCATTAAAGCGGCCGCGGTAATTTTCATACATGTCATCGGGTAATAATAAAATCATAGAAGTTGCGCCTCTTTTTTGAGCAGCGCCAACTCTTGCTCTGTACGATGCTCTCACGCTGCTCCAAGGTGATGCATCTGTGGTGCCAGAAAACACAAAGGTGCTGTCTGTTAACATGGGTTCACCAAGTGTTGCGACTACAATCTTGCCTTCCACGTCAACATCGTCGAAGCTAGAAAATTCATCTGTTTCAATGCCATAGCCAACGTACACAAAATCAGAGCCCGCCATCTTTCCATCATCAACGGTAAAAAAGTTCACGAACTCTTCACCCAATGTAAAATTACTTTCACCAATTGTCAGCGAGGCTTGTTTTGGCTTTACTCGCTTCAATTTCACATCTTGTGTGTGGTCATCATTTGGTGCGCCAATGCCCATTGCTGCGTATTGGGTTACTAGATAGTTCACCGCCACCTTTGCACTTTCTTCGCCCGTGTCTCTACCGGCAAACTCATCTGATGCGTAGATGTTTAAGTGTTTTTTGAGATCTTCTTGCGTAATTGTCGACGCGTAATCGGCATCTGTTTTGCCAGCAAATTTTCTAAGCGGATTGCATGAGGTAATACATAGAGCGCAGATGAAAAGGAAAAGGATTCGGTTCATGAAAATATTTTGTAGTAACGAAAGTAAGGGATTTCGAGGAACTCTGCCATTAAAAAGTATGCGCAATAGAGATAGATGTATCGGAACAGTAGATGTGTCGGACGACCTGAGTGAGTCTTACATTATGTGCAATGTTATCACTCTGATTTTCTTTTTGCAATATTTTCTTTTGGACTCAATACTGGGATTTTTGAGTGTTTAAAGACCTTCATGTTTCGAGTCACTAGTAATTGACATTGTGATTCAAGTGCAGAATAATATTGAATTTCATCTTCAAAATCTTTGAATTTTGCGTCATTTAGAGCGAGTTTGATTAAAACAACAACAAAAAAACTACCCAATAGTCGCAACTCCATTACTGCTTCATTAAGAGTGCAAATGCTTCTCGCACATTTCCACGCTCTAGCCAACTTTTCACAGTTTGGTGTCGCTCACCGTCGCCCATGTCTAAAAAACTGTTCGAAATTTCATCCATTTCAGTTTCAGTCGGAAAGCTTGTTTCCATTGCAAATTGTGCAATTTCATTACCCGTTAAAAATTCGCTTTGTATAATGTGCTTCGGCAGTTTATCAAAGCCTAAGTTAAGCGCATCTACCGGGTTGTGAATTTCAAATACACTCTCATCAAAGGCCTTTGCATAATAGCTCTTACCCATGCGTGCCACAAGTTTCAGCTTTTGGGGATCAATTTGTTTTTCCTCATCTAACACAGCTTCGTTAATGTGCATTTTTTTCACCTCGCAGATAAACAAATTGGCTGCACCACCTTCTTTGCCTGTGTAAATAATGTCGTTCACAACACACTCAAACTGTATGGGACTTTCTTGTACTCGCGGTGGGGTAACAACCTCCGAATCAACCATGGTTACGCCGGCCTTTTCAAATTCGTTAATGCCTGTCGCGTATTCTGTACTACAAATATTCATTTGATAAACCAAGGGATAGTTCACCACATTAATCACCACTTCTTTTGTTTCCTCAATATTGGCAAGGGTATCTTTGGTTGTGTTATCTCTCCCGCGGCGATTGCTTGAAAAAATGAGTAGCGGCGGATTGCTCGAAAAACAATTGAAAAATGAATAAGGCGCTAAGTTTACGTTGCCTGCCTTATCTACCGTGCTCGCCCAAGCAATAGGCCGAGGTCCAACCGCACCAATTAAATATTGGTGACGCTGCCTAATTGGGTAATCGTAGGGATCAAATGATAACATGGTTGAGTAAACGTTAAACTGCTGGTAAAATTTTGGTATGCACTTCACCTAACCCAAATTTAATGGTTCCATTATCACAAAACCCTTTCAAAATGATGGTGTCGCCATCTTGTAAAAACGTTCTTGTTTCACCATTCTCTAACTCTATCGGCTCTTTTCCGGCCCAAGTGAGTTCTAATAAAGAGCCGTAACTATTTTTTTCTTTGCCACTAATTGTACCGCTCCCATACACATCACCAACACCTACGTTACAGCCATTTACCGTGTGGTGCGCCAATTGCTGACACATGTTCCAATACATGTATTTATAGTTTGAGGATGTGATTTTTTGGCGCACGCCAGATTCGGTTTCCAACCACACTTCAAGATCAATATTAAAATTTTTCTTGCCGCTATATTGTAAATAAGGCAACACCTCGGGCTCTTGCTCCGGGCCTTGCACGCGAAATGGATTGATTGCCTCAATTGGTGTAATCCACGCTGAAATTGAAGAAGCGAAACTCTTACCTAAGAAAGGGCCGAGCGGCACATATTCCCATTTTTGAATATCGCGAGCGCTCCAATCATTAAAGAGCGCAATACCCCAAATATGATCTTCGGCTTCATCAACAGAAATTGGGTGTCCCAGTGTATTTGGCTTGCAAGTAATAAAGGCCATTTCTAATTCAATATCTAGGCGGGTAGTTGGTCCAAACCCAGGCTGTTCACCTTCTGCGCTTGGTGCTTTTTGCCCCTTCGGGCGATGAAAGTTTTGACCACTAGGAATAATTGAACTTGCTCTACCATGATAGCCAACTGGCAAATATTTCCAATTCGGCAAAAGGGCGTTTTCGGGGTCGCGAAACATCTTGCCTACGTTAGTTGCATGCTCAATACTAGAATAAAAATCAGTATAATCTCTAGCGTTTACGGGCAACATCATCGTGGCCGCATTCATCGGCACAATGATTTCATTTACTGTCTCCGCATTTTTCAACCTTGTGTTGTACTCATCGAGCAATAGTTGTAGTTCACCCCGTAACTCTTGGCTAGCTCTACGCCCAAGCGCCATCAGCGAGTTTAAAAATGGGCGTGCAAACACGTTGTGCGGATAGTTCCAATTCTCTAAAAACCCATGTTTGGCTAGCGCCTTCATGTCGATAATTGAATCTCCAATTGCCACACCTACACGAACGTTTTTGTCTTCGGTTTGAAAAATGCCAAATGGCAAATGGTCAATTGTAAAATTTGAGTCGTTAGCGTTGGGTATCCAAGTGTTCATAATCTATAATAGTTTCTATTGATGTAAAGAATTAACCGCCTTGTATTGTTCGCTGACTATTGGCTTCATATAACAATATCCCTGTCGCAACACTCACATTGAGCGAATCAAATTTTCTGCTCATCGGAATGTTTACTTCATGGTCAGCCAAGGCGCAAATATTTGGGCCAACGCCTTTTTCTTCATTACCCATGACAATACAAGTTGGCAGTGAAAAATCAATGTCTTGCGGCCGTTTTGATTGTTTGCTCATTGTGGCGGCGATTACCTGAATGCCTGCCGTTTGCAGTGAGGTAAGGTTATCTTTTAAGTGCACAACCTTCGCAAAGTTAATTTGTTGAATGGCCCCAGCCGAT
>Ga0209185_1003124_pt1 | contig 10092 bp, 3 predicted proteins | sample SidtaG_2_FD_187425 | JGI IMG/M metagenome (GOLD analysis project Ga0209185, IMG submission 187425) | Marine algal microbial communities from Sidmouth, United Kingdom - Sidmouth_Asex2 metaG (SPAdes) (version 2) | ecosystem: Host-associated > Algae > Red algae > Unclassified | place: Sidmouth... | reverse complement strand
TTTCATCTGCCTTGTTTTCTTTTAGTAAGTCTATGGTATTCTGTATGTTATACAATTGTTGGGCTAAGTCGGATTGTTTTTCTACCCATTTGTCATAGCTTCTATTATTTTCTGAAATTTCAGAAAGATAGCGAATGCGTTTAGGGGGTATGATGTAGATTTTTTCAGACATTTCATTGCTTATCGTATAAGTCGAATTGAAATTAGTGCCTGCTTTTTCTTCGATTTTATCTAAAATAGCTTTGTATAAACGATTGATGCCAGGATCATTAAATTGTGAGGCGATTGTTCCAAAAGCGGGAATATCTTCGTCGGGTGTTTCCCAAAGTTGATGGTTGCGTCTGTACTGTTTTTTGACATCTCGTAAGGCATCTAAAGCCCCTCGTTTATCGAATTTATTTAAGGCAATTAAATCGGCAAAATCGAGCATGTCGATTTTTTCTAATTGCGTGGCTGCACCGTATTCTGGTGTCATTACATAGAGCGATAGATTGGAGTGTTCGGTGATTTCTGTGTCCGACTGTCCGATGCCTGAGGTCTCTAAAATGATGAGGTCAAAGTCAGCCGCTTTTAATATTTGTAGGGCTTCCTCTACGTATTTTGAAAGGGCTAAATTTGATTGGCGAGTCGCTAACGAACGCATAAAAACTCTTGGGCTATGTATGGCGTTCATTCGTATTCTGTCGCCCAACAATGCACCACCTGTTTTGCGTTTAGATGGGTCTACGGAGATGATTGCAATGTTTTTGGTTTCGTCAAAATCGTTTAAAAATCGTCTTACCAATTCATCTACAACGGAGGATTTTCCTGCGCCTCCTGTGCCTGTAATTCCTAAAATGGGGGTCGTGCTTTTTTCAGCATCTTTTCTGATTTTTGCTAAAATTGGTTCTGCCGTTTCAGGATAGTTTTCGGCTGCGGTGATGAGCCGAGCGATGGATTTAGGATCGTTTTTTGCTAATTTTTTAACCTCGCCATTCAAACGATTGCCCAATTCAAAATCTGCTTGTTGGATGACATCGTTGATCATTCCTTGTAGTTGCATTTTGCGACCATCATCGGGAGAGTAAATTCTGGTGATGCCGTATTTATGCAGTTCGTCAATTTCGCTGGGTAGGATAGTTCCACCTCCACCACCAAATATTTTGATGTGGCTGGAGCCTTTTTCTTTTAGGAGATCATACATGTATTTGAAAAATTCCATGTGTCCTCCTTGATAGCTGGTCATGGCAATTGCTTGTACATCTTCTTGAACGGCAGCATTGACAATTTCCTGGACGGAGCGATTGTGTCCTAAGTGAATGACCTCTACACCCGATGATTGCATAATTCGGCGCATGATATTAATGGCTGCATCGTGTCCGTCGAATAGAGAAGCTGCTGTGAGAATACGTACTTTATGATGTGGTTGGTAAGGTGCTATCTTTTGCATAATTTTCTTTTCGTTAAACTTGATTTTGAGAAAATGGTTTGTCTTTCATCGTTACGGATGGTCCCGCTATTCGTTCTTATGGTGGTTTGCCTTGCTTCAAGCAGGGCAACCACAAGGGATTGCCCCTACACCACCACCATACCACTACTATCGGGTCTAGTTGGGATGGACATAACGTTAGATTTGTGGTTCTTGATTATCTGATTTTATTGAAATAGCATATCGTTTGTGTATTCTTCTTTGGAGGAGTGAATCACAGAACACGCTGTTTTTTAATCAAATGGTTTCACTGAGCGTTGCTTTTTTGTTATTTAGGACAAAAAAAATAAATTTTATTTTTTTGACAAAATCTATGTATATTCTATTATTTAGATGTCAGGTGTTTTTTATTTTTACAAATTTACAACATTTGTATTGATATTATACGTTTCTTGAAACGTGTAAATATTTAATAATATTTAATTTGTTGTTTTTCTTAAAGTTGAAAGGGGTAATTTCTTTTAAGCTAGACCCGATAGTAGTGGTATGGAAGGAGCGTTGGAGCGAAGAAATGGCTTCCATAAGAACGAATAGCGGGGGGATTCGTAACGACGAAGCGACTTTCCGTTCTCTTCTAAAACCGATATAAATTTATCGTATTTTTATTTTATTACATTGAATTGAAACTAATTCATTTTTTTTACGTATGTATAAGTAGCAACCCAAATTTTCATCCTTTAAGTGATGCGCCAAAAAAATCTGATTAGCTAATTTATTTTGATATTGTTGGGATACGTATATCCTTACATAATATCTACTCCCTCCATTAAACTAATTCAAAAGGAGTTTATCACTTCTTTGGTTGTGGGGTGTCTATATTAAATATTCTGTGGAGTAATTTCTATACACATCTTATCCATTGTTGTACATAACTCTAACAAGCATTTATAGCTACCCCTCAGCTTACACTAGCCCAATATAAAACGGTGACAATTATGCGCCAAGTTATTAGACATGCCTTTTTAGTTTGGACTATCTTTGTTTTAGGCAATTTATTTGTTTTAGGACAGGGAAGTTCATGTGCTTTTGATCAAATTCGAGAAGATTTTGAACACAATGAGGAATACATGCAGGAAATTCAAACAATGGAACACTCAATCATTGAACGAACTTTTTTGCAAGGATCTTCCTCTGCTCAGGGATATGAGTTAGGAACAGATACGGTAACATATACTGTGCCTGTTGTTGTACATGTTGTGCATCGAAGCTCCGCATCTTATGGACAACATGAGCATTTGACGGAATCTGATATTCATGCTCAATTGGCTTATGTCAATGATGCATTTCAAAATGCCAATGGTTTGAGTTTTGATAATCCCCATGCTGGAACGGATGTTGGCATAAAATTTTGTTTGGCCTCACGAGATCCACAAGGAAATGCTACAACAGGAATTATTTATCATGAGGATGATGTGCGCACGTATGATTATGTGGTTGATTGGGGTGGACCTGTAATGCCTACTTATCAGTGGAATCCTTATGAGTATATGAACATTTATATTGTTTATAATATTTCGGGAGGATATTATGCTTATTCTAATTTAGCTTCACAGTACGGGAAAGCTTATGATGGCTTGGTGCTTGAATACGATGTTACGCCTGGTTTGTGGTGTCACGAAATAGGACACTATCTCAATTTGTATCATACTTTTGAGGATGGAACTACTTCCAGTTGTGCTTCTAATGATGACTGTCGATATGAGGGAGATTTGGTTTGTGACACGCCACCTCATGAAAAACACTATGGTGAGTGTAATATCGATTTGAATACTTGTAATAATGACCATGATGATTTGTCTGATTATAATCCGTTTCGTCCTGTAGATCAAGGCGGTTTGGGTGGACAAAATGATCCTGTCTTTAATTTTATGAGTTATGATTGTTATGAAAATTTTACAGAGGGACAACGGAAGCGAATGAGAGATGCTTTGGTCAATATTAGAGGGAGTCTTTTGCGTTCAGAGGTATGTATACCTTTAGACAATATGTATGATGCAGGAATTACTGCCATTACTTCTGCGGATGGCTTAAGTTGTTCAGAAGACATCACGCCAAAATTTGAACTGAAAAATTATGGTATAGCTGCTTTACAAAGTGTAAAAGTGGATGTTTTGTTGGATGGAATTTTTCAGTACAATTATACTTGGACAGGAAATTTGGCTTCTAATACAACAACAGAAGTAGCATTGCCTCAAGTAAATATTGCTGACGGAAACAATGTTTTGTGTGTGTTGTTGAGTGATCCAAATAATCAGCAGGATGCATATGAAACGAATAATATAAAACTTCAAGATATTCTATATAAAATGCCTCAACAAATAAATGTAACGAGTAGCTGTGATTTTAATATTTATTCTAATTATGGTGAATATAATTCTGGGGTTACTGTGCCGCTTTGTGATAATTATCAAGGAGGAGATATATGGTTTGTTACACAAATACCGACTTCAGGACATCTGATTATTGATACAGAGCCTATGGATATTTATAATGCTGGTATGGCGGTTTATTCAGGAACTTGTGAGGAATTGACATTGATAGAATGCAATGAAGATAGTGGAACAGGATACATGCCTAAGATAGAAATGTATGGTGTCGCTGGAGAAGATGTTTTTATAAGACTATGGGAAAAGAGCAACAATGTCTTTGGTAAATTTGGTTTGTGTGCCTATGAAGGATCAGGAGCGATTCCTGATTTTGAAATTACCAATGCAACAATTTCGACTGATATGGTTTCGCCATACACAGGAGTTTGGTGTGAATTGGATATTAATAATTTTGGGAATGGTGTAGAAAGTAGATTTGAAATAGGTTGGTATTTATCAAAAGATATGGTTTGGGATGAATCAGATATTTTTGTTGATAATGAAGTAATACACGATTTAGCCGCAAATTCTACAAAGGAAGATGGAGAAATGTTGTATATCCCTAATTTTCTGTGGGCAGGAGATTGGTACTTATTGATTGTTGCAGATCATATAGAAACAGCACAAGAGTCTAACGAATATAATAATGTGGTTGCTTTGCCAATACAGATTCAAACAGATAATTTAATTCAAGCGGATTTGTTGGCTGAGGATGAAAGTGTTTTTCCGCACACAGTGACTACAGGTGGGCTGATGACAATGGGCGCCAATTATAAAAATGTTGGCAGTGGTTTGGCTGGAGGTACTTTCTTGCGTTACTATATTTCGACCGATACTATTTGGAGTCAGTCTGATATTTACTTTACCTATAGTTGGCAGTACGATGGCTTGCCACCTAATGCTAATGAAGTTTTGTATAAACAAAAAACATTACCCTCTGCTGTTGGGCAAGGAGATTGGTACATGCTTTTTATTTGTGATGAAAATCGAGAGTGTTTAGAAAGCGATGAATCAAACAATGTGAGCCATGTTCCCTTTACCGTAGACAATAGTTTTTATGTCACTTACGTTGACTTTACAGCATACTTGGAAGGGCATTATAAAAATGGATTATTGGAAACAGGTTTTCAAGATCAAGGAATCTTTCCTTTGTTGCATCCGTACCGTTCAGAACCCTATGATTATAAATCTGTCGAATGTGTTGATGCAGATGATTTACCTGCTTACGTGGTGGATTGGGTGGTGATTGAGGCTCGACAAGGAATACCTTTAGATCAAGACGGAGCAGGAACAGAAATGGTCGAACGACGTGCTGCATTTATAACGTCTAACGGTTCGATTGTTGATATAGACGGTGTTTCTCCTGTGGCATTTTATGACTTGATACAAGGGGAAGACTACTACTTTGCTGTACGACACAAAACGCATTTAGATATTATGACCAAATCGCCTATCACTGTCAATAGCTCTATTTCGTATGATTTTACGAAACATGTAGAACAAGCGTATGGTACGGACAAACAAAAAGTATTGCCTGATGGAGCAGTAGTAATGTATGGTGGAGATTATGATGGAAGTGGACAAATTAATAATTTAGACTTTAATTTGTGGACTTTACAAAGTGCCTTGATTGGCGAATACGTGACATGGGATGGTGATGGAAATGGCGTTGTTAATAATATTGACTTTAATTTTTGGCAACTAAATAGATCTAAAATAGGGCTTGAAGAATTGTATTTATTGCCCGAATAATAATAATAAAATAGCACAGAATTAATGCTTTTTATGAAAGAAATAGAAGTGGTTGGGTAAATTTTGACACATAGATTTATTGTTTGTTTAGAATCATTGAATTTAATTTGTTTAAGAAATGTTTTTTATCCAGCCACTTTTTATTTTTTCTCCATTCCTAAAAAGGATAATAGGTTCTTAAAAGAATTGATGATACGCATTAATCCTTTTTCTCTTGTTCCTCGTTCTCAACTTCTTCGTCTTTCTCTTTCTTGCCTTTGCGCATCAAACTCATCTCCATTTCTGATTCCCAATTGCCTTTAATAAGTATATCATTAGAGGTATAAATGCTTTCGGGTTGTGTCTTCTTTAAGTAGTTTCCACTGTCCCATTTTCCGTTTTTATTTTGATCTTCTATCACAATTAATTTAACGGTGCCAGGTGTGATTTTAGTGAAATTCAAAACACTATCTTTCAAACTTCCTTGTTCTAAAAGTGTTGTTCCTGCCTTATCCCTTAGCTCATATAAATAGTTATAAAGGCTATCAATATTTTTAAACTGAACCTTAAGTGTACCATACTCTTCCGTGCTTTTTACCTTGAAATTCTTTTTAATGTCTTTGTTATACAAGCGTCCAAAACTATCTTTAATACTGTTGGAAGGAATGGTCAAATCATACGTTTTTTCTGCTTGAAAAGGGTAGGAGATAAAAAGCTTGTCATCACTAATTTCATACGATAAGGAATCTTGTGCCGCTATTTTTTCTCCATCTTCAACAATCTCTATTTGACTCAAATCTGCTTTGTCTAAAAGATAATTGAAGGTGATAACAAGGCTTGTATCTAAGTCAAAAAGGGGGAATCTTAGTTGTATAATATTCGTTGTAAAACTGAGGGAATCGGGGCTGTTTTTGGAGGGAGGATCTATTTCTATCGTATCAATAACAGCATTCTGATTCAATACTTCAAGTGCTTGGTTATCCCTGTTTTTAAACCAATACCAAATCGTTAATTGATCGTCTTCTTGTCTGAGTTTTACAGAATCTTTTAAATTTGCTGCACCCAACCAATTGTCACTATAATCAAAAAGTCGTTCAGAAAAACTCACCACTGTTTTGCCATAAGCATCATTATTGGTTTCGATTACTTGTGTTGCTGCCGCTTCCTCAAACAAAAGTAGATTTTGTCTAAGTTCATTAATCGTATCTAAATTGATGGGCGCATCCACAAAAGCAATGGCTTCATTGGGTAAGTCAAAATAATAATTGAAATTCTGATCGCTTAATGCAATGATTTCATATTGTCCCTTTGCAATATTTTGAATTTTGAAATCACCCGTTTTATTGGTTTTGGTTATATAGAGTGGTGGTTGTTTCTTAAAAGAAGTATCCTGATTCGTTTGATACAAGCCCACGATTATTTCTTCTGCGGCTTCTCCATTATTTGCGTTTATGACTTTCCCCTTAACAATGGCAGAGTCTAAAACAGCCCCTGTCGAAAAAGTATAGTTCAATCCTTTTAGCGTATTGCCCGCATTCAAATCCTGAATGGCTTCCCCAAAATCAATGCTATAGGTAATGTCTTTTTTGAGTTCTTCCTGAAATTCAACAACAAGTTTTTTGCCTCTCAACTTAAATTTGGGGCGTTCTTCCATATAGGGCGAAATGATGATTTGGTCGGTATTGTCTAAGACAACATATTCATCAAATAGAAAGGTGATTTCCTCTCCTGAAAATTGTGTCTTTTCATCAGAGGGCGCACTCCCCAAAACTTCAGGGGCAGCTTCATCTTTAGGACCACCATTGGGGGAAACAATCTTTGCACAAGAATGCAACGCATATAGTACAACTAACAAGAAAAGAAACTTAAAAATTCTCACCATTTTTTGAATTGTATGTAGCGAATTTAGTGTGCGAAAATAAGTATGTTTTTTAGGAGCGAACGGTCAATTGCTTCGTCGTGACAGAAAGTCCTGCTATCCGCTAATGGAAGGCATCTCCAAGATGCCTTTCATTTTCTCACGTACTGTACCGTCTTGGAAGGCATCTCCAAGATGCCTTCCATTTCCACATTTGAACCGAACAAGGCAAGCCAACGCAATCTTCCAACCACTCCTATCAGGGCTATTTTGAAAGGCTGCTATCTCTGCCCAGTAACTTGCTTTCACCCATTACTTATCTCCCCAAATGCACCATCAACACAGAGATGTCCGAAGGTGAAACGCCACTAATTCGACTTGCTTGCCCCAACGTATCAGGTTTGATTTTTATTAACTTTTCTCGTGCTTCTATAGACAAAGAAGCCAATTTATTGTAGTCAAAATCACCATACAATTTTATACCTTCCAAGCGATTCATCTTATCTGCCAATTCTTTTTCTCTCGAAATATAGCCCTCATACTTAACCAAAATTTCCGCTTGTTCTAAAGCATCCTCTTTGTACTCTGATAGAGTAGGGGCAAGACTTTCTATTTGTGCCAACTCCTGAATCCGTATTTGAGGACGCAATAAAATAGGAAGTGCCTTTTGTTTTTGCTTCAAAGGAACAGAACCTTTACTGACTAACAAAGCATCCACCTCCGAAGGAGAAATACTTTTGTTCTTCAAGAAATCGATAATTTCATTACTACCATTTAATTTGGTTTGCATCAAATCATAGCGTTCTTGACTTGCCAATCCCAACTTATAGCCCTTCTCCGTCAATCGAATATCCGCATTATCTTGGCGCAAAAGTATCCGATATTCCGCACGAGAAGTAAACATACGATACGGCTCATTCGTACCTTTATTGATAAGGTCATCAATCAATACACCAATGTACGCTTCGGCTCTACTAAGAATAAACGCATCGTGTCCTTTGATTTTATTATGTGCATTAATGCCCGCCATCAAGCCCTGACAAGCCGCTTCTTCATAACCTGTTGTTCCATTGATTTGCCCTGCAAAAAATAGATTATCCACCAATTTTGTTTCTAAATTATGGTGCAATTGAGAAGGCTGAAAGAAGTCATATTCAATAGCATAACCAGGACGAAACATTTTTGCGTTCTCAAATCCAGGTATTTTTTGCATCGCTTGATGCTGTACATCTTCGGGCAAAGACGTAGAGAAACCATTGACATAAATCTCCACAGTATCCCAACCCTCTGGCTCTACGAATATTTGATGACGATCTCTATCCGCAAAACGATCTATTTTATCCTCTATAGAAGGACAATAACGAGGTCCAATCCCTTGAATACGCCCTGTAAACATAGGCGATTTCTCGAAGCCTGTACGCAACAAATCGTGAACTTCAGGGTTCGTATACGTAATATGACAGCTTCTTTGCTTTGCCAATGTCTGCTTATTTAAGTAAGAAAACGGTACAACTTCTTCATCTCCTGGCTGCTCTTCCATCTTACTATAATCCAAACTACGTCCATCTACACGAGGCGGCGTTCCTGTTTTCATTCGCCCCGATTCAAAACCCAAATTCATCAACTGTGCCGTCAATCCCGTCGCAGCCCTTTCGCCCATACGACCACCACCAAACTGTTTTTCACCGATATGGATAATCCCATTTAAGAAGGTACCATTAGTCAAAACCACCGATTTCGATTTAATTTCAATCCCCAATTGAGTTTTTACCCCAAAAACCTGCTTATCTTTTACAATAAGCGAAACCGCCATTTCCTGCCACATATCTACATTAGGCGTCTGTTCCAACATATTTCGCCACTCCGTAGCAAAAAGCATACGATCATTTTGCGCTCTTGGACTCCACATGGCAGCCCCTTTTGACTTATTCAACATCCTAAATTGAATCATCGAAGCATCCGTCACAATACCAGAATAGCCACCCAATGCATCAATTTCCTTCACAATTTGCCCTTTAGCCACACCACCCATCGCAGGATTACAAGACATCTGCCCAATCGTCTGCATATTCATCGTGATTAATAATACCGACGAACCCAAATTTGCAGCAGCAGCAGCAGCCTCACAACCTGCATGACCACCACCCACCACAATTACATCATATTCTTTAAACATAGTTGATATTTTATACCCACAAAATTAAGCTATTATCGCCACATTTGAAGCATTCCCACAAGGTTTTGCCAATGAATTACTTATCCTACAACAATCATTCAAGCCCAATCGTTCCAGTCATAAAAACAAGAACCATCAAATAAATAAAAAAATAAGGAGAGAACAGTCAAATCCTCCGTCGTTACACTAAGTCCTGCTATCCGTTCCTATCGTTTGCCAAACTCACACCAGCCCCTCAAAAAACGATACCACTACTATCAGGTCTATTTTGAACAGCCTCAACAACAAGAAAAAAGCAAAAAAAACGCCAATGTTCCACGTGAAACAACGACATTGCACAGAAAACAACGATAATGTTCCACGTGAAACAATCCATAGAATTGATAAATATCATTGTAGGTGCAATCCCTTGTGGTTGCCCTTTTTATAAAAACGCCCCAATGTTCCACGTGAAACAACGACATTGTACAGAAAAAAACGCCAATGTTCCACG
>Ga0209185_1003122_pt1 | contig 10097 bp, 4 predicted proteins | sample SidtaG_2_FD_187425 | JGI IMG/M metagenome (GOLD analysis project Ga0209185, IMG submission 187425) | Marine algal microbial communities from Sidmouth, United Kingdom - Sidmouth_Asex2 metaG (SPAdes) (version 2) | ecosystem: Host-associated > Algae > Red algae > Unclassified | place: Sidmouth... | reverse complement strand
ATTTAGCAGCTGCAAATATAGAACAAATAACTTGATAAAATCTATATAGGATTATATGTGAGGCTTTAGTAAATAGAAATTAAGACCGATAGGCCTATCCATTTAGTAGTCAGTATTTTATATATTAAGAAAATTGGTAATTTAAAAAAGGGCTTATCACCTTTTAATTTAATACCAGTTACTGTACATTGCCAGCCAATAGGAAAAGTGAAAATTATGGAAGACAATAGAATCCAAAACTATCTTAATGAGGTATTAAGCAATATGCCATCAGACTGGCTTAATCTAACAACACATCGATTAGATATCTATAATGAAAGACAAGCTAAAACACAATTCATAGATCAATTTGAAGATTTATTTCAACAGAATAATTCTGAAAAGATGGCACTCGCAGAATTACCTACAGCTTACGATTATATACGCTTGGGTCACCCCTTGTCATGTATCTTGGAGTGGGCAATTGCAAAATCTCATAATATAGAATCAGAGAATGTACTATGTTTTTCTTCTAAGACGACACCAATTTTAGCCGTATTAAGAAAAAATCTACTGGAAAATAAAAGTACACAGATCGTCTATACTGATACAATACCTAAATCTTTTGATGCAGAAATATTAAAGAATGTCTACAGTTATAATTTTGAGCTGAATAAAGTAGATAAGATAGATGAGATTCCGGCTTTCGAAGGCAGTACTATTTTAGTAACGCAACAAAATGGAGTCGGTAATAAGCTTTCATCTAATATTGACTTTGCTATTAATATTTATGGAGAGTTAGGAAGTGTCTTAATTGTAAATGGAAATAGAAACAGTGACTACATATCAGACATTCAGCATGTCAGAAGAAGAGAGACTATAGCAATGACACCAGCTAATACGATTATTGCACTAAGGTCCCTTATCAATCAATCTATTATCAATTCCGATAACAGTGACACAGCTAAAAATAAAAAGTATGTCATAGAATCAATTAAGAAAATTACCGGAGTGCATTCTAGTCCAATTGTAGGCTCGAGTGGTCTATCTATTCAGTATGCCATTATGATGGGTCTTATTCATGATGCTAATGAGACTCATAATGGAAAGGATATCAAATTTATCGTTCCTCCTAACTGTTATGGTGGTACTAATGATCAAGCAAGGCGAGTTGCGACATGCATAGGTAACGTAGAGATAGTGGATCTTCCAGTAGATGGTGACAACGATATGGTGCAAAGTATAGACACCGTACTTAACAAGATTGCTCTTGAAGATGCTATCCCTTATATCATAGCAGAGATACCGACTAACCCAAGAGTCGAGGTCCCAGATCTTATAAAGTTAAAAGATACATTGAGTAAGCAGCGTACTACTGCATCTGGCAATATTGCTATCGACCCTGTATTCATATTAGATCAGACATTCTGTCCTAACGTGCTGTTCTTAGGCGAAGGAGAAATTCTCTCTATGGTGAGAGCCATTTCATATGCAAGTGGATCAAAATTTCCAAGTGGTGGTCGATGTACAGCAGGTTACTGTGTCGCCAATAAGAAGGCTGATGGACTGATGAAAAAAATAGAGCTACATCTCAATCTTTGCGATAACGAAGCGACCTCATACCAGTATAAGATATTAGCTGAACAATTACCATCTATGAATCAACGCATACAAGATGCTTATATTAATACAAGGAAATTTGTAACTTTTATCAATGAGACATTGCCTGATGCGAAAATCAATTTCGTCTCAGAAGAATTAGCGGCACAAGGATTTACGCCATCTGTATTTTCATTAGATCTTCCTACCAAAGGAGAAACAGAAGAAGAAAAAGAAGCTTATAAAAGAGCACTCAATCATAGGCTCATCAATCTTATGATTACCAAAATCCCTGACGAAAGTAAATATTGTGTAAGCTATGGACAGCTTAAAGGGTGCTACTGGACCATACCCGCAACATCGACGCAAGGCACAACCAAAGAAAGCGACAAAGATTACATAGCCCGTGTAGCCTTATCCCCTAATATGGATCTTGAGTTGCACAAGAAAGTGTTTGCAGATTTTGTTGAGAGTATATAACTGTTTAATTAGATTTTCTAATGAATTGCAGAATAGAATTCTCACAATAATTCCCGATGTCCGAATGTCTCTGACTTCGGGCTGATATTCATTGTATTGGAACTATAACCTATCAAAGTCAGTCAAGTTCTTAGGATGTGTATAGCTTTTGCCACGCTTAGATATAACAGGTTTTCTGAAACCTGTCAGATCTTGCTCTGCTTAGACCCTTTACTCCACCTTTACAATCTGAGAAGTAAATATTAATCTTTCAGAGTTATCCCTCGGCAAAAACTCCACACTATAAGTCCCAGTAGTAAGTCCAGATAAATCCACTCTCACCTCACCACTATACCCGTCATCATCACCTGACCATACCATCTGTCCTTGCATATCAAATACAACCAACTTCCCCTTCTTCCCCTCAGGCACCTCCACAGTAAGCACATCCCTCACAGGATTAGGATACACATGCATATCACGCCGATAATACACCTGATCACCGAAGATACTCGTAATAGTAGGATCACACTTATCTTCCTCATCTACACGGAAGCGAGGGAAGTTAGGCATCGTTGCGGATGCGGATACAAACGGTAAGCGGATACCTTGTTGTACGAAATCACATGCTGTACCCTTCTCATTAGGTTTATTAATGACATGATAACTAAATGTTCCACTACCACTGCACATATAAATCTTACAATCAGGAGCTGATGCCATTAATAAAAAAGTTGTGCTAAACGGATCTTGTACACCATTCCATGTATCTATGAGGACTAAGCCGTCTTCCAAGTTATCTTCCCAAGTGTCTACTTGATAGAGCACATCTACACTTGCAATGTATAGAAATCGACTATCAGGTGACCATTCTAATGATGAGAAACGAGGAACGTCATCTGGGGTATCTAAAATTTCAAGAGTATTCGATAAGTTCAAATCACCAGAAACTCTATCAAATTCAAATAATACTAAATTATCATATGGATTAAAAATAGCATACTTAGTACCATCTGGTGAAAATTTAGTAGTCCCCGATCCACCAGAGTTTTCTACAAACTCAACTGGCATCTTAATTCTGTCATGAATAGAAAATCCATTATTGTCTAAATGTATTAAAATGATTTCTTCGTTCCTCCCTATTGTCGTTATCCACCATCCTTGTTCAACCTCTTTTGATATGGCTGTGAAATAATTAAGTAAAATCATTTCATCATCTGGTAGAATATCTATATTCTTAAAAGTGACATCACCAAATCCTCCATTCAGTGATAAGTCGATATAAGTATATTTAACATTATTTAAAAATATTTCTCCATCATACTCAATAGTTTTATGCAATAAATAGTAGCCATTTTCATCAGCTGGATCAGGAAGAATCATTACATCTTGGATTCCTGGATAATGAGCACAGGTATCTTGTCTGAATTCTTCTAAGAAAACTCCATCATTAATCCCACTACCATTAGGCATAATCATATGATTAGCATCTGCAACATGACAACCGTTAGTATAGAATAAAAGATTGCCTTCCGAGTCGCATATTGAGGCGTTGTTGCCCCTTATCCATAAAGGAATAACATTACTTATCCCGTCTGGAGATGACCCCTTGTTGTAATCAAATATATAAGATTCGTTACCTGCTGTGTATAAGTTACTATCGTATCCGAATATCCATACATAATCTTCCTTTTGAGAATATATACTATGCGAAACTATGATTAAAAAGAATAGCAGAATTATCTTTTTCATTATTTAGTTATTATCATCTTCTGAGTAATCAAATTGCCATCATGGAACTTGACATTTATAAGATATAATCCTGCATTAATATCTAAATGCACATTATCTCCTTGATCAATACTATCTGAATAAAAAACAACCCTACCTTGTAAGTCCTGTATTGTAATCTTATCTATACCAGAATCATTTTTCGTATTTACAACGAATGTTCCGTCATTTGGATTTGGAATTATATGCAGTTCTGCATTACTCTTTCTGTATTCTATTTCTTGATTCTTATATCCTTCTTGTTCTGATTCTTCACAATTCACATCATACTCTCTATAATCAGTATCATCGAATCTTGAGGCGATACTCCGCATAAGATGTACACCATGTCCGTACTGTGATGCACATTTCTTAGCGTACTTTACGATGTCTACTTTCTCCGATTCTGATAACTCATCCATGTGTGTCATATATTTGTAAGCTTTCATACTTATCATACTGATACTATCCAGACACTCTTCTATAGCTATAGAATCTATAGCTGACCATATTATCTCCTCTTCTGTACGCTTAGTCTGTATGAGTGCCTTTAAGATATCTAATTCTGTGATATAATTCTGCCATAATTGATCTTTTTCTGCCTGGCTATTGCCAGATGCATTGATGTCATAGTTCTGCCATTGTTGTAGGCTGAGGAATGTGATCGTGGCTTGTAGCTGTATCTGTAATCGTATGGTATCCGATCCGAGGATGGCATCTTCTACCATATTTTCTGTATCTATAATCATCTTTATCCCACAGAGAGAAGTCGAATCAAGATAAGATTGTAAGCACTTGGGTATCGTATTCTCTTGATAATAGTCTGCTCCATATATGGTCTTGAATAGACTGATGAGTCTAATGATGCCTAACTGGCGTCTCGCAGGATCTTGTAAGGACTCATCAAGAAATGATAAGAAGGCACATATCTTTTCTTCATCCTGTATAAACGGGGAGCCTCCTACACCTGGTTCTTGACCATCACAAGATTTAGCAGGTCCTGTTTGATTATCAAACCATTCTTTGATTGGCAACACTTCATTCGGAAGGAAACAATCGTTCTCATTAGGATTAACGAGAAATTGCATTGTAGTCTGGAGTTCTGTTGTTGAAAAACCTACAGCCTCTACGGCCTCTCCATTATAGCAATTTCCTAAGTGGTCTCTTTCCTCTATAAAAGAAGAGTTGATGTATAGATCCCTATATCCTGCTAATGTGTTACCTGTTATATTGGCACGGTCTGAACCCGTCTCTATGGATATAGCTCTAGAGAAGTATGATCCTGACGTATTGATATCATTACATTCTATATCCATGTCAGAAGAATTGATGTTATGTATACCTGACGAAGAGTTAGCAGCGATGACATTCAAGTTTGTTTCACTATCAGCCGGTGTACCTCCATGATAGACAGCTGGTACTTGGTAGTATCCTAATACACCTCCTCCAATTATATCATTACTATTTATTTTAAGATTAGACATAGCGTTTTCTGAATAAATTGCAGAGCCTATCCCCGATCTTTCTATAATATTGTTATTTATGTCAGCTTGGGATCCATTAAGACGAATGGTGGAGAAGAATAAAGCCCCATCATTCTTTATCATAGGGTTGTTATCTATTGTATAAGTTCCTTGACCACATTGTATACTAGTATTGGAAGTTAGAATACTATTACTTGATATGGTTGCCATATCACAATCTTCAATATTTAACCCATATATACAACTAGATGTAGTATTACCCATAAAAGTAAAAATATCGCAATTTTCAATTTCTGAAACAGATTCACAATCGATGAAATTACTGTTAAGTATGTTAAATGTACCATCAGATGTACTTGCGTTGCCATTCCCTTCTAATGCGATTGAAGTATTTTCAAAAGTGGAGTGGTTGGCAGTAAAAATATTTCGAGAATTAAATTTTACAGCATTTGTAGAATTAATAAGAGTAGAAAAATTGAAGTCGATTTGACTATTGCTATTCCCAGTTATTCCAGTTTCATTATTTTCTAATCTTGAATTATCAGATTTAAATTTTGAGTTACTATTAGCCACAATAGCTTGATAAGAATTTTTAACAATAGATGAGTTCTCAATATTACATTCAGCATTATTACGTAATAAAATACCTGCCCATCTTGACTCATCGCAAGAATCAAGTGTACATTTATTAAATACGACCTTGTTGGTAACTGAAATTTCGACTCCTCCTGGTCGGGGGTTGTTCATATTTGTACTTCCATCAAACAAAAAAGTGGAATTAAATATACTCATATCTAAGTCTATTACTAAATCTGAATTGCCATCCACATAAAAAATGCCATTTCCAATATCATTGTTAGCTGAAACTAAATGTTGAGGAATTTTATCAATCCAATATGACATCAGTTTACTTTCACTTAAGTAAATAATCAAATCTATATCGTCACGTCCACATGCCGAAAATTTAGGAGTAGTACACTCGCAATCAGATTCTAATTCCTCTATAATGGTGAAGGCACAGTTATCAGTTACATCACATTCATCTGGGTCATCACATATAAATGGAGGGCAGTATTGTACTATTCGATGAGGCCTACAATCTTCGAATAGGTACTCAACATCTAAATTAGTTCTGCAACCTTCTATACTTTCATTATCTATTTCAGGAGCGCCTATATTATTCCAAGTGACAGTAGCATCTTGTCTTTGGAGTACATATCTACAATCAGAATCTATAGATATATTCTCTATAGTACAACCATCTACATCTACTTCTGGATCACAATAGGTATCAGGGTTTATTTCTATGGATATATTATCTAAGAAAATAAAACCAAGATTACTGCCAGTTACTGGATATGAGATATAAATAAAATTAATATCTCCATTGGAATTATTTTCGAGAATGATGTTTTCAGGACAGAAATTACCTTGAAATGGGTCAATAGGAAAAGAAGGGTGATTTTCATAATCACAAAAATTCGGATTCACAATTAAGTCAAATTGTGACAAAGTTAATTGATTCTGAATACAACCGTTAAAACCAAATAACCCAAAACATTGTAAATCTCCTATTGGGGCACAATTGTTTGCCACATCTTCTATGAGGTTACTACTACCTTGAATTCTTAATAATGGATCATTATTTTCAAACAGTAAATAATCAAACCCTAAGATTGCACTTTGACCTTGGGGAATCGGAGATGATAATGGAATAGCGAATCCTTCAGTAGCATTTAACAACATCAAAAATTGATTATTGCAATCTTCGAATGGAGTAATATCAGAATTATTACCAACATCAGGCGTATTGCTGAATCTAGTAGACCAATTAGAGGTAAGTCCATTGAAAGATGCCCCCCTCTCACGTCCTACTTGAAGTTCTTCAAAATCATAAATGCCTCCTACAATCAAATTACATGGATCTGCGATATTATTTTGAAATAATTCTCCTTGGCATGTGCAGCGATCAATAAAAATGTCATCTATGGTAAGATGATTCGAATCATCACATGGAGCTCCTACCACCCCTGGAAGATTAGGGTCATCATCACTAGCTCCATCATCTCCACAATCATCATCTTCTGCACATATGCCATCTTGATCTTCATCAACAAGGCACTCTTCAGGCACGAAGTCACAGTCAAAATCACATAGATTAGTTAAAATATCTATCGCTACCTCTCTATGGAATGGGTTAGAATAATCAAGCCCACTGGGTTGGTTTAAATCCCAGCATCTATTCCCCACACCCCCATTATTCATAATAGTAGAAGTATAAGTAGTTAAAGTCTGAGGATGTTGAAAGCAAGTTGTGCCGAATGGACTGCAGAATGATTCTATTGCATGAAATAATGTAAATGAGGGCTGGACATCAGGATACCAATGACAATCTTGTGTATGCCTACCTCCAAGAACATGTCCAAATTCATGAGCTACTAATGCAGTGGGGAAGCTGAATATAGGATTAGTTACATCAAGCCCTTGCCCTAAAAAAGAAATGGAGTATGGACCAGAATTAAGAGTGCCATTGCCCGTGTCATTGCATAACTGACTACCAGTATTCCCATTGCCCGGAGTGATATATCCAAAGCCTCCAAGAATCTGGTTACCACCAGAGTTATTGCTTCCTTTATTAATGAGATGAGCCATATCCGCCCTGTAACTACCTTGGGGTCTCATTGCCTCAAACTGATTAATTCTTAGTTGTAATCCATTGAAAGTACTCGTTTGTGGATATGGATCAGGCATGTCCCATATAAAGAGATTTGATATTCTCATGTCAACGGTTCCGAGATTGAGTGGTCCATTATTGCCATTATTAGTGACATTCTGAATATTGGCATATATATCGTGAACGATGAGGTGTAGTTGATTGATATATATCAAACAATTAGCTACAGAAGATCCCTCATCCAAGTATGTAGCATGATCTAACTCGTAATAAATATCTAATTGGGTACTATTGCCAGAATTCTTATTTATTAAAGAATTTTCAGTTACAGTATTATTAGTAGAGAAATTGAATATCTCAGAATAATCGGTCCACCCAAAACTACATTTTGCTCTTATTTTATATTCATAGTTTTGATTACTCTGTAGTTCTTGTATGATATAGTAATTTTCTTCTATCGATACAGTATTCCATCTAGCTGAGTTCTTTGTTCTATATGATATAGAATACTCTAAAGCTTCAGAAAAACTAGACCATGTAATATATTGAGAATTGAGATTTACTCTATTGTCCGTGATGTTAGAGGGAATATTACATCCAGATTCCGCTTTAACTATATAATCAGAATGACAAAAGTTAGTATTGTGGTTTTTGGTTTTGGCTATATTTTTACTGCTTTTTAGGATATACTCCTCTTTCTCTTTTGATTTTTTTAATTCTATAATTTCTTGGGAACTTCTCTGAATGAATATACTTACCTCCCCTTCTGTAAGCGAGAAGCTAACAAAAGATTCTTCTCCTCTAATAGAGCCTGAGAAAAATAAACCTTCATTGTATACAAATTTTTGACCAGATTGTGTTTCGACAAATAAACCAGAATCAGGATATATTTGAGTTTGTTTTAAATCTAATTGGATAGTCTCTTTGTCTGATAGGGGTAAGGTCGTATATAGTAGATTCGGAGCATCTTTAACTAGTTTTTTAATATTGGACGCATCGATTTCAATAATAGTATAGTCTCTTTTACTTTTTGTATTTAAAAAAATATCAAATTGTTCTGAGCTCTGAGCTTTGAGCTTTGAGCTTTGAGCTTTGAGAATACAGAGATACTGAGTTAAAAACTATAATTAAAGAAAAAATTAAAAACTTCATAATGATCGATTTTAGAATGAATGGAATACTCTAATATCTCTTAAAATAATGAAAGGTCAGTACTCTAAAAATGGTATCTGATCAAATGATTTTTACTAATATAATCTTTTTATAATGCTTTAAACTACCCTCCAAGCGGATTAAAGAACCCATCTATGTTATTTCTTCCGTAGTTATATTTTAGGAAGCTTAGGTTACTCGATGAGACGCCTATAAAGAAAGTATAAGTGTCTCTATTAGGAGTCCAGCCGAAGCGCATATTCCAGCAATGTAATTGTCTGACAAAACTTATATCAGGATAAGTCAATCTTTTTTTGACAAATTCATATCCGATGTTTCCAATAGAAATTGCCCAATTTTCTGACAACGGGACATTACCTCTAAAGTCTAATGAGTGTGTCGTCAGCTCAGAAGTTATAACACCATCCCTTGCACTTATACCGTATACGACATTATGATTTATGGATATCCCTTCTATCAGACTGTAGAGACTTACCAGCTTACGTTCTGATGTTTTTGGAATATCAGAAAAAAGATCTTCTTCATCATCTTCAAATTCGTTAAGAGCATCCACCAGAGACTCTTGCTCTTGTCTATCTCTTATATCTACATCATTATTCAGATCTTGGTCTCGTGATGAAGTTGATTGTTCTTTGTTTTCGCTTTTATCATTAGACGTAAAAAAATCTTTAATTTTCTTAAAGTTGAGACTACTTCCTAATCTGATGGTCCCCCTCTCTATACGGAGTAGCTTATCTGTCTTATTGACGGAGATATTATTCTCTTCCATGTATGGATCAAATGTCCATGAACTTGTCAACTGTGTTACACCCTTAAAAAATCGTGAAGTTGTACTCATTGTCAGTCTACTCCAATTCAATGAATCAGCAGCAAAATTATAATTCATATTAGCACTGATATTATCGAAGATCTTAAACTTCTTAGTGGTAGAATCTTTTTTTGACCAATGCTTAATCTCT
>Ga0209185_1003118_pt1 | contig 10107 bp, 8 predicted proteins | sample SidtaG_2_FD_187425 | JGI IMG/M metagenome (GOLD analysis project Ga0209185, IMG submission 187425) | Marine algal microbial communities from Sidmouth, United Kingdom - Sidmouth_Asex2 metaG (SPAdes) (version 2) | ecosystem: Host-associated > Algae > Red algae > Unclassified | place: Sidmouth... | reverse complement strand
AGATGGTGATGCGGCGGCTGGTGGTACGTTGATTTGCGATTGGTTTCCTGCTCTAAAGCTGAACTGATACGGCATGAAAGCGGGAACCGGGAAGGTAGGGTGATGGCTCGGACGGGCCTCCGTTACGACATTATTACGCACAAAGATAAGGTTGCCACTACTCGGGGGTTGCCATTCTTTGCACGTTTACGGGTATATTTTCAGAAGGCTTAATTTACCACAGTACGCCGGTGCAAATACAGTTGCGGGCGGCAAAATATTTCTGGCATTCACCCTTCATACCGCCTTACGTATTGTACACCCCGCCGTTGATATCCAGCGTCGCGCCGGTGATGAATCCGTCGTACTCCGAGGCCAGGTAGACTACCGCCCGTGCTACGTCGTCCGCATTACCCGCGCGCTGAATGGGAATACCGGCCGTTGTCTTTGCCGCCGATTCTTTAGTGGTATGGGTATTATGAAAAGAGGTGCCGAGAATGAGACCGGGAGCTACGGCGTTGACCCGGGTGCCCTGTGGGCCAAACTCCGTGGCCAGGGCCCGGGTGAAGGTCAGGATGGCTCCCTTACTGGTTGCGTAGGCCAGTGACCCCGGATGACCGCCCTTCCGGCCGGCCAGCGATGCCAGGTTAACGATGCTGCTGTTGTTATTTTTGGCCAGGTATGGCCCGGCGGCCCGGGTTACCAGCATCATCGACGTAAGGTTGATGTCCATCACTTTGTGCCAGAAATCGGACTTCATGTCGTTCAGGAGGTTCCGGGCTACGAGTGAACCCGCGTTGTTTATCAGAATATCGAGGCTACCCAATTGAGCGGCTGTTTCCTCAACGACATTGTCGGCGTCTTCTTCTTTGGTCAGGTCTCCCTTCAGGGCGATGGCATTCCGGCCTTTATTTTTAGCGTATTTAACCAAATCTTTTGCGGTATTCGCACTGGAGAAGTAATGGACGGCGACGTTGGCGCCGCTGTCGATAAAACGACGGGTGATGGCTTCGCCGATACCCTGGGCTCCGGCGGTGATAAGGACGTTCTTGTTTTCGAGTTTGTGGTTGACCATGGGATGTTTTTAAAAGAGAAGCCCCGGAAAGCAGGAGGAGGACTCCATAGCTTGCCGGGGCGATGATAGGACGTAAGCGTAGGCGTTGTTAAGCCGTTAGATTCCGAGCGCCTGTCCGCCACCTACCTGAACGGTTTCGGCAGTCATGAAAGCAGCATCCTTGCTGGCCAGGAAAGACACGACGCCGGCAACGTCTTCCGGCTGGCCGAGGCGACCGAGCATGATGTTGTTGGCCCAGGATTTAAATACCTCCGGTTTGGTGGATTTGATCTGGTGGTGGAAGGGCGTATCGATCGTACCGGGGGATACGGCGTTGACCCGGATGCCGTATTCGGCCAGGTCCTTGGCCAGCGCGCGGGTGATCGTTTGCACGCCTGCCTTCGAGGTGCCGTACATTCCGGCTCCGGGGCCACCCGCGTTCCAGGCGGCGTTGGAAGTAACGTTGATGATGGTGGGGTGGTCTCCTTTCTTCAGAAACGGGATAGCGGCCCGCGAGGCGAAGAATACGGAGTCGAGGTTGAGGGCCAGTACCTTACGGTAGAATTCAGTAGTCATTTCTTCGAAGCGGGACCGCCCGCCCAGGCCCCCGGCGTTATTCACCAGTACGTCGATTTTACCAAATTCTTTGCCGACGGCAGTGACGTGGTCGGTGACGGCGGCTTCATCCGTTACGTCAAAGTTTCGGTAGTGAGCGGTGATTCCCGAAGCTTTGAGCTCCTTAATGGCTTCGGACCCTTTATCCTCCTGACGGCCGTTGACGATAACCGTGAAACCATCCTGACCAAGGCGTTTGGCAATTTCTAAACCAATGCCTCCGGTTGCTCCGGTAATAATGGCTACTTTACTATTCGTTGTACTCATGGTAATTATAAATTATTAGTTAATGAAAGATCTGTTTGAGCGGGCTCTGGTACCAGCCGGTAGGGCTTTGACAGAGCGTGATTTTGTCGAAGGTTACTCTCCCGGGCAAATTATCTCATGTATTTTGTTGTTGCTGGTTGCAGCGGTTTGATGTTCGGACATAGTACCCAGATGGCGATGATGGCGATCAGCGCCATGATCGCACCGAGTACAAATACGGGCGTATAGTTCCCACCCGTAGTCAAAACAGGGACGAAGAAGGTCAGGGCCGCTCCGGTTAGCTTGGCGGCCGTTCCGGCGAAACCTGACAGCGTGCCAACCGTATTCCCACCGTAAAGATCACTGGGGAGGGTCTGAACGTTACCAATGGCCGTCTGGAAGCCAAACAAAATGATGGCCATGATCAGTGAGGCCCCCAGCGGACCGTTCAGCGCAGCGAAGCCGAGCGACTCAATGGTATCGTTAGCCAGGCCGAGTACGTTGTCGATAGCGGACAGTGCAAGTAGGCTGGGCAGCATTATTGCGCAACCCAGCGTGATGACCAGCTTACGGGTGTAGTTTATAGATTTCCCGGCTTTGATACGGTTTTGCGCGAGCAGGCCACCGAACCATGCTCCGATCATCGCGCCAACGTAGGGAATCCAGCCGAAGCTTTTTATCTCTACCGTACTGATGTCATACACCTCGAACAGATAAATCGGAATCCAGACAACGAACAACCACCAGATCGGGTCGATAACCGCCGAAGCGATGATGACGCCCCAGCTTTCCTTGCGACTCAGGAGTTCACCGACGGGCGGATTGTAACCCTCGTCGTATTCACCGTCCTGGTCCAGGTCCTGGTTCTGCTGACCGGTCAGTATGTATTCCTTTTCCTCATCGGAGATCCAGGGGTGGAACTTTGGCGGTGCTTTGACGAGCACCAGCCAGGGAATGAGCCACAACAGGCCGGTCAGGCCGACCATGATGAATATCGTCTGCCAGGTGTAAAATGCCGCCAGATAGGAAATGACCGGGATGGCAACGATGCCACCGATGGCCGCGCCGGAGTTGAACAAACCCTGGGCGAAGGCCCGCTCCCTGGTCGGAAACCACTCGGCGTTACCCTTCGTCGCGCCAGGCCAGTTGCCCGCCTCGGCAATACCGAGGATGGAACGGAAAAACGCGAAACTCGCCAGACCGGTCGCCAGCGCATGAGCGGCCGTAGCCAACGACCACACGCCGATGGAAAGTACGAAGCCCATCCGCGTCCCGATCCAGTCGAAAATGCGACCGAAGATCGCCTGCCCGAAAGCATAGGAAAAAATAAAAACAACCGAGATGAAGGCATAAATTTCCTTACGCTCGTCAGCGTCCTTATCGGGGTAAAGGTCTTGTGCGATGTCCGGCCAGAGAACGCTGAGTGACTGCCGGTCGATGTAGTTGATGACGGTCGCCAGGGCGATCAGCCCGACTACCCACCATCTGAGTCCTGATAGTTTCATGCGTGCTTGATTGCATCCACGAAGTCTTCGCGGTGTGGGCTGAATACGTCGATGAGTACACCGGCTTTTACGCAGACGCAACCGTGCATCACGTGCGGCGGGATGTAGTACGAGTCGCCCCCCTTGATGGTCTTCACCTCGTCGCCGATCGTCATCTCGAACTCGCCGCTTTCGACGTACGTGACCTGGCTGTGGTAATGTTCGTGAAGCTGACCGACCGCACCGGGCTCAAAGTCGACTTTGACGAGCATGATCTTATCGTCACAGCCGTGAATCTGACGCTTGAGGCCGGGACCGACCTGTTCCCAGGGGATGTCGTCGCCGAATAGAAATTCTTTACTTGCTTGCATGTTTATTTGCTTGTTTGTAAGAGGTAGTGAACGCCCGTCCATTCGTAGGGGCTTCCGTTGATGGTGAATTGGTGGGTCGCCGCCGCGTCGCTGTTTTCGTTGGCGAGCAGCACAAGCCATTTTGTACCGTTTTCGTGGCCGAAGGTGATAGCCGTATACTCAGGCGTGTCCGCCAGGATGGCCAGTTTCCTCACGTGGCCGTAAGGTTCGTTGGGCACTTCCGTGCGGGGCGAGTAGCTGCCGTGGGTTTCGAGCACGGAAGCGAAGGTGGTGGTGGCCGCGCCCGCTCTGCGAAGAACGAAAGCCGGATCGCGCCGGAGGTTGTATTCCGGGTCGTTTGCCCCCGGGCGTACCATCAGGAACTCGTCTCCGGGCCGGGTAGCCATCGTTTGGGTGTAAAAGGTTTTCTTGTTGAACCAGCCGATTTCGGCGGAATTGCCCGTCGGTCGACCACTCGCCTCCAGCCAGAGGTGCTGGTAGCCATGGGCACTGCCGAGGGGGCGTAACTCACTTTTAGTCGTGTAATCAAAGTCGGTGGAGAGCAGCTGACCGTGGTACCAGGTTGGCAGGTCGTGCAGCACTTCCTTAGTACCAACGGAGCGAAACACATCAATAAGAACTGGTTGCGCGAACGCAGGTGCAGTAAAGAGTATTTGAGAGCGGTGGAGCTCACGGTCAGGGTAGGCGTTGTCTACCTTTGCGCTCAACAACCGGCTTTTTGCACCTGCGTCCGCGCCCGAATTGTCCGCATTGAAAGCGTACAGATCGGGGTGAAGCTCTTCCGCAATGCTGATCTTGCCTTCATAGTGAGACGTCTGATCGATGACGAGTGTGTTGTGCGCTATGGTTTGCTTCGCCCAGGTATTGTTCTCCTTCAGATAGCGGCCGCCGCCTTTCTGGTCGATGTTTACCCAGCGGGCCGAGCCGTAGTCCTGGATCACCTCTCCGGTTTCGTTGTAAAGCGAGTAGGCCAGTTTGTCGAAATGGCCGTGGCCCATCCCTTGGGCGGAGTACTTCATGACCAGGGCCGTCTGGGCTTTGTCCGCACCGTAAGCCCGCAGTACGCCGACACCGCCTTCGGTCCCTTCCGGCCCGTCGGCAAAGGTCATGGACTGCGGGGTGTAAGGTGCCGCTTTGCCGGCCGCTACGTCCCGGGATACCGCTACGCCGGCCTCGTCGAGGGTGAAAGCGCCCTGTTGTTCGGCCAGGGAAAGCAGCGCCGGATCTTTACCAAAATAGTAATAGGCATAATCCACCGTCTTCACCACCTCCGGTGCGTATAACGACATGCCTTTATGGGAGTCGTTGAGGGGAAAGAAGTCTCCCGTCGGGTCGGCCTGGTTGAGCAGCGAGAAGACCGCTTTTTTGAGGATGTCGTCCCGGTAAGTGAGGATGTTGAGGTCGGGCCGTTTTTCGGCCAGCGCCTTTCCGTACAGCAGGAAGGGTGACAGGGCGTACCGCAGGTAATAGGGGCCTTCGGTAAAATAGCCGTCGGGGGAGAAACTCAGGTCGAGTTGCGCCAGAAAACCGGCCCGGCCTTCCTTGTCTTTGATCCGGCCCGAGTCGTCGTCGCGCAGGTCATCCGGTAATTCGGCGGAGGGGATGCCGTACAACGATCTTTGCACCAGCGCATCGTCGCCCATCACCAACCCGATCATGCCAACGGCGGCATTGCCCCAGGTGGAATGGTTATGAATCCGGTTAAAAAACTGCGGGTTCTCCAGCGATAGAAAATCTGCCATCGGGCGGAACAGTTCGTTGTCGATCCGCTCCCGGTCGGCCGGCTCCAGCCAGTCGTAAATGTCTCCGTAACCTTCGCTGACGTAGACGAGCCAGTTGGCATCGTTGAGGCACTGCCAGAAAATTTTGCCGGTAGCGTAAGACCGGGCCGTCGGGTGCGCCGGCCAACCCCGGTAAACGTCGGCGTAAGCCAGGAGAGCGTCTTTAAGGAATACAGCGTATTTCTCTTCACCCGTAAGCCGGTAAAGGGCCCCCGCGTCGCGGAGGGTAGACCAGTTACGCTTGTGAATCTCGTGGGTCGGCCCGCCCGCCATATCCTTCGGCAGCGGCACCCGGATGCCTTCGGCGATCACTCCGTCTACCCGGACACAGGTAGCCTCCAACTGCTTGGCAAAAGCTGACGGGTAATCGCCTTCGTCAGACGACGCATCGGTTGCGGAGCAAGCGAAGTTCAATAGCAGCAAGCAAGCAGCGAAGAAGGGTAGGAGAGTGCGTTTCATCTATTCTTCCAGTTTAGTGCCGATCGGCCGGTTATGGAGGGTGGTGAGCGGCTCGGTAAACCCGCGGCGCAGACCGGCGGTTTGGTAAGGCCGGTCGTTGTCCGTCAAAATCGTCCCGCCGGAGAATACCGAGTTGGTGATGTTCACCACGGGGTCGCCGACGACCAGGTGCAGTTCTACCGGATTGGAATCGTCAAAAATGCAATCGTTAATCTTTATTACCTGGGTACCGTGCAGCCGGATGGAGGCACCGGTCTTATTGCGCTTGTCTCCGCCGATATCGTCAAACGTACACCGCTCGATGGTCACCATAGGCCCCTGGGTACTTTCGTCGCGTCCGCCCCGGTGAATGTGGATGGCCTCCTGGCCGATGTTGTCGAATAAGCAATTTTCTATCACTACCGAATGTGCGTTGTAGATGCCGATGTCATCAACTTCCTGATCGAGCGCCAGGACGCTGCCTGTGATGTTCTCAAACCGGGAGTCGGTGAGCACGATGGAATCCGCCATGGTGTTTTTATACACCTGCAGGACATTAAAGCTGTGGTTGATGTCAAGATCCTTAAAGTCACAATTATCAACGAATAACTTATAGTTGTTGATCATGCTGTAGCGGCTGGTACGGATCACGGCGTTGAGGGGCCGGTCCCGGCACTCCCGGCCGCTGACCGCTACGCCCCGCAGGCTAAGTGCCCCACCACTTTCGATGTTGAAGAGCGAAGTATTCCGGAAGGTGAGCAGGGGCTTTGCGGCTAAGCCTTCGGCCGCAAGCACCGTCACGGGAACCTCGACGGAGATGCTTTTTGTCTGCAGGTATTCTCCGGCTTCGGTAAGCAGGAATATGTCACCCGCTTCGGCGGTTTTGATGGCCTCGAAGAGGGTGTTCGTGCCGGCGGTAATTTCAATTGTCCTGCCGCCGCCGAAAAAGGGTTCGTTCTCGCTGCGTTCGTACCAGTTTGCACCGGTGTTTTCGGGCGTGGCCATAAACTCGACACCCGCGCTAATACTGTCCGATGCCGGGGTATTGCGTGGCAGGAGGACGCCGTTGCCCGCGTCTTCGAGCGTTATCTCCCGGCTCGTAAAGCCTTCACTTTTGAAGGGGGTGAGGCCGGGATTTACCAGATTACCGGTGAAGGTGATCCCGCTCACGTCGTCAAAGGCTTTGAAGAGTTCGCCCCCTGCTTCCCGGTAGAATACATTGTCGGCCATCGTGGTGCTTTGCGGGGTGGCGCTACGTTCCTTGTCGCTGCCGACAGCAAGCTGGACGTTGGCGCAGTTGACGAGCACGTTGCGGCTGATGTCCGTATCCGTCACCTGTACGTAGCGGTTGAGCGGTGAGTTGGGCACCCCGTTCATTACCGTGAGGGCGCTGCGGAAGCGGTAGCCCATCAGTCCGTTCAGGTAGTTGTCACTTACGTTGTGCTTGGCGTTGATCACCCGGATGCCACCCGTGTGGGCCAGCCCGGAGCCGAAGAAGAAATTGTTCCTGATGGTCACCTCGTCGCCGTGGCGAATGGTGAGCGTACCCCGGCTGTCCTTAAAGGTGTTGTAGCGGAAGGTGTTCTGGCCGGATTTGTTGGAGATGATCTCCACCTCTCCGTTGCAGCGGTCGAAGTAGTTGGCTTCAACTATTGTATTCGAGTTGTGCATGCAGTAGTGGCTGGTGCCGATGCGCAGAGTCTCGCCTCCGTTGGAGCCCAGCGTGGCCCGATAGCCGAAGAAGTTGTGGTCGATTCGGTGAAAATTCTCGCGGCTTTCTTCCGTTCCGAGGCGGACGGCAAGTAGTACGCCCTGGTTTCTTTTGCCGGTCAGTTCGTTGTGGTCTACGCGGTTATGTTTGCCATAAATGGCCACCCAGTAGTCGCTCTCGAAACGTTCCGCGGGGTTGTAGTTGTCGATCACACACTCGGTTACGCGGCAGTAGTTGCAAAGCTCGTCTTTAGCCGTCCGAAAAGAGATCACCTCGCCGGTGGGGGTGTGTCCGTTGCGAAATACTAAACCTTCGACGTGGAGGTATTCGCCGGAGAGGCTTAGGTTGGACTGGCCTTCAAGGAAAACCTCGCCCGGGGTTTCGGCGATCAGCTTGATGGGTTTATCCTCCGTTCCTTGACCGGTAAAAACCAGTTCCTGGTCGGTGTACGTCCCGTTGGCGATCGTCAGTACGTCGCCGGGGGCAGCCTGCTCCAGCGCGGCGGCAAGTGCCTGGGCGCTGTCTATATTCCGGCCACTCTTTTCTGCCTGACCACAACCCGTCAGCAGCAGGCCGAACAGGAGCAGCGAGCCGACTAGCCGCGTGATAAAAGTTTGGTAAGTGATTCGTTGCATGATGGGTGGCTAAATGTCCCGGCCGATGATTTCATCGCTCAGCCCGGAATTCAAATAGTAGTAGTGATTCGGTTGAAGCTTCAGTTCTTGTCATTTAAGGCGGGCACGCGGTTGCGGACAAACGCTTTTAAAGAGCAGTGCAAAACACCGTGAAGGCTTCGTTATTTTGTCTTTTCATCGGACATGCCATTTGCTTTTTACCTCCGATGAAGTAATCGATAACGGCAATTGGTATTACCGACGAACACGGACTATACGTTCGCTACCCGAAGGGTGAAATGATGGTAACTGAAAGGTCTACTCAGGTGAAATATATTCCTGAAGCGATCCTCAAATCAGGTGAAGAATACGGAGTAGTTATGGGTTTTGACATTAGTCTCCGGTAGCATGATTACGAATCGATTGACTGAAGTTGAGCACATCCTGCAGGTGGCTGCGCATGGCATTTTCTACTCCGGCTGCATCCTGCTGCTGAATGTAGTGAAGGATTTCTTCGTGTTCCTTGAGTGTTCTTAAGTCAGCCTCATCACCACAGACTTTGTACGTTCGGTAACTGTTTACGATATCCGGTGTAATGATCAGCATGAGGGACTTCAGCACTCCGTTACGGCTGGCTTCCGCAATTTTGAGGTGAAAAAGCAGATCTTCTTCAATGGCCGTTTCTCCCGCCTGAAGCTTATTTTTATACGCCTTTAGCGCTTTGTTGATGGCGATGAGATCATCGGACGTACGGCGTTCCGCAGCTAGTTTCGCAGCGTGAACCTCGAGCATCACCCGTGTATCCACGAGGGAGGCAAAGTCATGTTCCTCAATTTTTAGCACATCGGTGATCAAGCCTTCCAGCGCACTGATGCCTAAACCTGCCACAACGGTACCACTCTGGGGCATCGTTTTTAAGATTCCGTAGAACTCCAGTTTTTGCAGCGCGTCCCGAACCGGGCCGCGGCTAACACCAAAACGTTCGGCTAACTTGCGTTCAGCGGGAAGACGATCGCCGGCGGAGAGCTGACCGGTAGAGATCAGATGGCGAATCTGACGAATGATTTTATCGACTGGTGTTTCCACTTTAATCTCCTGGAAATTGTCTAACATAATGAAGGTGTACTACTTTTGATGTGCCAAATATAGGGACAGGTAATTGGTTGACCAAATTTGGTTGACCAATTTGTTTAATTTGTTTTTTCCCTCGTCGGTGCAACATCCCTTTCGCTTCTAACCGGTCGTTGCACCTGCTTACGCGCCTTATTCCCCGGCTCATAAAGATGCGGCTGTAATTGTAGCATTGTACAACGGTTGAACTATGACTACAAGCGTGTCAGCATTGCGACCTCCTTTAACGTTAAGAAAAAACATTCCGGGCTCCAGAGTGGATACGTGTACGGGGGATCTGGCCACCCAGAGGTCTTGCTCTCTCCCAACCCGGCCACCTCTCATATTACCTTGGAGGGTGCCGAAGCATACAACTCTCTGACCATCTACGACCAGTCGGGAAGAAAGGTCCTGCAGCGAACGATAATTCAGACGAGAACGCTGGACATCGGCGAGTTTCGGGCGGGTATGTACTACGTCAGGTTGGAAGGTAACGACAAGACATTTGTCGATAAGCTGATCAAACATTAGCGGTTAGTCAGTCACTGCTTTTATATACCTTCTCTTTGCACCTGCGGCCGCGCCCACCAACTCGCTTTTCTGGGCGCGGCCGCAGGTGCAAAAAAGTTTTTTAGGAGCATGAAAAGGGCCTGGTTGCCTTATCCGAAAATGTCTCTTAAACCGTTCACCGTGATGATGACGGA
>Ga0209185_1003110_pt1 | contig 10141 bp, 7 predicted proteins | sample SidtaG_2_FD_187425 | JGI IMG/M metagenome (GOLD analysis project Ga0209185, IMG submission 187425) | Marine algal microbial communities from Sidmouth, United Kingdom - Sidmouth_Asex2 metaG (SPAdes) (version 2) | ecosystem: Host-associated > Algae > Red algae > Unclassified | place: Sidmouth... | reverse complement strand
AAGTTTTGGGCCTGCAGAATTGAATTCGAGCATGTTCATAGAACTTTATTTTGATGGTGATGAGATATACTTCAGAATGTCACCTATGTTGATTAATGGCATTGCTTTACCGTGCACATTCGTAGGTAGTAAGTGATGCCTATAGTTTAGATTATAAAAGAAAAATCACACTGTGATGTATTTTAGAATGGCAATTTCATTACTTATTTTTTCATTTGTATTGTTTTCATGTGGAGGTGATGATGTATCTGAGAAGGGGCTTAATGATTTTACAGGAACATATGATTGTCTAAAGTTTTCGAGTATTCAGATGGATTCTACTTTTGCAGTACAGCAAGACTTGATCGTAGCTATCGATCCAGATAATGAAGACAATCTATTGATAAGTAATTTGTTAATTCCAGTAGATGCTGATGGTGCTTTTGGTTCTTCAAAATTAAATTCTAATATGGGTATAGAGCTGTATTTTGATGGTGATGATATATTCTTTAGAATGTCACCGATAATAAAAAATGGTATAGCTGCACCTTGTAGTTTTAGAGGAAGCAAAATTTAAATACACTCTTATAGAATAAGCTAAATATTAGTGCAAATGAAAAGTGAGGTGATTCTGTAATCAGACCACCTCACTTTTTTATTTTCTTTATTTACAATAAAGTCAAGCCTATTCCTTTAGTCTTCTTTTTTCTTGTTCAAGCTCCTTGTTCTTAAGCTTCATAGCTTCACCGATCTGTGATGATGCGACGAATGAGGTTGTCATCTCAGAGAGCATATCTGCGCCTGCATTAGGAGTATTAGGAAGAAGTATTAGGTTGCTATTAGTATTCTCACCTAACGATTGTAATGTATCATAATGCTGAGTAACGACAATAAGTGCCGATGCTTCTTGACTATTGATACCTACATTGTTAAGGACCTCCACACTTTCTTCCAGCCCTCTTGCGATCTCTCTTCTTTGGTCAGCGATACCTTGACCCTGTAATCTCTTACTTTCAGCTTCGGCTTTAGCTTTAGCTACGATTCTTATTCTTTCTGCCTCTCCCTCATATTCTGCAGCTATTTTTTCTCTCTCCGCTGCGTTAATTCTATTCATAGCTTCCTTAACCTGATTATCAGGATCTATATCTGTTACAAGAGCCCTGACGATATCATAACCATAATTATTCATAGCTTCTTGGAGCTCTGACCTTACTGCATTGGCGATATCATCTTTCTTGACGAATACATCATCTAACTTCATCTTAGGTACTTCAGCCCTTACTACATCAAACACATAAGATGTAATCTGATCATGAGGATTTTCAAGCTTATAGAACGCTTCATATATTTTTTCTCTAAGTACTAAAAACTGCACAGATACTTTCATTCTTACGAATACGTCATCAAAAGTTTTAGTTTCTACATTAACATCAAGTTGCTGTATTTTTAGATTTATCCTACCAGCAATTCTATCAAATACGGGTACTTTAAGTTGTAATCCAGAGTTTCTTATACTGTGGAATCTACCCCAGCGTTCTACCACTGTCGCCGTTTGCTGCTTGACAATAAAGAAACTTGAAAGCAAGATTACTAAAGCTATAAATACAATAGGAATTAAAAATGGCAGCATCGTTTTATGAATTTTTAATTGTGGAAATAATACTCTTAAGTCAATAATACTAACTATAACAGAATGAATATAATTCAATAAAGATTATAACTTCTACAAATGTTGATATTATATCTATAATTAAATGGAAATACAAGATTAATCACCTTTTGAATATTTAATCAAGATACAGAAATAACCTACTGCTTTGATATAGTTCTGCATTATGTGAGGTATCTTATTAATTTAGCGGTAAGTTTTTAAGAACCTTTTGATCTAAAATTTATTTCTATGCAAGTTGTTCTCACTTTTAGAAGTTATCTAATATTATTCGTTTTGCTTTCTATTGTAGGATGTGTTTCTGATAGTACAATCAAGAATACGACTGAGTCTGAGACTCCTGTAACGCCATCTGTAGCGAAAGTTAAAGAAGTACCACAACAGCAAGCCCAAGCAGCACCAAGCTCATCAGAACAAATAGTTGCAAAAACTACTGCGCCTACTCAAAAGCCAGCACTTCAAAAACCTAAAAAAGCCACTAATCCTGTAAATCCTCAATCTAATAAAAAGGTAGTCGATCAAGCTAAAGAGCAACTTAAAGAATTAGAGGCTAAAAAAGGACAACTATCAGCTGGAGACTATGCCAGAAAAAAGCAGTCCATACAAGGAATGATTGATAACCCTGAGAAATTTGTTTCGAAATTAGAGCCTACACCAGCTCAGTTAAATACCCTACCGAATGCTTGTGATCTATTATCAGATAATTTTATAGCTAAAACTGTAGGTGTCGATGCTGCCTCTATTACCGTTAAAGATGGGACCGGTGCAAGTTCAGAGCATGCAAGAGCATGTTTCTTTAGGTGGGATCATAAAGGCGTAGCTAATTCTGGTGTATTGATACAGATACAAGAAAATCCACTACCTGGTGAGATAGATAACTGGGCAGCTTATTACATCCAAGCTAAAGTCAATCAAGGAGAGACCAATCCTACTACTATGGAAAGCACAAGATTTAAAGCTTACAATGATATAGGAGTATCGGGAGCCTACAATTATAATATGCATAGGTATTTATGGAGAACGGATAACGATAAAGTGTTCATGATTGCTTTTAATATAAAATCTTCGGAGAAAGAAGAATTAGCTTGGGCTAAGACATTAGGCGAAGAAATTATGAGAAATTACAGACCATAATGATAAAGACTATAAGTATATCTAACTACGCCATTATAGATGATGTAGAATTAGTCTTCGATAACAACCTTAATATTATCACTGGTGAGACTGGTGCTGGTAAGTCTATCATATTAGGTGCATTAGGACTGCTTATGGGTAATAGAGCAGATACTAAGGTCTTATATAACGATAAGAAAAAATGTGTAGTAGAAGCAGTATTTGTAGATCTTCCTAAGACCATCTCTACTATTCTGCAAGAAGCAGATCTTGATGATGAAGCAGAGCTAATAATCAGACGCGAGATAGTCCCTAGTGGTAAGTCTCGAGCCTTTGTTAATGATACACCTACTAACCTTAGTATCTTACAGAGGTTAGCTGTGGAACTCATAGATCTTAATGCTCAATTCCAGTCTACGGATATATATAAGTCAGATTTTTATATAAAACTTATAGACGCTATAGCGGGACAACAAGCTAAAGTAGCTGAGTACAAATTACTCTATACAGAGTACAGGGATAAGCAGAAGCAATTACAAGACTTAGAGAATACGGAGTCGGCACAACTTAAGGAAATGGACTTCATGCAATTCCAACTCAATGAATTATCAGAAGCGGACTTAAGTATAGAAGAACAATCCCAATTGGAGTCACAGTCGGCACTGCTGGAGAAAGCAGATGATATCACAAGTCTTATCGAGGAGACGAAGTTCCTCCTCAATGATTCTGAGCAGAACGTTAAGGATATTATAGCAACCCTATCTACTAAATGGGAATCACTACGAGGTGTCAAGTCGATTATAGATGAAAATTTAGATGCATTCTCTGATATAGAAGACAGGCTCATCACTATATATAATAATGCAGATAGCTTAAGTCAGAATACCGAAAACGACCCTATGCGTCTTCTCGAGTTACAAGATCGGCTAAGTACAATCTATAGTCTTCAAAAAAAGCATGGTGTTAATTCTATAAAGGAATTATTAGATATATCCTCAGAGTTACAGAATAGAATATCGCAGCATGATTCCAGAGCAGAATCTATAGCCAAGTATCAAGAAATTATTAAAACTCAAGAAATAGATTTAAACCATAAGGCAGGGCTGATTTCTAAAAAGCGGAAAAAGATTATTCCTAAGATAGAAAAAGAAGTCAACAGTAATATGGCGGACTTAGCGATGCCTTCAGCTCAGATTAATATAGAGTGCAAGAAAGCTGACCTACTTAAGCCCGACGGCTTAGATAACATCAATATGCTCTTCAAAGCGAATAAAGGCGGTAGTTTCCAGCCTATCAGAAAGGTAGCATCAGGTGGGGAGAGTTCCAGACTTATGTTGAGTCTTAAGTCTACTGTAGCACGTAAGATGGAGATGCCTACTATGATATTTGATGAGATAGATACAGGTATTTCTGGTGATGTAGCAGGTAAGATAGGAGGGATTCTTAAGGAGCTATCAGGTTCTCATCAGTTGATATGTATAACTCACTCGCCACAGGTGGCTTCCAGAGCTGACAATCATTTTTTCGTGTATAAAGAAGATACTAAGGAGAGGACTATCACACATGTTAAGCATCTGGATAAGAAGGAGAAAATCGAGGAAATTGCTAAAATGTTAAGCGGCGACCCTCCGAGTACTTATGCACTTAAGAATGCTAGAGAACTTATCGATGCCTCACAATAAATTATAATTACAACTAACATTCATTTATATCATTTCTATATTAGCAGCTAAAACAAAACCATGGCTTACGGACTACTAAAAGGAAAAAAAGGAATCATTTCAGGTGCATTAGACTCTGACTCTATAGCATGGAAGATTGCAGAACGTGCAGTAGAGGAAGGCGCAGATATAGTGTTGACCAATGCACCTATAGCACTGAGGATGGGAGCTATTAATGAATTAGCAGAAAAACTTAATACTATAGTTATACCCGCAGATGCGACTTCAGAAGAAGACTTAGGGAAGCTTATAGACCAATCTACTGAACGCTTTAATGGCAAAATAGACTTCATGTTACACTCAATAGGTATGTCTCTCAACGTAAGGAAGAAGAGGGATTATACTGATATTAAGTATGATTGGATGCAGAAGACTTTTGATATATCAGCAATTTCATTCCATAAGTTAATGCAATGTGCTTATCAGAAAGATGCGATTAATGACTGGGGTAGTGTTGTAGCATTGACATATATCGCAGCACAAAGGACATTTCCTGATTATAGCGAGATGGCAGAGTCTAAGGCACTCTTAGAGTCATTCGCAAGAAGCTTTGGCTATCATTGGGCTAAGAAAAAGCATGTAAGAGTTAATACAATAAGCCAGTCTCCTACATTAACCACAGCAGGGAAGGGTGTAAAGGGATTCCAAGAATTCTTTGATTACTCTGATAAGATGTCGCCATTAGGGAATGCTTCTTCCGATGCATGCGCAGACTATTGTATCAGCCTATTCTCAGATCTTACTAAGTATGTCACTATGCAGAACCTTTTTCATGATGGCGGATTCTCGTGTATGGGCATGGCACCAGAGGTTATTGGATTGTAGATAATATGCCTTTGAATTTTTTTTTTACATTTCCTAAACTAATTCGTAAAATTTTTCCACCTTTGTCTTTGAAGAATTCAGTAAAGTACTGAATAGTAGTTGTATAGACGAAATCAACTGCCTTCATTTTAGCTTTCATACTCAATTTTATATTTTAAACTCAATCTCATGTCAATAAGATTCAATCTTACTATTGCAATCGTAATATTCAGTACCTGCCTATTATTGTCGCAGGATTTCCAATCACTTACCCCTATTTCAACACAAAATCAAACTAGTAAAGTAGTTGGTCAAGATGTTATTGATTTGGACCTTACTGAAATTACAATACTATTAGCAAAAGGTCAGATACTACCCGCTACCAACAATGGCAAATTTCACGATTTAATAAAAGAAAATCCAGAAAAGTTAGCCATAGGCTTAAGAAAAAATCTATATCCCTTAGATAAGTTTAAAGAATTAGTGTACACCGAAGATACGCTTAGGTACACAGAACTGGAAAATGAAATAATTACGCTGTTTTACTAAGCAATCAATTTTAGACTCTTTTTTTAGATAAAAACTCAATCTCTATAAATGATAAATTTTAAAACCATATTGTTCTGCCTTTTCGCAATGTTAAGCGTAACAATTATTAAAGCCCAGTGCCCGGCTGGTCAGACTGAAATTTCTGTTATAATAAATTCAGGAGTATTCGGTAATGAAGTTGGATGGGAATTAGTTGATGTAACAACAGGAACTGTAATTGCTTGCGTTACATCAGGAACATACGCTTCAAATGTCTCAATAACCGAAGGTCCATTTTGCGTCACAGACGGTAATACTATACAGTTCTCTGGAAACGATTCTTTTGGTGATGGTTGGAATGGAGGGAGCTTTGATATAATAGTTACTGAAGATGGCTCAGTAAATGGATGCGGTGATCAAGATGGTTGCTTTGTTTTGATGGAAGGTGGTCTAAGTGAAGATATAGAGCCTGATGTGAGCATCACTAACTCTTGCGAAACTTCAAATCAAGAATTCTTAGTAACGTTACCTGTATTCCAATGTAATGCTACTCCCTTAGCCTGCATTTCATTAGATGTCACATTAATTGGATCTTGTGACATAGATGATAACACGATGTATAATATAGCATTAGATGTTGCAAGTTTTGGATGTGCAGACCCAGCTGGATATAATGTTTGTATTGGTGGAACTGCGACATCATTCATGGTTTCATCTGCTGGAGTAACTAATATAGGTCCATTTAATTTTGCAGATGGAGCTATTAATATTGAATTAAAAAGTGTTGGAGACCCTACATGTATAGCAGCTACATTATTTTTTAATCCGGCTTGTTTAGATTGTGCATGTCCTGCTGGAGCAGTAGATGCTGGACCTGATTCAGATTTATGCTTAGGTCAATCTTATACTCTAACAGCAACCTTGGGAACTCAAGATGTTATAGATTTTTGTAATTATAGTCAGGGAACAGGAGTCGGACCATTTGGTGGCTTCGTTGACTTGCCCTCTTTTGGAATTGCAGGTTTAGGACTTGGCGATGATGGGACTGCTTCTTTTTTCATGCCAGCGGGTTGTTACAATTATTTCGGTTCAGTTCCAGAAATTTTCACAATTGGAAATAATGGTGATGTTTATTTGGATTTTGGAACTTCGGATTTTTCTAATGAAACGATTGATGGTTCCGGATCTGCCTCTAATTTAGGAGTGCCAGCAATGTTCCCATTATGGGATGACTGGTCTACGCCTACTGGTGATGTTTATTTAGGTACTACAGTTGGTGGAGATATAATTATAATTCAATGGGATGATAGAACACATTTCGATGGTGGAGATGGTGTAACATTTGAATTAATTTGGGATTCAAATACCGGAATTATTACATACTTATATCAGGATATAAACACAGGAGACGCTACAACTACTGATGCTATTAGTGCATCTATTGGTATTTCCAATGCTGATAATGTAAAGTTTAGTGAATTTTCTTTTAATACCTCACAACCTGGTTTAACGAGTATTGATTACACACCAATTACAGCTACTGAATCATGCGAGTTTATTGCTTGGGTTACTAACCCTTCAGATATATCAGGAACAACCGTTGGTACTACAGCAACACTGTCTGTGTCACCTACTGTTACTACTGATTATTTTGCAATTGTAAGATGTCCTGACGGTGCTTCTTGCGTTGATACTGTTACAATAACAGTAATTCCATCTCCCACAATTGATGCAGGTATGGATGTTACAGGAGCATGCCCTATGGATATGAATACGCTTACGGCTACAGCCTCTGGGGGTATTGCGCCTTTGTCTATTTTATGGTCTGAAGGAAGTACTACTAACGCGATTACTGTATCTCCAGCTGTTACAACTACTTACACTGTCACAGTGACTGATTCAAATGGTTGTACTGCATCAGACGATGTTACGGTCAATGTATTTGATCCAGCCCAAGCTCCAACTATAGTTTTAGACGTAAACTGTCTAGAAGCTCCCACAGGAAGTTGTAGATATTCTATCGCAGCACAATCAGGAGATATGGCTACAGCTCAAAATGCTATGGCTACTCAAGATGAACTCAATGGTTATATGGGCGGTACATTTATGATTGATGTTACAACAGCTGATGGTTGTATGGAAACATTTGACGTTATGAAACCACCATGTAATTGCGATGCAGCTTTTACACTTAATTTCATGGCTTCGGATCCATGTATGTGTAATAATGACCAGTCTGCAAATGGTGCCGGTGACGGTACCTTTGGCGAAACTGTTGTTGTAACTGGGACGTGTGGATTTAATCTCCAAGTAGCTCCAGGTGGAATGCCATCAAGCCTTGTCGGAATGATGTTTACATCAGCCCCAAGTATGTCTTCTCCTGGTGATTGTGATTATTCTATAATGTTTAACCACGTTGATATGGTAGGTTACAACATTTGTGTAGAGGATGAATTTGGTACTCCTATAGTCGATGACATGGGCAATCAGATATGCATAGGAAATGTATGCGCTTACCCTGTTATTAATGAGCCAGTTTTAGGGCCTTTCTGTGTATCTGATGATTCTACTGAAGATCTTGATGAATTAATAATGGAAGATGATGATAATGATGGTACCACAACTGTTTGTATAGATGGGATGCCCAATAATACATTCGATCCAGGAGTTTTAGGTGCTGGTTCATACGAGGTTATGTTTAAGTTTACCGGTTCAGGTTCAAGCAATAGCGGCGGTACAGTTGCGATGCCTGCATTCCCTGGATGTATGACTTCTTATACTGCAACTGTTATAGTCGAAGAAGGTCCTCCAGTGGCCATGTGTAACGCGGCAATTACAGTCGAGGCGGATGCTGATACAGGTTGTGCTACTATAGAAGTCGATGATATAGATGATGGAAGTGATGATCCTACTGCTTGTGTTATAACAAGTTTAGAATTAGATATTACAGAAATATGCTGTAGTGATAGCAATCCCACAATTGTTACACTTACCGTAACCAACTCTGCAGGGCTTACTGCAACGTGTAGCACCACGGTAACTTTAGATAACTCTATGGTTAACGCTCCTGTCGCTCAGTGTAATGATATCACTGTTGAATTAGGATTTGACGGTTGTTCTCCTACTATCACACCAGAGCAAGTAGATAACAATAGCTCATCTTTATGTGGAGTCGTAGAATTAACAAGTGTCTCTCCTGCACAATTTTGTTGTGATGGAGTAGGGCTGCAAACCGTAACCTTGACTGTTACAGATCCTGTCACAGGTGTGACATCTACATGTGTAAGTAATGTGACGGTGGAAGATAATATTGCTCCAGTATTAGTATGTGGAGGTGATCGTATTATAGAATTAGATCCAGGACTTTGTGGAGAATTTTCTACACAACAACCTTTAGCAGTATCCGATAATTGTGGTACTGTAACAGTAGAACAAACAGATGGACCTGACTTCTTCGATATTTCAATGGGTCCTGTCACTGTAGGATTTTTAGCGACTGATGCTAATGGTAATACTTCTGAATGTAGCTATACAGTAGAGTATCTCCCATATCAAAACCCTACAGCTAATATATCATGTAATGATCAAGTTAATATTAGTGCAAACTTAGACTGTGATATTGATTTCACTGCAGATATGATATTGGAAGGCGGTCCTTATGGATGTTACGATAGTTATATTGTAACTGCTGAGACACAATTTAATCCTAATGCCTTAGCAGAATTTGTTGTTACGGTAACAGATCCTGTTACAGGAAACTCATGTTGGGGAGTAATCACAGTAGAAGACAAGAGCGATCCGACATTAGACTGTACATTATGTCCAGAAGGTGGATTAGGAGATACAGATGGTGATGGCATTACAGATTACTCAGAAGAGTGTCAGTTAATGTGTTACGAGTTACCATTATTTGAGTTAGGCTACTGGGATAACTTATTAGAAGATTTAATACCAGGAGATACGGAAGATTTTGCAGACGACTTTGTATTAGACAACTGTGCTACATACGGACCAAATGACGTAAGTGTATATGATGTTATAGCAAAAGATGCCTGTGAGGGATCTACATTAAAGAGAACATTTACATTAGCATATGACCAAGCAGGAGGTGGAATAGGATACGTTAGTTGTACGAGAGAGTACTACTTCAGACCATTTGACGTAGAATCAATAGATACGGCAAGATTTATAGAGATAGCAGGTATATGTTTTCCAGAAATAATAGAAGACACATTATTATTACCGAAGAGAATAGTAGAGATACCGACATGTGGAGTAGGGACAGATCCTGCGAGCATACAAGCATTTTTTGATATTCCACTTTCAG
>Ga0209185_1003109_pt1 | contig 10147 bp, 11 predicted proteins | sample SidtaG_2_FD_187425 | JGI IMG/M metagenome (GOLD analysis project Ga0209185, IMG submission 187425) | Marine algal microbial communities from Sidmouth, United Kingdom - Sidmouth_Asex2 metaG (SPAdes) (version 2) | ecosystem: Host-associated > Algae > Red algae > Unclassified | place: Sidmouth... | reverse complement strand
CCTGGGGCGTAGGATACCGCTTTACAGATGAATTTTAATGAAGAGATTATTTAATAGTTTATACGTTCAAATTGCCCTCATTCTAACCCTCATTTTGGCTGGATTGGCTTTTTTTCTGAGCCGCCAGTCGTTTCAGGTTAGTGAAGAATATCACAACGAAGTCACGCAGATTCTCAACAGGGATGTTTCACACTATATTGTTGAAGAAGTACAAGGCCTTTACGATGGTAAACAGGTGAATAGTGAACAAGTTGGTGTATTAATGCATCACGTAATGGCAACCAATCCAAGTACAGAGGTTTATCTGCTCGATATGAATGGCAATATTCTTAAGCACGTTGCCATGGATAAAGTTGTGAAAGCCGAATCTGTTGACTTAGAACCAATCAATCAGTTCATTGCTAATGATGGAGAGATTTTTATTAAGGGTGATGATCCAAAAGAAATTGGTGCACAAAAGATTTTTTCCGCTGCGCCATATATGCATGATGGCGAACAGGTTGGATTTATTTATACCATTGTTGGTGGTCGAGATTATGATGACCTCGCGACTATACACAAAACCGGGTACATTAATAACCTCGGTGTAAGAAACATTGCGCTGAGCACATTATTAGCGTTATCGTTGGGCTTATTGGCATTTTATTTTTTAACCAGAAACTTCAAGAAGTTATGCATGGCTTTTACGAAATTTCAGAAGGGTGATTTAGATGCAAGAGTTGTTGGTGTTGCGAAAGGTGAGTTTGGTGTGATTGCTAAAACGTATAATGACATGGCCGACACCATTCAAAAGAATATAGAAGACTTACGTGGGGTTGATAATTTGAGGAAAGAATTGATTGCCAATATCTCACATGATCTACGAACGCCCATCGCTTCTATTCAAGGGTATGCGGAAACACTTTTGATGAAAAAAGATGAGTTGCAAGTTGAAGATCGGGAGAAATATCTTCAAATTGTGATGAAAAACTCTCAGAAGTTAAAAAAATTGGTTGATGACTTATTCGAATTGAGTAAGTTAGAAGCGAAGCAGCGCGAGTTACAGCCTGAAGCGTTACAAATGGCCGAATTGATTCAAGATGTTGCTGATAAATACAGAATCATCGCAAAGGAAAAAGGAATTAGCATTAATACCATTTATAGTAAAAACTTACCATTGGTGCAAGCTGACCTTGCCTTAATTGATCGTGCGCTACAAAATATCATTGATAATGCGATAAAATTCTGCAAAACTGGTGATGTGATTACTCTTGAGCTCAGTCAAAATAATAAGGCATTGCGCACAAAGGTGAGTGACACCGGTGCTGGGATTGATCCTGTAGAATTGCCACATATTTTTGAGCGTTATCGTAAAGGCAAAATTTTAACTGACACACAAAAAGGCAGTGGTTTAGGCTTAGCTATTGTGAAGAAAATTATGGAGCTGCACAAAACAGATGTTCATGTAGAAAGCAACCTCAGTAAGGGAACTACATTTTTCTTTGATTTGCCGCTAACGCCAACATTTGGGTATTGATTCAGTTTAATTGCTGTTTCATTTCTTCAAATTCTGTATGTCTTTTGTAATCACATAGAAATTCAATCATCAAAAACACACAAGCCGATCGCTTGTAATCATTTATCTATACTCTTGAGATAAAATCGTAATACTAAACCGCGATATTTGTTGTGGATGTGGTTGTCCCCCTTTTATGAAGGTGTTTGTTTGTTAAAAAGTCTGTATTTAATATGCAGACTTTTTTTATGCAAAAAGTTCGGTTTGATTCAGCCCAACCTCTAGGGCGAGAAGTTTCTTTTTCGCAGCCAGTCCACCAGCATAGCCTACAAGTTTTCCATCGCTGCCAATAACTCTATGACAGGGTACAATAATTGATAAGGCATTTGCACCATTGGCACTTGCCACTGCTCTAATAGCTTTCTCGGCACCCAAAGTTTTGCTCAATTCAAGGTAAGTCGTTGTGTTGCCATACGGAATGTTTAGTAGGCTGTTCCACACCATATGCTGAAATGTTGTGCCTGTGAACAATAGAGGGAGGGTGAATGCTTTACGCTCTCCGGTAAAATATTCAGTGAGTTGTCGTTTAGTATCTCTCAACACGTCATTTTCTCCGTCTTGATATGAAGCGCCAAAGTAATTCTGAATACGTTGATCAATTGACGGCCTCATTTTTCGATAGGTCCAATCTGCAAGAACTAATTGGTCATCGAAACTACCAAGTAACAACTCGCCAACTGGCGTTTTGAAGGTTGAGGTGAGAATGTTTGGCATAGACTAATAATTCAAGATGGTACCGAAATGACGCCATCTTCAACTAATTGTCGGAGGTTTTGTAAATCATCTTCATGCACTTGAAGATCAACCAATGTTGCCGGCCCTGGCGCAATAAATTGAGCACCAAACACATTTTTTATATTGCATCTTATGCCTTCAGATTCTAGTTTGCTTTTCAGCACCAGTAAATCTGATTCAAACTGCGATTGATGTATTGTTCTCCAAGACATGGGTATGGTTTTTATGTGAGTTGTTACGATGTAGCAAGTGTTACTAATTTCTCAGGTTGTATTGCAAAATGCGAGGCATGATGAACCACTTCACCATTTTCTACAATAATTACTTGTGGCGATTGATGTATTACGTCAAACACTTCAGCTGCGGCGTTAGAAACAGAACGGTACGCTAAAAGGTCTAAGTAATAAAGTTCATACGCTCCTGCGAGCGCCTCACCATAGGTTTCTAAATTATGCAGCACATTACCACTAATGCCACAGGTGGTTGAATGCTTATAGATTAACACCGGACGTTCGTTTGACAGCTCCTTAATTTCTTCAAACTGTAATACATCAGTGAGTTCGTTCCAATTTGTCATATATTATAAACACTCAAGGTTGTTTACAAGTTCATCACTTAATTAAGTTGATGGTAATTGGGTAGTCGAAAAGCTTACCGTCATTTGCTTGAATACCGCCAACAATAGGATATATAAAGCCTACGATTCCAAGTACAAATAGAGGAATTAAGCCAATGAGCACGAAACTCAAAATACCTGATATCACTAAATAGATAAAGAGACTTATCATCCAGTTGAGAATTTTTTTGCCATGCTTATCAATTTCAGGATATTCTTCTTTTTGAGTAACCCACATAATTATGGGTAAGGCAAAACCGAGACCCCAGACCACATAGCCTGCAAGTTGTGCAAAATGCATTAGCATGATAAATTGTTTTTCATCCATGCCCCATGGCTTTTTTTCACCGATTACTTCCATAAATTTTTTGTTAAAAGTTGGAGGCAAGATAGTGAAAAATGAAGACTTTTCAGAGTAAAGGTTGTAATTACATAGGATCAACATCTACCACAACTCTTACTCGGCTCATGCCTTTCTGTTGTTTCATCTCATCAATGCAATTTCGAATGCTCTGTTTTGTTTGTTGAATCACTGAACCATCTTTTTTCATCGTCACCAGAATTTCTTGTAAATACATGTTTTTCACTCGGCTAACAAGTGGCTCGCTAGGCCCTTTTATGTGTTGATCACTCTGTGCTCTCAAATGTTTTGTAAGAGAAAGCGCAGCTTGATAACAAGTTTTCCAATCTGTATGTTTCAGCGTAATTCTTATTTGTCGATAATAGGGCGGATATCTGTATTTCCACCGTTCAGATAACACGCTTTGATAGTAGCCAATGTAATCATGTTTCTTCAGGAAATTAAGGGCTGGGTGGCTTTCATCACGAACCTGAACTAAAACTAACCCAGCAGCCTTTGTTCTTCCAGCGCGGCCACTCACTTGTTCCATCAACTGCAGTGCACGTTCACCAGAGCGAAAGTCTGGGTAGCTCAGTAAGCTATCGGCGCTAAGTACGCAAACAAGGCGCACATCATCAAAGTGGAGGCCTTTAGTCACCATCTGCGTACCAACCAAAACATCAATTTGTTTTCGTTCAAATTTGTCTATGATTTTTTGGTGGCCGTGTTTATTACGCGTGGTATCCCAATCCATCCTTCCAAATTTAGCTTCAGGCACAAATACGTTTAACTCCTCTTCAACACGTTGTGTGCCAAGCCCAAACTTGTCTAAGGCATCGTTCTCACAGGCCGGGCATCTGTAAGGTACTTTTTGGTTATACCCGCAATAATGACACTCTAAATGATCTCGATATTTGTGGTAGGTAAGGCTAACATCGCAGTTTATACATTTTATTACGTGTGCACAACTTTTGCATTGCACAATACTGCTATAGCCTCGTCTGTTCCGAAATAAAATTGCCTGCTTATTGGCTTTCACGGTGGCACGCAGCTCATCAATCAGCCGTTTTGAAAAAGTATTATACGTTTTGCCAGGAATATATTGCTTCGTTAGGTTCACAACTTCAATTTCAGGCAATTCACTTTCGCCAAACCGCTCGTTTAGGTTCACAAGTCCATATTTACCTTGCTCGGCGTTAAAGTAGCTTTCGAAAGATGGTGTGGCTGAGCCGAGAAGCACTTTCGCATGATTTGCATGGGCAAGCCAAATGGCCGCATCTCTTCCATGATATCTTGGGGCAGGGTCGTATTGCTTATAAGATTGATCGTGCTCTTCATCAACCACTACAAGTCCTAGCTTTTTTAATGGTAAGAAAACAGCTGAACGCGCACCTACAACTATTTTATATTGGCCATTCAAGGTTTTATTCCAGATTTCAACTCGCTCCGCATCAGAAAATTTTGAATGATATACACCAACTTCATTCCCAAAATGTTGTTGTAAGCGTTGAATAATTTGAGATGTCAATGCAATTTCTGGCAACAAATACAACACTTGCTTGCCGTTTTCAATCTGCTCTTCAATGAGCTTGATGTAAATATGCGTTTTACCACTGCCGGTAATACCGTGCAACAATGTAACCGGTGATTCTTCAAAGTGTGATTGAATTTGATCTAAGGCTGCTTGCTGTGCAGGCGAAAGCTGTGCGTTTAATGTGTTAAACTCTTTACTCTGCAAGCGATCAACTTCACGCTTTTCTTGCTCAAACACCTTTTTTTCTAGTAGTGCTTTAACCATGGCGGCGCTTACCTTCATCTCTTTTTGGAAGTTGGTTTTTTGCACCCATTTTGCCTTGCTACCTGTTTTTGAGAGATAGTAAAGTAGTGCTTCTTGTTGCTTTGGTGCCCGTTCTAGCGTATCGAGAAGGGTTTGCAGCGCTGCCTCAGATTCATGCAGGGGTGATAACCGAATGTAAGCCTCGAGTTTGGGTTTATATTTTTTGTGCAGACTTTCGCGAACCGTGATGACTTGTTTCTCAATTAGGCGTTGCAGTACGGGATAAATATTCTGCATATCTAGAATGGCGCGTGCGTCATCAAAACTAATTTTCGATTGTTGCGATAATGCCTCAAAAAGTAGGAATTCTTCATTGCTCAAACTTTTTGTATCAAGCTCGTTATTCATCACTAACTCAATTTCTGTTTCAGATGATAAGCGCAAGGCGCTAGGTAAGGCGGCTGTAAGTACGTCGCCAATATTCGCCATATAATATGTACTCATCCAATGCCAAAATGAAAGTTGAGTTTCAGTAATTAAAGGCTTTTCATCAAGAATAGAAATGACTGGTTTGGGATTATAAACATCGGGCTTGCGATCATGTATGTTAACAACAACAGCTGAGTAGCGTTTGCGTTTGCCGAATTCAACTGCCACGCGTAAGCCAACAGACATTTGCTCCTGCAACTCAACAGGCACACCATAAGTGTAGGTGTTTGGCACAGAAACCGGTACAATAACATCAACAAACATGTGCAGCGAAGTTAGTACGGCTCTGGGTTGATTGTTTCGTCAAGTCTTTTAAATGGCTTGGAGTAGAAAACCAAAATTTTTTCCCAATAATGCCTCCAAGCGTTTCGGTGGCTTGACTGCTCACTATTCAACTGAAACTGCTCTAGCGTAGTTGGTGCTAATTCTGGCTTACCTAACACAGTGTTCAATAGGTTTTTGCCATGCACAAGTTGCAGCCATAAGGGTTCGGGTGTAGTCACGTTGACACGTGTAAATTTCTGTGGCCAATCATTATGATTAAAGCGGCGTATAGTGTTTAGCTTCGGATTGTTTTCTTCAACTAGTGACATGAAGGGATTAGTATGAGATTGGTAGTTGAAAAGCAAGTTTTTTTTCTTCTTGATTCGCATATTATATCCATTCATGAAATTAAGTAAATATTCACCAGGATTACGTTTGCATTCACTTTGCACAGTAGCAATGAAATCTTCGTGCAAAATATCGTCATTGTCAACTCTTGATGTAATGAGATAGTCAGCATCAATACCAATACTTTGAATCCACTCGTTTATCGGTTGCTCTACGGTATCCCAATCTGGATAATCGAGAAAAAAAATATTTGGTTGTTTGAGTTGAAATTCTTGTAGTTGTTTACGCTGTTTTTTTGTTGTTGATGGGTCAAGAACAATGAGCCAGGCAAATTGTTGGTTGGTTTGTGCTTGCAGGCTCGGCAAACAATATTTTTCGAATAAAGGAATTCGTTCTTCTGTCCATTTCTCTAAACCATGTAAGTCTGATTTTAGGCTGTAACGCACATTAAATAGTGTAATGAGAACGTGGAAAAATGTGGGCATGCTTATTTATTAATCACGGGGTGGCGTGTAAATTCTGCCGTTTTGTTTCTAACTGCGTTACAATATTGACCATCTTAGGGTTAAAGTCGCCAATCCACATCAATTCCATGTAGTTATACTTTCCGGTATTCACTAATAGTTCTTCACCTTTCAAAGCGAGCCCGGCATCAACCGCCTTGCCTTGAAATTCGGGAACAATACCGAAAATGATTGCTGAGAGTGTTTCGTAACTCTTTGCAATTTTTAGGTGATACATGAATTTAAGTTTATGCCATAATGAAAATTTGCCGTTCAAATGTTTTATGATTTCATTGAGATTGGGAATGCTGATGAAAATGCCAATCGGTCTCTCCTTGTAATAAGCAAAAATCATGGCCTCTTTGATCATGATTGGCTTTAGCGTTTGCATAATTTTCTTTGTTTGCTCTTTACGCATGGGCTTAAAGCCTTGATGGGCCTTTCCCCAAGCCTCATTATAAACAATGCGAAAGTCTTCAGCAAACTTATCTAGCTGTTTTTTATTCGCATGAATAAAGGTGTAATCTTCGTTTCCTTTTAGGTATTTGTCAAAAGCAATTTTAAATCTCGCCGGTGCCGGTTTGTTAAGGCTGTACCGATAAATGTACTGTTGGTAGTAATCTTGAAACCCATAGTTTTCAAACAACTTCTTGTAGTAGGGCGCATTGTAATTCATACCATATAATGGCGGATCAAACCCTTCTACGAGTACACCCCACCATTTGTCTTTTTCGCCGAAATTAATCGGGCCGTCCATCATGGTTTTTCCCTGTGAAATAAGCCAGTTTTTTGCCGTATCAAACAAAAGGTTTGCCGCTTGTTGATCATTTATGCAGTCAAAAAACCCACAACCACCACAAGGTTCGGTTTTGCGTTCAAATTTTGGATGTGTGAATGCAGCAATTCTACCAATTGTTTTTCCTGAAGCATCGTGTAAAAGCCAACGAACGGCCTTGCCTTGGCGATAGAATTTATTCTTGCCCTCTGTGAAGACTTCCTTAATTTCATGATCCCAAGGTCGAATATATTCAGAATCATCTTTGTATAGGCGTGGCTGAAATTCTATGAATTCATTTGATAAAGCCGGTGTGGTGACTTCAATAATTTGCATCTCTAAAGATAAGATTTGAGAGCCAAGAAACAAGATTAGAGAACCAAGAACACTTCTACGCTAAAGCTTCGAAGTGTAAAACTAATCCTACGCTGAAGCTTCGGACTGTGAAGCTACTCCTACGCTAAAGCTTCGGAGTGTAATACCAAGAGACAAGATTGTGAAATCAAGATCAAAATCAGTCCGTAGAAGATTCGACTAACCCAATATCTGTACGATACACCATATTCTCGAAGTGAACGTTTCGTAAGTCTTTATAAGCCTGGTCACGTGCAAGCTCTAATGAAGATGCCGTCGAAACCACATTTAACACACGCCCTCCCGAAGAATGCATCTGATTATTTACTGTGGTTGCTCCGGCTAGAAACACGGTTGAGTTAGGCGTTTCTCCAATTGTGATTTCTTTGTTTTTCTCATACGCTTTTGGATATCCGCCACTTGCGGCTACCACGCAACAACTAGCTCCATCTTTCCAGCGCAGAGTTATGTCGTCCAACTCTTCAGTAACACAAGCTTGAATAATTTCAAGCAAATCATTTTCTAAAAGTGGCAAAACGGCTTGCGTTTCAGGGTCACCAAACCGCACATTATACTCAAGTAAATGAACACCATCAACTGTAATCATCAATCCGAAGAAAATAACACCGATAAAGTCAATTCCTTCCGCCTGTAACCCTTTGAGCGTTGGTGCAGCAATTTCATCTAAAAATTCTTGGTACTGTTCCTCGGTTAATAATGGGTTTGGTGCTACTACGCCCATTCCACCAGTGTTGAGTCCTGTTTCACCTTCTCCAATTTTTTTATGATCTTTTGCTGATATGAATGGTAAAATAGTTTTTCCATCGCAAATGCTCAAAATTGAGGCTTCAAAGCCTTCTAAAAATTCTTCAATCACTACTTCTTCGCCCGCTTGTCCGAACTGTCCATTCTGCATCATGTCTGTTAATGCTTGTTTTGCCTCATCTTGCGTTTGACAAATGACTACGCCTTTTCCGGCTGCGAGCCCACTGGCTTTTACCACAGTGGGATAGCTTGTGTAAGTAAGGTGATCTATTGCGTCATTATAAGTAGTGAAGGCAGCATAATTTGCTGTTTTCACATTGTGTTTTTGCATGAAATCTTTAGAAAAACGCTTGCTGCCTTCTAGTTGCGCCGCTTTTTTGTTTGGAGCGAAAATGGGTAAATTTTCTGCTTGAAACGCATCGGCAATTCCTTCAACAAGTAATGCTTCTGGGCCAACAACGGTGAGGTCAATCTCGTTGTTTTTTGCGAACAATATGAGTTCGGGAATTGAGGAGCAATCTACATTTTCACACTTGTTTTCTACGGCTGTGCCAGCATTACCAGGCGCCACAAAAATTCTTGAAACTTTGGTCGATTTTGCTAGTTTCCAAGCCAATGCATGTTCACGTCCACCAGAGCCAATCAATAACAAATTCATGTCGGCAAAAGTAAACGGTGGCTCTTAGTTGGCTGCTATACAATTACCTTTATCTAAATGAAAACTAATAGCCGTGGCGCTCACTTAGCATCGTCTGCCGTAATAGTTGCTTCTGCAGCAATTCTCTATGGTATTAACCCAGGTGTAGTCTTACCGTATTTGCTAGATTTTTCTGTGGATAGCGTCAATCTTGCAAATGTTTTTCGCGCTATTATGGGGTTGTATTTGGCGTTTTCAGCGTATTGGGTAGCGGCTCTATGGAAGCCTACTCTATGGAGATCTGCAACATTAAGCAATGTTCTTTTTATGGGTGGCTTAGCTTTCGGAAGAACTTTGAGCCTTTTGTTTGATGGATTTTCAATGCCTTTCTTCATCGGCATGGTATTAGAACTTCTTTTCATGCTGTGGGGTGTCTTGAATTTAAGAAAGACACACCAAGCGTAATAGGTTAGGGGTTGAACCTAGACCCCAAATTGCTCTAAGTGGTGGTGTAAGTGTTTGTATTGGCTCCAACCCTTTTGTTGCTCACTCAGTTTTCCAAAAACCTTGCTTGGATGATTAACAACACGATCTCTATTCTCACTTGCCGTGAAATAATGTAACCGATCTAATAGGTTCGCTTTTTCTGTTTCAAAATCTTTTTGATCTGTCACCTTGAACTGTGGCGAGGTTGGGGAGTTTTTCGGGTACGGCTTTTCCCCAAACACAACTTTACGAATCATCGGTTTCATTAGCTTTACCATGATTGAGGGTTTTTTTTCCTCGATAACGCCTGCATTCACATCGAGAACAGAGGAACAGTGGGCACACATTTGCGCGGCATCCATTTTGCCCCATTGGGCATTCGAATCTGGTGTTAATTGTGAAATACGCTCTTGCAAAGCCTGTATTTCTGTCGTATTGAAAATAGAATTCATGATGTTAACTTAGAGTTATGCAAATTGAAGGTACAACAAAACTCAATAACG
>Ga0209185_1003100_pt1 | contig 10198 bp, 3 predicted proteins | sample SidtaG_2_FD_187425 | JGI IMG/M metagenome (GOLD analysis project Ga0209185, IMG submission 187425) | Marine algal microbial communities from Sidmouth, United Kingdom - Sidmouth_Asex2 metaG (SPAdes) (version 2) | ecosystem: Host-associated > Algae > Red algae > Unclassified | place: Sidmouth... | reverse complement strand
CGAACTTACCGTTGCTTCGTCCGTATCGTTGCTCGATACATCGAATACGACATCGCTTACGGGCTCACTTCCCAGGACCACGGTAAAGGTGTCCGTACCTCCATCTTCGTCTATGGTCAAAGCGGTCTCGCTTTGCGTAAAGCCTGCAGTATCATCATCGGTCAGGGTAACGGCTACCGTTCGGTCCGCCAGGGCATCAAAGGTATCTTCCGAACCGGCATCATTGACCGCAATGGTAATTGTTGCCGAATCGTCACTGTCGATAGCATCGTTTACCCCTGTGACGGTTATCGTCTGTGGCGTGTCCCAGTTGGCTGCCGTGAATGTCAGTTGTGCCGAACTTACCGTTGCTTCGTCCGTATCGTTGCTCGATACATCGAATACGACATCGCCCGTTGGTACGATAGTAAACGTGTCCGTCCCTCCATCTTCCGCAATGGTCAAAGCGGTCTGGCTTTGCGTAAAGCCTGCAATATCATCATCGGTCAGGGTAATCGCTACCGTTCGGTCCGCCAGGGCATCGTAAGTATCGTCGGATCCGGCATCATTGACCGCTATACTAATGGTTGCCGAATCGTCACTGTCGATATCATCGTTTACCCCTGTGACCGTTATGGTCTGTGGGGTATCCCAGTTCGCTGGAATGAAAGTTATTGTTGCGGGAGATACAGTTGCCTCTCCTACATCATTGCTCGAAATATCAATAACAACATTGGTAGCCGGTTTTTTATCCAGCGTTAAAGTAAAAGTCCCTAAACCTCCATTTTCATTCACGGCAATAGCACTTTCCGATACAGATACACCTGCAGCATTTACAGTTATGAATATTTTTTCTGCGCCATAACTAGTTCCGTTACCGTTTGTTGCATAAGACCGCAAATAATAGGTAGTGTTTGGAGACAATCCAGTGACATTACTCACAAAGGCACCTAATCCTGAACCATCATCGGTTGTATTATCCAAGATAGTAGGAGAAGGACTTGTACTCCAACAAACCCCTTTTTGAGTAACCGAAGACCCGTTTTCATTAATAACCTCTCCCCCGGCAGTAGCTGTATTTGCCGTAACAGCAGTAACATCAGCACTTAGGACTACCGGTGCGCCTTCTTCAACAACCGTCGATTCACCTTCAAGGACATATTCATAATTATCGATTTTTTCCATTCTACTTCCGGCTGCAGAGAAATAAACATATATAATATCTGAATTGGCCATCGCCGTATTCACAACATTGCCCGCTGTTTTGGTTGTTTTAAGCGCTCCTAAATTTCCATTGGCATCTGAATTATATATTTGAAAATGTAGGTCAAATTGTGAACTGGCCTTACTGGTAATGGTGAAAATCATTTTGTACCAATTTCCAATCACCAAATCCGGGGGCCAACTTAAGCTTGTACTACTTCTATTATTTTCCCAAGATCCACCCCCGCCATGAAAAGCGACCCCTAACCCGGTAACTGGTGACCCAAAACTATTTGGTTCATTATTTGAAGAATTAGAAAACCCCAGGCCTCCACGACCACTATTCGCCTTAATTTTAAAATATGCACTGAATCTATAGATATTACCTTCACCGGAAACGCTGAACCCTTGTTTTGTAGTCCAAATATCATTAGAACCTAGGGGAACGTTTATTGCACCAGTATTTTCTATTCCTTGATCACTAATATTAGAAAATTGTGGGGAAGAATCAGGATTGAATAAATCCGTTAGTTCGTTCGTATCGTTAAACTCTACAAGATTACTGATAGTACTATCATCATCAGGAATTATTAGGGATATTGCTTTATCCGATAAGGCGTCGAAAGCATCATCACTAGCTGCCGCATTTATAGCTATTGTTATAATAGCGGTATCCCCGTCACGATTAAAATTATCGTTTACACCTGTAACGGTAGCAGTTTGGGGAACATTCCAATTGGCATTTGTAAATGTCATTGTTGAAACTGATACGGTAGCCTCATCCGTATCACTACTTAATATGTCTACGATAACATTAGTTGTAGGTTGTGTATTTAACACAACATCAAAAGTATTTGTGCCACCATCCTCTAGAATAGGTAAACTTGAATTACTAACTGAAAACCCTACAACATCATCATCGACCAATGAAACCACAACTACCTTATTTGGCAAGGAATCAAAAACATCATCACTCAATCCGTCGTTTACTGAAATAGTAATATTGGCCGAATCATCGTTATCCGTATTATCGTCTATTCCTGTTATCGTAATGGTCTGCGCTATATTCCAATTAGTAGTTGAAAAAGTTAGGCTTGATTCCGATACTATTGCCTCAGCAACATCATTACTTGCAATATCCAGAACAACATCGCTTGTTGGTTGTGCGTTCAATACAACGGTAAATGTCCCAGTACCACTGTTTTCAGCAACTGTTACGGTTGTTTCGCTTACAATAAAATCTTCCCCTGCAATATTTCTATTGTCCTTCGCGTCCATTAGGCGAAAAGAGCTTTCATCGGCATTCCTAAGAACGGCTTCGGAAAAACCATTTCCGTTTATGGAAAAGGAAAGCGAAAAGAATAAAAGCAACGATAAAAGTGTTTTCTTTTCGTTTTTAATGGTAGTAAGATTTTTTAAAATTTGGGATGTTCTAAATTCGATATCGATATTCATATGCCTGATGGTAATTGAGATTGGATTATAAAACAAGGGCGAATATCATTATTTTTGTAGTTAAATTCTTATTTATGTTGTGAGTAGATAGCTTTAATGTTGTAAAAACATAGATATATGTAGTAAAATATTCGGTGAACTACTTAATTTGGAGAATTTCGGTATTTAGTATTACCGTAGAATAAAAGCTACAATTTGAAATATTTGAATCAACCTAATGAGGTTTATTGAAGAGTTACGATCACATGGAAATGTTAGGGGATTTTGGGGAGTATCGTAAAAACAAGCCTACTTGAATCTAAATCTCTTGCGCCGACCACCTTGTCAACAGCCAAGAACGTTTTTAGAACAATTTTGGCCTCTTAAAGTTCAGATAAACCTATTTCTACTTAATTAAACTTTTGTGTCTAAACTCACCCTTAATTAGACTTCCTCAAAAAGCAAATTAGTTTACCTATAGGGAAGGACTTTATTCTATCTAAAAACAAGCACTACTTTATCCTAAGGACCGTTGAAATTAAACTAGTGTGAAAAAACATAAAAATCACCCTAAATCATAAAAATATTATTTTCAGCTAAACGCTCTCTTTAATATAACTGCGGTTTTAAAGAACGTTACATGTAAAATCAAAAGGTATGTTTTGAGTTACTGTTTTAAGCTTATCCGAAATCTGAGATTTATTAGTTGAAATATAATTTTCGTGTAAACTTCAAGGACGGAGTAGCTTTATTCTGGTGATTAGATTCTAGAGGAAATCAATATTGCGGCAGCAAAACTGAAAATCTTGGTTTAGCAATAAAGCGGTAGACTAATCAGTTTTTTTTTATTAATCTAAGTCTGATTTATAAAAGATTTATTATATATTTATTTAGTAACTTAATTGTACATATAAATATTTACTAAAATTGCCTGATACCGACATCAAAAATAAATTACTCGTTGAAGAGTTCAAAAATGGTAACCAAAAAGCATTTAAAAAGCTTTATGAACTATATTGGGAGCGTATGTTTTTCAATGCCAAGATGATTTTAGTCAATGAAGCTTTGGCAAAGGACGTCGTTCAGGAAATTTGGATAAACCTTTGGGAAAAAAGGGCAATTTTGAAAATTAGAAATTTTGAATCGTACGTTTTTCAATCTGTTCGATTTGCATGTTATAAATATTTAAGGGACAACAAGTTTTTAACCGTTCAACTAGAGATAGTTGAAACTTTGAACTTTAGAGTTGAACCCAGTATCAACAAACTTCACGATATGGAGGCAACGCAACGTTCTATTGAAAAGACGGTTGCTAAACTAACACCAAGGTGCCGACAAATATTCATGCTAAGTCATTTTCGTAATACCAGTAACGATGAAATCGCAGGAAGGTTGGGGATTTCAAAAAAATCTGTAGAAAATCAAATCTCAATTGCTTTAAAGTATATAAAGCAAAATCTTATGCTAATAAAGCTTTTCAGTTTCTTACCCTTTATATTATTCTAGATTGCAACCAGTTATTCGAGCAAGATTTCATAATAAATTTTCTAAAAAGTTAAAAATATGTTAATATCCTATTCTTTGTGGGAGTAAGACCGCTTTTATGGTTCATATCTATATACAGTTCATTCTATGCAAGAGCGCGAGTTCAAAAAATTATTAAATAAATATTTGGAGGGGTCAATCTCTGAGGAAGAAGAGGCGCTTTTGAAAAAATTTGAACAAGGGTTAGAATCAAGAGGGGACGGAAGAAGTTTTGATTATGAAGACGATAGATTTTCAATGGAAAAATTATTGTGGTCGCATATATCCAATCGAATTGCTGTTAACGGTAAAATTAAAAAATCAGTGAATTGGAGGATTGTTGCATCAGCGGCAGTTGTATTGATAGGTTTTCTTACTGTAGGATATTATTATATGAACGATTCGAATTCTCATCTTTCGAATGTGAATTCGGAAAATTTTATTACCCTACAATTACAGGATGGTAGTGTTCAAATCATTAAAGATAATGGAACTGCAAAAATAACTGACAAAAAAGGTGTCATTCTTGGCCAGCAAAAAGGTAACGAATTGATATACAGTGAAAAAAGCTCGAACGAAGAATTAGTTTTAAATACTATTAATGTACCGTACGGTAAGACCTTTCAACTTCAATTGTCAGATGGTACTAAGGTATATCTAAACGCCGGTTCTTCTTTACAATATCCAGTTGAATTCTTGAAAAATCAGAACAGGCATATAACAGTATCCGGTGAAATCTATTTAGAAGTGACTAGAGATTCGTTGAGACCGTTTGTAGCGAATGCAAATAATATAAATGTTAGAGTTTTAGGAACTAAGTTCAATATTTCTGCTTATCCAGAGGACAGAAGGACCGAGGTTGTTCTCGTAGAGGGCTCGGTTAGTTTGTTTTCAAATACGGAAGTGTTTAATTTGGATGATAATACTGTTTTAAAACCAGGTTTCATGGGAAGCTATGATTTAAAAAAGAAAGCTTTCACAACAAATCAAGTTCATACCGAAGTATATACGTCCTGGATGGATGGGAAACTCATCTTTAGAAATATGACTTTTGAGAATATCTTAAAAAAATTAGAAAGACATTATAATGTTACTATAATTAATTCCAACATTGAGCTTTCGGATAAGAAATTCAATGCCAATTTTGGAAGTGAACCGATTCAGAATGTTTTAGAGGAACTGAAAATCAACTACGGTATCGATTATGAGATTACCGAAGATCGGACCGTATTAATAAAGTAATGCACACCTTGTCCTACTAAAATTACTGCCAATGAAATAATAAGATAAAAGTTGTAAGTATTTAATCATAAAATTAAACTTGTCTTTTTGGGCAATAAAAAATCGGAAAATGCTACGAACATTTCCCGATGGGTTGAGTGATTAAACGAAATGAATAATCACAGTTAACACCTCAAAATTATGAAAAAACTTCTTAAATCAACAAGAAGCCCTTATCCGTTTTTCAAATATGACCTGAAAATGAAACTTTCCACTCTGTTCATCTTGGCAGCTTTGTTCACCATGCATGCCAATGAAACCTATGGGCAGCGTACCAAGTTGACATTGAACCTTAGCAATGTCACTGTCGGCGAAGTTATTAACGAAATAGAGAACAATACCAATTTTCAGTTCGTCTACATTATAGCAGATGTCGATTTAAAACGGACTGTTTCTGTAAATGCAAAACGGGAAGAAATCGGTAACGTCCTGAAAGGTATCTTCCAAAATACAAGGACCACCTATAACGTAAAGAATCAACGGATATATCTCGTCCCCCATCCGAAAGAAAATCAGATTAAATCTGCAAAGGGGACAGCCCCTCAAATTAATCGCCAGAATATAGTGAACGGTGTCGTAACCGATAAGGATGGACAGCCTTTACCTGGCGCGAATATTGTGGAAAAGGGAACCACCAATGGTACCCAAACCGATTTTGACGGTAATTTCTCCTTAGAGGTTGGAGCAAATGAGGTTTTGGTCGTTTCTTATATAGGGTTTGCTACGAAAGAGGTTAACATCAATGGACGATCAAGTGTATCAGTGAGCCTAGTAGAAGATGCTGCAGGTCTCGAAGAGGTCGTGGTTGTCGGGTATGGAACCCAAAAGAAAAGTGATTTGACCGGTGCAGTAGATAAACTGAGCTCAGAAGATTTTAATAAAGGTGCAAATGTTTCGGTAGATCAGCTGATGCAAGGTAGGTCTGCGGGTGTATTGGTCAATCAGACAAGTTCAGAGCCCGGTGGAGGTGTTTCAGTTAGAATTAGAGGTATAAGTTCAATAAATGGCGGCAATGATCCACTTTACGTTATTGATGGTCTGCCACTTGATAACTCTCCGCTATTGTCCGGGGGTGGAGGTGCAGGAATAGGAAATAATCCTAATTCACGGAACCCACTCAATTCCATCAATCCAAACGATATAGAATCCATCGAAATATTGAAAGATGCCTCGGCAACTGCTATATATGGTTCAAGAGGAGCTAATGGCGTAGTTATGATTACTACCAAAAAGGGTAAAGAAGGAAAATTTAGAATTGAATATGATGTAACCGGAGGTATACAGGCCCCTAACAAAATAGATGTTCTCTCCACTCAAGATTATATCAATGTTTTAAATGGAATAGCACAGGATTCTGGCAATCCCCCTATTATCTCCGAGGGGGATATTAATGCGCTTACGATCGGTACCGACTGGCAAAATCAAATACTTCGGAGTGCACCAATTACAAGTCACGATATTTCAGCATCTGGGGGTACTAAAGACATGACCTATTCTGCATCGTTCAACTATTTTGATCAGGAAGGGGTAGTAAAAAATTCTGGAATAAAAAAATATATTGGTCGGCTTAACCTTACCAGTAATTTCGGCAAAAATCTTCAAATCGGCGTTAACGTAAATACAAGTCAAATTAACGATAACAATAATGTGGACGGAATTAATAATAATGAACAGGCAGGTCCAATATATTCAGCCTTATTGTATGACCCCACAGAGCCTGTTTTCAACGCCGACGGAGGGTTCGCAAGATCTGCTAATTTAACGGTAAACAATCCACTGAGCTTAATAGATGGAATTTCAAGCAAGAACGAGACTTATAGAACGATTGTAAATGCCTATGCCAATTATCAGATTACCAATACTTTTTCCGCCAAGTTCAATGTTGGATTTGATCGATTGACATCACGGCGAGATATCTATAATTCTAAACTTACGATCGATGGTGCTGCGAACAATGGAATTGCCAATATCGCTTCGCTTACACGTTCCAATAATTTATTTGAATATACTATGAACTATAAGAAGGACATTGGAAGTTCGAGTTCATTGAATATATTGGGAGGCGTCACATATCAAAATTTTATCAACCGAAGCTTTTCCGGGAATATCACCAACTTTCCATCCGATGTACTACTCACCGACAATTTAGGCCTAGCAAATACCGAAAACGATAACCTCTACAGTAATAAAGGTATAAACAGTCTTCTTTCCTATCTCGGTAGAATCAATTATTCACTATTTGATAAGTATCTTTTGACAGCTTCAATGCGAGCAGATGGTTCATCACGGTTTGGCGAAAATAATAAGTTTGGATATTTCCCTTCTGTTGCTGTAGGATGGAAATTATCAGAAGAAAAGTTCGTGCCGGATTTCTTCGATAGATTAAAGTTAAGAATGAGTTGGGGCTTGACCGGAAATCAAGATATAGGTAATTATGCTTCCATATCCACTTTCGGCTCAAACGGTTCGGCAAGTTCATCAGTGGCAGTATTAGGAGAATCGGCGCTAGTAGGAACTAGCCCGACCAGAATAGCCAATCCCGATTTAAAATGGGAAACTACCGCCCAGTATGATTTTGGTATAGATGCCAGCATTCTATCGGGTAGAATAAATATTACTGCCGATTATTTTATTAAAAAAACCTCAGATATATTATTAAATCTTCCATTGCCCAGAGCTTCTGGATTTAGCCAAATTCTGTCCAATGTTGGAGAGATGGAAAACAAGGGTTTCGAATTTCTAGTAAATGCCTTTCCCGTCCAAACTGACAATTTTACCTGGTCGACTACGATAAATTTTTCAGCAATAAAAAATAAGGTCAATGATATTGGAGGTAGTGATATAGTCACTGGTGGCCTTCAAGGAATAGGCAACACTACCGTATTACGAGAAGGATTTCCTGCGTATTCGTATTATGGGTATAATGTAACTGGAATATTTCAAACGGGTGATGACATAGCTAGTTCGGCACAGCCTGATTCGCAACCAGGATATCCTATTTTCGAGGATACTAATAATGACCTACAAATTACTCCTGAAGATCAACAAATTATAGGAAACCCTTATCCAGAATTTACATATGGTTTTCAGAACAGTTTTACCTATAAAGGTTTTCAGTTGGACATATTTATCCAAGGCCAAGAGGGCAATGATCTTCTGAATATAAATACAATTGAAAGTTTATATCCCGCCAATTTTCGGAGAAATAGATTGAAAGAACAGGGGCTAAATCGTTGGACTGCCCAAAATACAAATACGAAATGGCCATCTGGGGTCGAACCTTCCGCATATGGTGGTGGAAAGGTAAATACACTTTCGCTATTGGATGGCTCCTATATACGCCTGAAAAATGTTCAATTGGGATATCAAATTCCTGTTGACAAAATTTACTTCATTGAATCGGCACGTATTCATGTCACAGGTCAAAACTTATTTACCATCACAGATTACACGGGTTATGATCCTGAAGCCAATGCCTTTGGCAGAAGTAATGTGCGGCTTGACTATAATTCATATCCGTTACCAAAAACATACTTGGTTGGGGTTAACCTAACTTTTTAACTTCAAAATCTACACAATGAAAAACTACATACTTAAAATAATTGCGGTATCCCTACTCATACCATATAGCATCAGTTGTGAATCGGCTCTTGATGAAGAAGTATTTTCTGAACTGACCACAGAAACATTCCTGAATACGGAAGAAGGATTACGAACAGTTTTAAATTCATCATACAGTAACGTACAGTACATCTCTGGAGGATTTGCATGGTTTTATACACTTTCAGCAATGCCCTCTGGTGAGTCATACAACCGAGGTGGAACTGTTGAGGCATTTTTTACGCCACTTTCAAATTTTACGTGGGACAGTAATTTGGAGCTTCTAAATTTTGCTTGGAATAAACCTTACGAAGCAATTCGTGATGCTAACATCCTTTTAGACAATATCGATAACGAAGCATTAAATGGCGAATATCGTAAACTGTTGAGCGCCGAAGCTAGATTTATCAGAGGTTACGCATACACCACCTTATACGATTATTTCGGAGCAACCCCAATATTCGATTCATCGGAACCAACAAACTTGACGAGACCACGCTCCACAGATGAGGAAATGAGAAATTTTATTGAAACGGATTTCCTAAGCGCAGCTGAAAATCTACCGATTAGTCAAGAAGAATATGGAAGGGCTACTAAAGGAAGTGCTTTGGGTCTGCTATGTAAATTCTACCTCAATACCGCACAATGGCAAAAGTCGGCCGACACTGCAATGGAGATTATGAATATGCAAACATATTCCCTAGTTCCCGATTATAAAGATGTTTTTAGTCTTGCGAACGAAGGAAACTCTGAAATGCTTTGGGTTCACGCGCGTACGGCAATCGGCGGGAGACATGAGCTCAACCAGTTTATTTTTCCTACTGATTATCCTTTTCTGCCTAATAAGGGAACTTATGCGGCGAGAATTTACCTTTTTGATGATTTCGTGAATTCTTTCGAAGAAGATGACCAAAGATTGAACTTAATAGTTACAAATTATATAAATAGAAATGGAGAAGAAATCCAATTATTAGGTAATGATCAGTCCTTACCGGCTAAATATGAATTTGATTCCGATGCTACCGGAAATGGAGATGGCAATGATTTTCCTGTCGTACGCTATGCCGATATTTTGCTTGCACGGGCAGAAGCCCTAAATGAATTAAATGGGCCAAGTACAGAAGCCATCGACCTTATTAATCAAGTGAGAGCAAGAAGTGGCGTCTCGCTCATTGGC
>Ga0209185_1003091_pt1 | contig 10220 bp, 10 predicted proteins | sample SidtaG_2_FD_187425 | JGI IMG/M metagenome (GOLD analysis project Ga0209185, IMG submission 187425) | Marine algal microbial communities from Sidmouth, United Kingdom - Sidmouth_Asex2 metaG (SPAdes) (version 2) | ecosystem: Host-associated > Algae > Red algae > Unclassified | place: Sidmouth... | reverse complement strand
AGGCTTCAATTCGATAGAATGGATAATGGAACCTAGAGGAATATCACTTAAGTATAATGCATTACCAACATTAGGTTCTGCACCTGTGCCCGAATTTATTTTATCTCCTACATTTAATCCATCTGGTGCGATAATATATCTTTTCTCGCCGTCCTCAAATTGAGTAAGTGCGATATATGCAGATCTGTTTGGATCATATTCTATAGAACTCACTGTCGCTTCATATCCCTCTCTATCTCTCTTAAAATCTATAATTCTATATCTTTTTTTGTGACCGCCTCCAATGTAACGCTGTGTCATACGCCCAGTAGCATTACGACCACCAGACCTCTTCATCGGTGCCAATAGACTCTTCTCTGGCTTCGATGTAGTCAAAGCAGAATAGTCATTACCCACTCTAAATCGAGTACCGGGCGTTAATGGTTTGTACTTTTTAACTGGCATATCTCTTTAATTCTTTTCTATCCTTTTTATTAATAGATTACATTTCACCGTATAGATCAATAGAATCTCCCTCTGCCAATTTAACAATTGCCTTTTTAAAAGAAGAACTTGATCCCTTAACAACACCTGACTTTGTATTTCTGCTTTTCGCTTTTCCAGGCATTACAGCTGTGTTGACACTTAAAACATTTACGTTATAAGCCTTTTCAACAGCGTTCTTTATTTCTATTTTATTTGCGCGGCGGTGAACCACAAAACAAGCCTTATTTTCCTTTTCAGAAATCATTTCAGACTTCTCTGTAATTAAAGGCTTTACTAATATTGTCTTTTTCATAATTCTAAGATTAGGCGAGAATAGTTTTTAATTTGTCAACTGCTCCCTCACTTAAAATCAATGTATTTGCATGCATGATTTCGTAAGTGCTTAAAGCATTGCTGTTTGCTACACCTGTGTTTTGCAAGTTTCTGCTTGATAAATATACAGTTTTGTCTGCCTCACTTGTAACAAGAAGCGATCTCTTACCGCTAAGATTTAAACTAGAAATAATGTTTGCGAATTCCTTAGTCTTAGGTGCATCGAAAGTAAAATCTTCGATGATCATTAAGTTTCCAGCATTTGCTTTAACAGAAATTGCAGATTTTCTAGCCAGCGATTTAACCTTTTTATTTAACTTAGACGAATAGTCTCTAGGCTTAGGTCCAAATATTCTACCACCACCTCTAAAGATTGGAGACTTAATATCCCCTGCTCTAGCAGTACCAGTACCCTTCTGCTTCTTGATCTTTCTTCTTGAACCAGCAACTTCACCTCTTTCTTTAGATTTTGAAGTTCCTTGTCTTTTATTTGCAAGGTGTTGCTTTACATCAAGATAAATAGCATGTTCGTTGGCTTCAATGCCAAAAATATTATCTGGAAGATCAACTGACCTACCTGTCTTATTACCTTTTATATCAACTACATCAATCTTCATAATTGATTATTTTTCTATTATTACGAAAGCTCCTTTATGACCAGGTAAAGCCCCTTTGATCAATAGAAGATTTTTGTCCGGAAAAATTTTTACAACTTCTAGGTTCTGGATTTTCGCCTTCACGTTACCCATACGACCACCCATTCTCATACCCTTGAAAACTTTCGCGGGATAAGATGCTGCACCGATAGAACCAGGAGCCCTTTGACGATTATGCTGACCATGTGTCGCATCGTTAACTCCCTTAAAGTTATATCTCTTTACTACTCCCTGAAAACCTTTTCCTTTAGTAGAACCAGAAACGCTAACCTTATCACCTTCTTTAAAAACTTCAGCAACAGAAAGTGAGTCCCCTAAGCCTTTCGCTCCAAGTTCTCCTTCTGCAGGTGCGATTAACGCATCCACATTGAAATCTCTAAATTCAATAATCTTACGTTTGGGACCTGTACCCGCTTTGTCTAAGTGCTTAATAAGTGCCTTAGAGGTATTCTTAGCTTTCGCTTCACCAAAACCTATTTGCAAAGCGTTGTAACCGTCTGTATCCTGAGTTTTAACTTGTGTGATTACACAAGGTCCAACTTCTACAACAGTACAAGCAACGTTTTTCCCAGCCTCAGTAAAGACGCTAGTCATACCTATTTTTTGTCCGATTAATCCATTCACAATGAATCAAATTTTATAGTAAGTAGTTCACAATAAAAAATGCGAATACTTTGTTTCAAAAAATTTCCAGAAATGTGCTAGAATTAGATAAACCTAAGTAAGCTTGACTTGTATGTCAACGCCACTAGGCAGTTCCAATTTAGATAACGCATCTACGGTTTTCTGTGTCGGGGTATATATCTCTCTATAAGCCGTTTGTGTGCGCAACTGAAACTGTTCTCTAGACTTCTTATTTACGTGTGGTGAACGTAAAACGGTAAAGATTTTCTTTTCAGTGGGCAGCGGAATTGGCCCTGTAATGACAGCACCACTAGTACGTACAGTTTTCACAATCTTCTCAGTAGACTTATCTACTAAATTGTGATCGTACGAACGTAGTTTGATTCTTATTTTCTGATTCATATCCCTGATGTAATGACCAATTTAATTATTAAATATTAATTGGGCTGCAAAGATACACTTTACAGCCCAATCCTCAAAGTAATTTCTATTTTATTTTAAACATTTGCAGTCCCTTTCGCTTTCGCTATTATTTCTTCTGCAACGTTCTTAGGAGCAGGCGCATAGTGTGAAAATTCCATAGTAGAATTTGCTCTACCAGATGTAATAGTTCTTAAAGATGTAACGTATCCGAACATTTCAGATAGAGGCACGTCAGCTTGTATAGCTACCACATTACCTTGGCGAACATCTTGTGACTTTGGAAGCCCTCTCCTTCTATTAAGGTCACCGATAACACTACCTACAAATTCTTCAGGTGAAACAACTTCTAACTTCATAATAGGCTCTAAAAGAACTGGCTTCGTTTTAGGTGCCGCTTCTTTAAACCCTTCCTTAGCACAAAGCTCGAATGCGATTGGTTTTGAATCCACTGCGTGAATCTTACCATCATATACTCGAACTTTCATAGCCTCGATATTATATCCAGCTAAGATTCCATTATCCATCATCTGAAGGAAGCCCTTTTGGACAGAAGGAAGATATTCTCTAGGTATAGATCCACCAGTAATATTATTAACAAACTGAAGTTTAACTTTTCCAGCTTTAAATTCTTCACTATCAAGAAATTCTTGATCTGCAGGACCTAATTCAAATTCCATCTCCGCAAATAAACCAGAACCACCAGACTGCTTTTTCAATCTCTCTCTGTGAGATACAGTTTTGTTCAAAGCCTCCTTATATGATACTTGAGGTTGTCCTTGATTACATTCTACCTTGAACTCCCTCTTCAATCTATCAATAATGATCTCTAAGTGAAGCTCTCCCATTCCACTAATAACAGTCTGATTTGTCTCTTCATCATAGGCCACCTTGAAAGTCGGATCCTCTTCAGCAAGTTTTGCAAGTGACATACCTAGTCTGTCCATATCCTTTTGAGTTTTTGGCTCAATCGCAATACCGATAACTGGATCTGGGAAAGTTATATTTTCCAATACAATAGGATGTTTTTCATCACAAATAGTATCACCTGTTCTCAAATCTTTAAACCCTACACCTGCAGCAATATCTCCAGCCTCTACACGATCAATCGGCTTTTGTTTATTGGCGTGCATCTGATATATCCGAGATATTCTTTCTTTATTACCTGATCTTGTGTTTAAAACATAAGAACCTGCATCTAGTGCACCAGAATAAACTCTAAAAAAACATAAACGTCCCACGAATGGATCTGTAGCAATCTTAAAAGCAAGAGCTGTAAATGGCTCATCTACATTAGGCTTTCTTCTTTCTTCCTCCTCTGTTTTAGGGTTAATCCCAACAACAGCCTCCAAATCCAGTGGAGAAGGTAAGTAGGCACAAACTGCATCAAGCAAAATCTGAACTCCTTTATTTTTAAATGCAGATCCGCACATCATAGGAGTTATCTTCATATCGATAACGGCAGCGCGGATAGCTGCAATCATTTCTGCTTCAGTGATTGAGTTTGGATCCTCAAAGAACTTTTCAAGCAGAGCATCATCATACTCTGCTACTTCTTCAATTAATTTACCTCTATGTTCAGAAACAAGATCTTTAATATCATCTGGAATAGGTATTTCCGTAAAAGTCATACCCGCATCATCATTTTCCCAAACGATGGCCTTGTTTGTAATCAAATCAACTACACCTCTGAAAGTCTCTTCCGCACCTATTGGTACTTGCAAAGCTACTGCATTAGCTCCTAATTTATCTCTTACATCTTTAACAACATCAAAGAAGTTGGCACCTGAACGATCCATCTTATTAACGAATCCTATTCTAGGAACTTTATATTTATTTGCTTGACGCCATACAGTCTCAGATTGTGGCTCTACACCAGATACTGCACAGAACAAAGCAACAACACCATCTAGCACACGAAGTGAACGCTCTACCTCCACAGTAAAATCAACGTGACCTGGAGTATCAATAATATTAATTGGATAATCTTGATCTTTCCAGTTCCATGAAGTCTTAGTGGCAGCAGAGGTAATAGTAATCCCTCTCTCCTGCTCTTGCTCCATCCAATCCATGGTAGCAGCACCATCGTGTACCTCACCAATTTTGTGGCTGATACCTGTATAGTAAAGTACTCTTTCCGTAGTTGTTGTCTTACCAGCATCAATATGTGCGGCAATACCAATGTTTCGGGTGAATTTTAAATCTATTGACATAGCAAATAATTGTAAATATGTTAATTTATATTGTTGTAAACGGGCTTGAACCTCTCAGAGTTATGTTAATTAAACTTTGAAATGCGCAAATGCTCTGTTAGATTCTGCCATCTTGTGCGTTTCTTCTTTACGCTTAACAGCAGCACCTTCATTTTTGCTAGCAGCCATTAATTCAGCAGATAACTTCTCAGCAAACCCTTTACCGCTTCTTTGGCGAGCGAATCTGATGACCCACTTCATACCAATAGAGATCTTACGAGCTCCTCTAATTTCAGTAGGAATTTGGAAAGTTGCCCCTCCTATTCTTCTACTTCTAACCTCAACTTGAGGAATGACATTATTTAAACCGTCTTTCCAAATTTTGTGTGGATTTTCTTTTGTTTTTTCTTCAATGATATCCATAGCATTATAGAATACTTCAAAAGCAGTACTCTTCTTACCTGCTAACATCATGTTGTTAACAAATTGAGTTACCATAATATCACCAAACCTAGGGTCTGGCTTTACGATTCTTAATTTCGGCTTTCTTTTACGCATTTTCTATAATTATAATAGGATGTTAATTGATATCTATTTTATTTCTTTATTTAAATCTATTTAGATTTTGGCTTCTTAGCACCATACTTACTTCTTGACTGTAATCTGTCAGCAACACCTGCTGTATCTAATGCTCCACGAACAATAGTGTAACGTACCCCAGGTAAATCTTTTACTCTACCTCCTCTAACTAGTACTATAGAGTGTTCCTGTAGATTGTGACCTTCACCTGGTATGTAACATATAACCTCAAAACCGTTAGTCAATCTTACTTTCGCAACTTTTCGTAGAGCAGAGTTTGGCTTCTTAGGGGTAGTAGTGTACACTCTTGTACAAACTCCTCTTTTTTGAGGAGAACTTTCCAAAGCTTTTGACTTACTCTTGGTAATAATTTGTTTTCTACCTTTGCGAACAAGTTGATTGATAGTAGGCATATACCTTATTATTTTAATATCCTGACCTTAAATATTTAATTAAGTGACTGGCTGTTAATTAATTATACTAATTTCTAAGCCCTTTTCTAAAAAGGGAACGCAAATGTACGACTATATTTTCATAAAAACAACAGAAAAAAGCCCGTATTATAAGGCTTGCAACTACATTGGATAACGGATAAGAATATAATGAAATATGAATATTGATAAAATAGTAATTGAGTCTGCTACTGAAGCAGATTTGTCGCAAGTCTTTGATCTTGTAAAGCTACTAGCATTATATGAAAAGGAGCCAGATTCAGTTACTACAACTATAGACGAGTACATCAAATGCTTCAATGAAGGAGTATTCGACGTAATCGTAGCAAAACACAATAATAAATTAGTAGGTATGGCCTTATACTACATAACATTTTCTACTTGGCGCGGGAAGATGATGTATCTAGAAGATTTTGTCGTCCAAGAAGAGTACCGCAATATGGGTATTGGTGAGCTACTCTTTAATGAATACATCCAAATATCTAAGTTGAAAGGTGCTAAGATGGTAAAGTGGCAAGTACTAAACTGGAACTTGCCTGCCGTTAAATTCTATCAAAAGAAAGGCGCTACTATAGAAAAGAATTGGTGGAACGGTAAGATCATATTTTGACTATAAAAAACTTTCATTAAAGAAATAAAAAAAGTTAACCTCTATTATCATAATAAGATAATCGTAATTTAAAATGTCAATTTGCTTCACTCCTCAAAACATTGCTATAAAAACGTGGCAATTCTTGTCTTCTCTCGCTTATTTAATGTGCCCTAATTTATTCCACGAAAGTTTTGTTACGCCTACCTCTAAATATGCCTTAACTATTAATTGAAAACCCGTATGAAGGATAGAAAGCAGCAGACTAAAAATAGGTGTGTTAGGGGTATCCAAAAAAATAATCTATAGTCGAAAAGGAATTATTTAGTATATGCTTTATGCTGTACAAGATAAGTCAATTATTTTCCCTCATAACTCAGCAACGTAAAGTGCTGAATACCCTGACTCCTGTGGCCAGAAGCCTAGGTCGGCAAATCAAAGAGGCACACCCAATATAAAATTTATCGTGCTTTAAAATGACGTCAAGTGGTAACTTAGGGAATTAATCGTGACTAAAGCTAGGTCGTATTTGGAAATGTTATTTCAAGTTATTAACTTTACTTAACCCATAAGCTTAAGAAATAGTGTTTCATAGTGTGAGGGGTAGCCAAATTAGTTTTGGTTGCTCCTTTTTTAGTGAGATCGTTCAACCATGAATTTTGCTAGATTAGACAATTCATTTATTACTTGAATATTGTTTGAATCGATATTATTCAATGCCAATAACGCCTTTTCCAGATATGCATCCTTTCGTAAGTTTACTTTTTCTTTCACCTGACATGCATCCATTAATTCAGTTACTTTAGGTAGCTTCTCTTCGATTTTCAAATTGCTATCGTATAAGGATTTAAATTCTGATTTACCATTCTTCATTTCATCTATAGCGGTAAGGTAAAGAATTGTCTTTTTGCCCTGTTGTATATCTCCGCCTATCAGCTTGCCAACTTGTGACTGTATTCCATAAGTATCTAACATATCATCCTGTATCTGGAAGGCAATCCCAATATTTACTCCGAAATCATATAAACAATCAGCGTCAGTATCGGAAGCACCACCTAGTATGGCACCAATCTTTAGAGAACAAGCCAATAAAACGGCTGTCTTAAGCTTGATCATTAGTAAGTAGTCTTCCTTGGTTACTCCCTGTTTAGTCTCAAAATCAATATCATACTGCTGACCTTCGCAAACTTCCTTGGCTGTTTGTGTAAATAAGGACAAAATTTTTGCTCTCTTAAGCTCATCCGGTATCTTCAAAAGTGTTTCGTAGACTAGGATAAGCATCACATCCCCTGATAGAATACCACTACTAACGCTGTACTTGGTATGTACACTAGGTTGACCACGGCGCGTGTCTGCATCGTCCATTATGTCATCGTGAACCAATGAAAAATTGTGAAACAATTCAATAGCATAAGCACAATTAAACGCTATGGACGACCTCTTTTTTTGGTACAGACTATATGCTAACAGTAGGAAGGTCGCTCTTATGTGCTTTCCACCTGTATTCATAATATAATTGACTGGATCATACAAGCCACGAGGCTGACTCTGAATATTTTGACCTATCAAGTATTCTTTAAATTCTTCGCGAATGCTAGCTGTATCCACCATGTACAAGACTTTTGAAGCAAAGATAAAAAGCTTTGACACTCGAGTATCTAAATGTGATACAAATAGGCATCATATTTGAATATACGTAATATGTGTTATCTTAATCTAGATAAAAAGTGGCACGCAAAGCATGCATATTCATGCAAAAAGTACATCAGTCCAATACAATGTTGAATAATAAGCCGAATATACTAGTAGTAGATAAGAGCGACACTGATATCCTCCAACTCACTAAATATATCAAGCACGCACTGCCAAAGAGTAACCTATTTATAGCAAATGCTTACTTTGAAGGTATACAGTTTGCCAAGACAGAGGTTATTGACCTAGCACTTGTAAACTTGATGCTACCGGATTCTGCAGGATTCAAAACGCTGACATCTTTTCTGACTGAACAGCCAGATATTCCAGTTATTGTATTGACGGAAACAAATAATGAAATACTAGGAAATCAAGCTATAAAAGCTGGTGCACAAGATTTTATTATCAAAGGAGAATTCGACAGCAAGGCTCTTGGAAGATCTATTCGATATGCACTGCAAAGACATGATAGCAAGCAAAAACTCAGGACGATTACAGATACACTGAGCGAAAACCAGGAACGTTATCTAGAAGCTCAAAAAATGGGTAAATTTGGTTGCTGGGAAATGGATATCGTAAACCATGAAATGATCTGGTCCGACGAGGTATTTAAACTTTTTGGTTTTCAACGTCAAAGTTTTCAACCTACCATGTCGGAATATATAAACTATGTACACCCAGATGATAAGTCAAGGATAGAAGAATTCTTTGACCAGATATCGAAATCAAATGCTACGCTAAATGTAGAGCATCGTATCGTCACTGAAGGTAGAAATATAAAATACATTGCTATCCAATCCAGATTGGTAAGCAAAGGCAATAATAATATCAAAGTAGTAGGTGCTATACAGGATGTCACAGAGCGTAAGCTCAATGAAAAGCTAATGATAGAAAAAAATCTATCTCGCGGTATGCTAAATGTGAAAGAGCAGATGCTAATGGATATAGGATTTCAAATAAGAACTCCGCTGTCCTCTATTACTAATCTTTTATTCCTACTCGAGAATATTCCGTCTAGCCCGAAGCAGAACGAATTGGTAGGAGGCCTAAAAAACTCATTCGATGAACTCTTTGGAGCAGTTAATAATCTGCTCAATTATTCCATAGTGGGTCAAGAAAACATGCATGATAAGGAGGTAGAATTTAGGATAGAGGAGTTTATAGAGGCGTTTAAGCGAATGGCAATGCTCAAAGCGGGCACTAATGATACGGAAGTTAGTTTTGAAATATCTGAAAGTATACCATCGAAAGTACTTACATATCCGAAAAAGGTGACACAGCTGTTTTACAATATAGCTAATTTGGCCTTTACAGATGACGAAAAAATAAATAAAATTCATATCAAAGCAGGGATGTCTATGACAGAACCTAGCAATCAATTTGAGTTGGTTCTTAATGGATATCAACCAGACTTTTTCAATCCTGAAATTATAGAATTATTAAGAGTAGAAGACTATAAAAAGATTCTAGACAATGTGGAGAATACGCAAAATCACCACTTGCTAAATTTAGCTATCTTGAACAAGATTGTAAAGCAAATACACGGTGTACTACATATAGATATCGATAATAAAAGCTTAACGATGACGCTGCCCGTAAAGACAGTACGCGCTGTAGTATATGATGCGAATGCACATTCTCCATTTGGTCCACTAAGTGTTTTACTGGTGGAAGATCATTTTCTAAATCAGATAGCCACTAAGAAAATACTGACTACGTGGTCTGAGCATGTTACTGTAGATATCGCAGAAAATGGATTGGTCGGCGTTGATAAATTTCGTGAGCATGGCTATGACCTAATCTTGATGGACATACAAATGCCTGTTATGAACGGCATAGAAGCGGCTACTAAAATCAGAGAAATGAGCGAGGTTCCGATCATTGCATTAACCGCAAATGCAAGTTCTCATGAAGAGACAAAGTGCAAAAATGCTGGCATCAATGATTACCTGACCAAACCATTTAAACCAGAAGAATTGCACGCAAAAATCATGAGCCTTTTACTTAGTAGACAAGGTGCTTAAATTACAAAACATCGGGTATTTTTAATCCATATACTTTCTTCATTTGTTATATCAATATTATCTTCGTCACATCAGTGCGGATATCAAAATATAGGCTTATAACAGGTAGATGGAAATCATAGAAAAAGAAATTATTATCATTGGGGCAGGGCCTGCAGGTTTAGTTTGCGCGCTCGAAGCTGCTAAGCAAAAGT
>Ga0209185_1003068_pt1 | contig 10288 bp, 9 predicted proteins | sample SidtaG_2_FD_187425 | JGI IMG/M metagenome (GOLD analysis project Ga0209185, IMG submission 187425) | Marine algal microbial communities from Sidmouth, United Kingdom - Sidmouth_Asex2 metaG (SPAdes) (version 2) | ecosystem: Host-associated > Algae > Red algae > Unclassified | place: Sidmouth... | reverse complement strand
AAACTTGTTGAAAAGTTACTAAATTTTGATCATTGTTCAGGAAACTTATTTTTTCAATCGTAAATTTTTTCTTTCGTTTCTATTAGGGGAATGCCATTACGCTCCAAAAATTTTGTTTCAAATTTTTGCCAACTTGTATTAGCTCTTGGATAAAAATTGGGCGTAGCTACAATCGCCTCTAACAACAAACCTTGATAATTTATAAACATCAATTTCGCTGCCTGCTTTTTCGTTAGTTTCGTTTAGTTTTGAAGCTTGATCTACCGTAATACCTAAAATTTGATATCCCAAATCTTCGACTTCCGTTTTTATATCCGTTAGTTCGGCTAAGTGTTTTCTACAATAGCCGCACCAAGCTCCTCTATAAAAAACAAGCACGGTCGGTTTGCTATTCACTAAGCTATCTAAAGTAATCATCTCCGCATCGGTGGTGGCTAACATAGTTGACGGAATTTCACTACCTACTTTTAAAGGGCATACATCAAACATGGTATTTTGCGCTCCTACAATTAGCGTGCAAAACATAAGCATCATAAAAAATAACCTTTTCATAAAATATTGTTTTATTGGCTAAAGATAAAGGCGAATTTCATGCCAACAAAATCTTTGTTCATCTATAATTGTAGAAACTAATATTTCTGCTAAAAAGGCAATCGCACACAAGCGTTCTTAAAAAAAATATGATAACCTTTAGCGGCTAAATTTTAGAAGCGAAATGGTTGGCCCACGCAAAAATTTTGGTCCTGCCATCCGTTCAAATACCATTTTGCCAACGCTTCTTAGCTAAACCCAAACACCCAACAAAAATGGTATAACCACTCCTGTCAGGGCTATTTTTCTGGCCTTGCTCAGTCGTATTAACCGACGCTATTATTTTAACTCCAGTAATAAACCCTGCAGTGTTTATCTCAAATATCTAATTTTTACGGAACGTCTTTAATCAAAACGAAGTTGTAATATTAAACAATAGCATTTAAACTTGCGTATTTACATTTCATATCCCAGGGCAATAAAACTAGATGAATTTTTAAGCAAGCAACAAAAAGCTACCTTTAGCTATACTGAAATTGCTTGCACAAAATTGGAGAAAAACCAACCGCTCAAAATCCCTAAAGGTTATGTGGAGGATTATAATTTTATAAACATTGGTAAGGGAGACCAAACTTGGGAAAAAGCTAAAACAGCAATACAACAATGGAAACATTTTCCACCTTCATTTACAAAAATATACCCTAACACTACAAAAATAGAAGCAGGCAACATAGTGGTTGTAATGATTAATATTCTGGGCTTATGGTGCAGAAACCCTGCTAAAATTGTTTATACTTTTAATAAACCTAATCGCTTTGGTTTTGCTTATGGTACATTACAAGAACACGCAGAGCAAGGTGAAGAAGCTTTTTGGATTAGCCGTAACAACAACAACCAAATCACTTACCATCTTCGGGCAATTTCAAAGCCTAAATTTTGGGCTGCTAAATTAGCTTATCCGCTAGCCAGAAAGTACCAGCGTAAGTTTGCCCTTGAATCGATGCAAAACTTGAAAGATATCTGCCAGGTGTAAAATCACATCTGTGATTATCTAAACCTTAATAAACAGCATCTTACCAAAAACCCGAAACCCAAACCAGCCAATATGAAAATAAAAGGTAATGCAGGTGCTAAAAAACGACTGTCCCAATTAATACAGGTTACCAATACAAGAAGGCAAGACCAGCCTGTTAAAGTAAGTAGATAAACTTTAATGGCTGTTGATATTTTACTTTTCCAGCAGCAAAATACTGCAATAATATTGAACTATTGCAAAAAGAGCGCATAGTAAAATTTGCGTATAAAATTTAACTATATTCTTAATAATATTAGCCATAGTTTTGAGTTAAATGGAACTTCTTTTTTAAAGTAAGTGTTTCAAATTTATAGTTTGTTTTTTCAATCCATAATTTTGATTAGCTAAAAGCAAATTAGATTTATATTATAAGAAATTATAAAAATAATGTCGACAACTCATTTTCGTTTAAATGTTTATAAAATAATTGACATTAATAAATAAATTTCGTATAATTTGCAGATTGTTAATTTAAAAGTAATAAATGGGTAAATCACAAGAAACCTTTGGTAAAAAAGAAAGAGAGAAAAAACGCCTAAAGAAAAAACAAGACAAAAAAGTTAAAGCAGCCGAACGTAGAGCTAATGCTACTGCCAATGGTGATTTGGAGACGATGATGGCATACATTGACGAAAATGGAAACATTGTTGATGAACCGCCAGATCCGACTAAGAAAAAAGTAGTTAAGGCAGAAGATATTGAAATAGGTATACCGAAAAGAGATGCAGCAGAAGAGCCAGCAGAAAAAATTGGTATAATTGAGTTTTTCAATACTGATAAAGGTTATGGTTTTATAAAAGATACCAATTCAAAAGAAAAGTATTTCTTTCATATAAAAGGTGTGTTAGATGATGAAGTTAAGGAAGGTAATAGAGTTAATTTTGAGTTAGAAAAAGGCCTTAAAGGTATGAACGCTGTTAATGTAATGAAGGTTTAATTACAAACCTTTATTCGTTTTTATCATCACAACAAAACCTTATAACCTCCAATTTGTAAAAATCATAAAACAATTATATATTGAACTTTATGATTAATGATAAACCAAATATCTCCAAAGAAACCGATAGGCCTACTATTTTCAAAAACTGGAGTACTTTGTATTTAATAGTAATTATTTTACATATTATCTTAATTACTTTCTTTACTTTATTAACCAAAGTCTATTCGTAAATGCATAGTATAGATTGGTTTATTTTATTCGGTATTATTGGCTTAATAATAGGTTACGGTATTTGGAAAACTAGAGGCATAAAAGATACCCGTGGCTACCTACAAGGTGAAAAAAACTTAAAATGGTGGACGATAGGGCTATCTGTAATGGCCACCCAAGCCAGCGCCATCACTTTTCTTTCTACACCTGGCCAAGCTTATAATGAAGGTATGGGTTTTGCCCAGTTTTATTTTGGCTTGCCAATTGCCATGGTTATACTCTGCATTTTTGTATTACCTATTTTTTATCGACTCAATGTATTTACTGCTTACGAATATCTGGAAGATCGCTTTGATTTAAAAACAAGAACGTTAACTGCTGCTCTGTTTTTATTGCAGCGTGGTTTGGCGGCCGGCATTACCATATATGCTCCTGCAATCATCCTCTCTACCATGTTGGGTTGGAGTTTAGAAACCACCACTATTTTAATAGGTTTTCTGGTTATTACTTACACCGTAACTGGTGGTTCGGAAGCAGTTAGTCAAACCCAAAAGCAACAAATGATTGTAATTTTAACCGGAATGTTTATTGCATTGCTGGTCATTATTTTTAAACTACCCGAAAATGTTAGCCTTTCCGATGCCGTTTCGGTAGCGGGCAAAATGGGTAAGTTAAATGTGGTTGATTTTGAGTTTGATCTTTCTAACAAATACAACATTTGGTCGGCCCTGTTGGGCGGTACTTTTTTGTTTTTATCATATTTTGGTACAGATCAATCGCAAGTACAACGTTATTTATCGGGTAAATCTTTAACCGAAAGTAGACTGGGATTACTGTTTAATGGTTTGTTTAAAGTGCCCATGCAGTTTAGTATTTTATTTGTGGGTTTAATGGTGTTTATGTTTTATCAATTCAACCTTGCGCCTTTACATTTTAACCAAGCTAATGTAGATAAAATAAAACAATCATCATTAGTGCAACAGTATGAAAATTTGGAGGCACAACTAAAAACTGTTCATAAAGAAAAACAAGTTGCCATTTACGATGCTATAGAAACTAAACCAGAAATAAGTGATGCGGAAACCAACATCTTAAATGGGCTGCTTTTAAAAGAAAATGATATTCGTCAACAATCAAAAGAACTGATTAAAACTTACAATGAAGCTAACGATGCCAGTTTAGATGAGGAAGATAGCGATTATGTATTTATTACTTTTGTAATGAAACATTTACCCATTGGCTTAATTGGTTTATTATTAGCGGTTATATTTTCGGCAGCTATGTCATCCACCGCATCCGAGTTAAACGCATTAGCCACAACTACGGTTATTGATATTTATAAACGCTCAATAGTACCTAATAAACCAGATGGTCATTATTTAAAAATGTCAAAATTTTTTACCATTCTATGGGGCATAATTGCATTGGCATTTGCTATGGGGGCTTCTTTGTTCGATAATTTAATTGAAGCCGTTAACATAATAGGTTCTGTATTTTACGGCAACATACTTGGTATTTTTGTAGTCGCCTTCTTTTTTAAACATGTGAAAGGTAATGCTATATTTTTGGCAGCTCTAATTGCTGAAGCTTTAGTAATACTTTTATTTGTGTTAGATAAGAAGGAAGTAATAGACCTTGCTTATTTATGGTTAAATTTGATTGGATGTGTTTTGGTGGTATTAATAGCTTTGCTGTTGCATCAATTTGGTTTAGGTAGCCGTGGGCTTGAGCGCAAAAATTAAGCGTTTAAATCTTTAATTTTTTAAAAGCTATTGATTTTCCTAACAAAGTAATAGAGCTTTTTAAAAAAGTTATTGAAAAGAATATAAAAGAAACACCAATAAAAGATTTGAAAACAGGCGGTTATACAATAGAAGTATTTGAATTGAGCGTTTATTTTTTTTAAATAAAGAGAATTATAGAGATACGGTTGCAAGGCTTTATTATTGTAAACTTAGATAACCAATTAAATGCGAAGTAATAAGGTTGGTAGTCTATTTTGGTAGAAGAGTTAAGATAAAAAAATGTAATAAATATACGATATTATTGTATTGTTTTTTGTGAACCTACCACAGCTTAGCGAAATATTTAAAATAGCCCCGATTGAGTGTAAAGCCCACAGCTGTAGCTTGGCCTTTTTGAAGCGAAGCAAGCGAGGACTTGAAGGGAAAGCGGGACTGCCATTAGTGTGAGTTTTAACGGTTTGCTTCAAAATAAAAAATTGTAAATATGCAACCCTCAAAAAAATGACTTGTCTTTAAAAGAAAATAAATAATCGATTGTTGAAGTATTATACTAAAGCAAATAAACTAACTTAAAAGAATATGATTAAAGTAAAAGTTTTTTACTGCCTGCTATTACTGCTCCCTTTATGCTCCATTGCACAAGAACAATTTTTAACCGACAAAGAGGGCGTGCGCTTATCCGGATTTTTATCTTCAGATTCGGAGTTTTCGGAAATTGGAAACGACTTTGCAGTTGGTACTGGTGTAAGTATTGGCCTTATTTTTAACCGCTCTTTATATTTTGGCTTTTACGGCATGGGTGTGGTGTATGATTTGCCTAACTTAGATGTTACTGTTGATATTGATGACGTAGAAGAATTAGATAGCTTAAATAATTTCGACATTAAAGCCTTAGGGCATGGCGGTTTGCTAATAGGCGGTGTTTTTCAACCGAGTAAAATAGTACACGCTGGGGCCAGTATAAAATTGGGTTATGGCGATTTGGCTATGTTTAATTATAGTAATGATTTAGTAACTAACGATTTTACCTTTATCATATCACCACAAATTGAAGCCGAAATTAATGTTGCCCGTTGGTTTAAAATTAAGGTAGCAGGCGGTTACCGTTTTGCTACTGATTTGCGCAATGATTTATTTTATGATAAAAAGTACATTAACAGCCCAACTGGTAGTATTTCATTTTTGTTTGGTTGGTTTGGTGAGAAAAAGGTTTTTGGAAAAAAAGAAAAGCAACCCAAACAAAGATGGTTTAATAAAGATGATAAGCGACAAATTTCACTATAATAGTTAAAGTGTTAGTAACGCTAAAAGCAAATCAAATTTACAAATCCGCTATATTGAAAGAGCCGGTTTATTTACAACACAAAACATTAGTTGAGCAAAGTAAAAAAGGCGATCGTAAAGCGCAGTTTGCTTTGTATCATCAATATGTGGATGCAATGTTTCAGATAAGTTTACGAATGTTGAATAACCGGGCCGATGCAGAAGATATATTACAAGAGAGTTTTGTGAAGGCTTTTAAAAATTTAAAACAGTTTAAATATGAAAGCTCTTTTGGGGCTTGGCTAAAAAAAATTGTGATTAACAATTGTATTAATCATTTAAAGAAACGGAAACTAAATTGGATTGCAATTGAAGATGCGCAGTTTGATGTTAGCGAAGAAACGGCAGAAAATAATCAGTATCAATTACCCAAAATTGAACAAGTAAAGGAAACGATTAAACAGCTGCCCGATGGTTTTAGAGTTGTGCTGACTTTGTATTTGTTTGAAGGTTACGATCATAAAGAGATTAGCCAAATATTAAACATCTCCGAATCAACTTCTAAAACCCAATATTATAGAGCAAAAAATAAATTGAGACAATTAATTAAAGTTTGAACAATGGATGATTTTGAAGTTTATATAAAAAGCAATAAAGAAGCATTTAATGAGCCAACTTTAAATAAAGCGTTGCTTTGGGAAAAGATTGAACAAGAATTAGCTGCAACTAACAAGCCTAAAATCTACTTCTTAAATCCGTTTTTTAAAATGGCCGCGGTGTTTACTTTGTTTGTTGGCTTTGCAGTATTGGCTTTTTTAATGGTTGGCAACCAAAGCGCAAATAATAAATATACCAACGAAGTTATAGAAATTAAAGCACACTATAATCAGCTCATCAGTATTAAAATGACGCAGATAGAAAACACGCAACCGTTAACAACATCTGAAAAAAACAACTACTTACAAATAATTGATGATTTAGATAAAGAAGCAAGCGAGCTTCAATACGAGTTGCAGCAAAACATTAATAATATGGTTGTTGTTGATGCCATTGTTAAAAATTATAAAGAGCGTTTGCAATTGTTAGAACTGCTGCAGCATCGCTTTCAAAAAAACAAAATAAAAAATAATGAACAAGTTATACTTATATAAAATAATATTATTACTTACTTTAGTTTTTTGGGTAAACACACTTTTAGCAGATAACCGCTTAACTGAAGAAATTACAAAAGTGTTTGATGTAAAAGAAAACCCAACTTTAATTATTGATAATAAGCACGGAAAAATAGATTGTAAAGTTTGGCAAAAAGACAGTATTAAAATAGTTGTACAAATAGAAGTAGAAGGCAAGGATGAATTTGAAGTTAAAGCGGCAATAGAAAACATTATTCCTCACTTTTCATTTTTTGAAAATGTGGTGGAAGTAGAAACCGAGATTACTAAAGGCAAGAAAAGTATTTTTGAACGCCTTATAGATGCGGTTGATATTTTTGCTAAACAAGATATTGATGTTGACTATACTATTTGGGCGCCTGCCAATACAACTATTGACATAAAAAATAAATTTGGTGATGTATTTTTAGAAAACTTTACCAAGCCAGCACGTATTGAAATCAGTTATGGTGATTTAAGAACAAATGCTATCCCCAACAATTCGAAATTAGATTTAAAGTTTGGCAAACTAATAACACAACATATTGAAAATATAGAGCTGAATTTGAAACATTACACCGCTAAAATTAAATCGGTAAATAAGTTGAAATTAAAATCTTCGGGTAGTGATATTCAAATTAACAAACTACACACCCTCGATCTTGAATCTAACAAAGATGACATTGAAATAGATTCGTTGGGTAGTATTTCGGGTGTTGCAAAACTATCTGACTTTACCTTTAATTATGTGTACGATTCTACTTGGTTAGATTTGCAGAACGTTGCTTTAACCATAGAAAGCTTAAACCCCAATTTCGAAAATTTTGAAATTGAGCAAACCGATTCGCACATAGATGTAAATATTAAAGGTACAGCATTTAACTTAAAAGTTGATTTAGAAGGTAGCGAAATGAGCGTTCCTAAAACGGTTTATAAAATTGCTAAAGACGTGGTTAGCGAAAAGAAAAATCACCGCAGGGTTAACTTAATTTATGGCGAAACTCCTTTACAAACCGTTGTGTTATCTGGCAAAAACGGTAGCTTTAATTTGTATGATTTTTAAATTTGATCAGAGATTTTTATTATCAAAAACAAAGCACTTATTATATCCACCTTCCTAACTTGTATTTTCATATTGCTCCGCTTTATTTATGTATTTTAAAAAGAAATATTGTTTTGAGTAAATAACTGCGTGCTCAACTCAGCATAAATATCACTTGTCTTTTTTTTACCGCGTTAATAAGCCCCAACATTTTATGTTAAACTGGTATTTAATTTTGAAAAAAAATTAGTGAGACGTCGAAAAATTACAAAGTTTGTAGAATTGGCATTCGCAAGTTTTACTACTTTAGGTTTGGAGGGCGTTATAGGTTTGATTTCAAAAGTTGTATAATTGGTTGATGAATCTATAATACTAAAGGGAAGTAAAATTTGGAGCAATTGGTTGGGCAATCAAACACCTACCTAAGTAAATTTGTTTTTTTAAAGTTTGCCAATATATTGGCTATTAGAAATTAGCAGATAGAAAAAGGATGGCGTTGCAATCTCACCAAATTAAATCGCAAATTTTTGGGAAACATCTTAAACTTAAATTGATATTATTAGTAAAATGTGATCTTATAAGAATATTATACTGGCCTCCTAAAAATAAATTAAAGGCTAATTTAACATACCGCTTGGTGCTTAAGGCTTGTGTGAGGACAGGCAATTGTTTAGCCAATCCTCACACAAAACACTTTTGCATTAAATTAATTAAATGCAACACATCTTACTAAAACAAAATTACTAAGCCGAAAATAATGTGGCCAAGATTACTTTATGTGTTTAATTTTTGCTAAATATTTCGCTAACTCTTCTTTTACTTTTGGCATTAAAATAAATAAGCCAATCATATTAGGCACCATCATAGCAAAAATCATAGCATCACTAAAATCAATAACATTGCTTAAACTGGCAGCACCACCAACTATCACAAAAATGCAAAATATTATTTTGTATAAACTTTCCATCGTTTTAGTTCTACCAAAAAGATAAGTCCAACTTTGTAAGCCGTAATAGCTCCAACTAATCATGGTACTAAAGGCAAATAATACTACTGCAAAAGTTAATACATAATTAAAACCTGGTATAGTAGTATTAAAAACATAACTGGTTAAATCAACACCACTTAATGATGCACCGCCCTCTGTTAGTTTAACAGCTCCATCAACGGCTCCTAAAACGAAATCACCTTTTAAATTAGCTATTACAATTACCAAAGCTGTCATAGTACAAATTACAACGGTATCAATAAAAGGTTCTAACAAGGCAACAATACCTTCACTAGCAGGCGCATCGGTTTTTACTGCCGAGTGGGCAATTGCTGCCGAGCCAATACCAGCTTCATTACTAAAAGCAGCACGTCTAAACCCTTGTATTAAAGCACCCAAAAAACCACCGGCAACTGCGGTAGGCGCAAATGCTTCCGTAACAATAGTTACCATTGCTTTAGGCACTAAACCAATATTCATTATTAAAACAATTAGGGCTGCACCAACGTAAATGGCTGCCATAAAGGGCACTACTTTTTCGGTAACCGAAGCAATACGTTTTATACCACCAAGTATTACTATACCAACTAAAATTGCCATTACTAAACCAAAAATTGCTCCGCTGGCGGGCGAGCTTACACCAAATGTATTTAAAAAGATGCTTGCCGCTTGGTTACTCTGAAACATATTACCACCGCCAAAACTGCCACCAATACACATAATGGCAAATAGCACGGCTAATACCTTACCAAGGCCTGCCATATTTTTTTCGCCCAACCCTTTACTTAAATAGTACATAGGGCCTCCATAAACTTTACCATTTTCGTCAACTTCGCGATACTTTACCCCCAAAGTACATTCTACAAATTTTGTTGCCATGCCTAATAAGCCACAAACGATCATCCAAAAAGTTGCGCCTGCGCCACCAATTACCACGGCTACCGCAACACCTGCAATATTACCTAAACCTACTGTAGCACTTAATGCCGCAGTTAAGGCCTGAAAGTGCGAAACCTCTCCTTCTTGCCCTTCAATTCTAATTGTATCGGGGTTGTCACCGTTTGTAACATTTAAATCAGTAGCAGCCATTGCTACATCATCATACTTACCTCGTACCGTATTTATGGCTATCCCAAAAAAGCGAATACCTGGAAATGAAAAACGTAACGTAAAATATAAGGCACCTAAAACCAAAGGAAACAACACCCAATAAACCTTTACGGTAGCGGTAAGTGGTATTTCGTAAAATATAATATTTACAAACCATCCAGTAGCTTGACCAAATATTTCATTAATACGTTCGTCAATACCTATTTCTTGTGCAAATAGATTTAACTGTGCTA
>Ga0209185_1003067_pt1 | contig 10288 bp, 8 predicted proteins | sample SidtaG_2_FD_187425 | JGI IMG/M metagenome (GOLD analysis project Ga0209185, IMG submission 187425) | Marine algal microbial communities from Sidmouth, United Kingdom - Sidmouth_Asex2 metaG (SPAdes) (version 2) | ecosystem: Host-associated > Algae > Red algae > Unclassified | place: Sidmouth... | reverse complement strand
TCGACTCGGACTGGCGACCCAGCTAAAATGCGGGAGTTATTTTTTTATCATTACTAAACCACAAAAACTAAAAATAAGGAGAGAACGGCAGGGAGCTTCGTCGTTACGGGGCTCCCCGCTATTCGTTCCTACACCGAGCCAACGCAAAAATTCAGCCCCCCATTCGGTATACCACTACTATCGGGTCTATGTTAAAAGGACAGAACAACTTATATGGGCTTAAAAAAATTATATGGTTCAAAAATCAGTAACACCCACCCTCAAGCACAGAAAGCTTCGCCCCATCCAAGTATGCGTTTTGTCCATTACCTCCAAAATCGACTTAGGTAAATTTGGCTCTACATTAATCGTATTTTTGAACAAAAAAGGAGGAAGCGTAGAGACAACAATATTGGTACTAAAAGTATGGTCATTGCTTTCGACAACAAGACTGTCTTCAACCTCTTTGATAGACTGAACCGCTTGGTTGCAATACAAAGTGTCTGCGTTTGCATCTTTCGCTAAAGCATTTATCAAACTTGACGTTCCACCCTTAATTCTATAACTTGGAATTTCCTGATGGGGAAGTGTAACCAATTGGTGAGGACTGGTAGAAATTGGCTCGTAAATTGCCGTCTTTCCTAACTTTTGCGGAAACACATCTAAGCTCAATTCTTGTAATAAACTGTTCAAATAAGTATGCTGTGCATCAAGCCAAGTTGCGCCCATTTCAATCGGTGGCGCATTGTCTGGTTGAGGCGTATAAATGCGACCACCCAACCGACTTCGAGCTTCTAAAATAATTGCATGTATTCCTTCTTTTCTCAATAAATATTGAAGCGTTAAACCCGTTACTCCTCCGCCAATAATCACAATATCAACTTGTTCCCTTTTATCTTTTTGTATGGTGTTCAACTTCTTTTTTTTCATTGCTTTTTAAGTTGGTTGGGTTGTTTTTTGTTCTTGGTGCTGTCGTTTTTTATCACTAGTCAGGAATAAAATGATACCAACCATCCAAAATAGCCCTGATGGTAGTGGTATGGCTCTTGGTTTATGTGGTTTATGTAGTTTTTTTGTGGTTGTTCTCAATGCTGATAGATAACCTGTAAAGAGCCATAAGAACGGACAGCAGGCCTTTCCGTCACAACGAAGCTCCGACCTTTCGCTCCAAAAAAAAAGCACATTTTCTCAAAAGAAAACATGCTTCAAATTTTTTATAAAAAGGAATCGGATAGATCACTCGTTTCTCGCCACATTCGTCACTGTCACTCGTCACTTATAAAACTATTCCTCCTTCAAACGAAGCCGTTTTCCTTCTTGATAACGTTGTAAAATACTCATCATAAAACCAAGTCCCATCACAAAACAGCCCAACCACAAAATATTGATAAATGGAAAGACAATCGCTTTCATAATGATGTAATCTAAGCCTTTGTTTGTTTCGACTACGGACAATTTGATTTTGCTTTTTTGCGGAATTACCTTGTCAAAATTAACGGTAATGCCCAAGCCTTCTACGGAGTCATCAATCTTATTTTCTTCTTTACCACGAATGTAGTAAATCGGCTGTAATTGATAGGTTTGTCCCAGGGTCACAACATCAATTTCCGCACCAACGGCAATATCTCCAGGCAAAGGTGTATAATTGGGATGCACGGGATTGGGATTCAATTTCTTTAAAATAATCAGGGATTGACTGGCAACCAACGTATCGCCCACCGCCAATTCTGCTTCCTCAAAAACTTGCTCGTCTTGTGAGGTATCGGTATTGTTGGGAATTGAGGAAACGAACGTAAAAATATCTTTGTCCCAATAGTGTTTGGTTGAAGGATTACTGACCAAGCCCATTTTAGGGTTGATTTGGGCGTAAGGTTCTAATAAAAAGGATTCGGTTGCAGCGTCAGAGGCAGTTTTCTTTTTCTCGTATTGAATTTGATAATACGTATCAAAACGGTCTGTCCGATTGTCTTCATAAGTTACCCAGTAATCGCCCATTTGTGTAGCTTGGTTTCGAGCCAAAAAGATGTTTTCCATCTTGTCTTGTAAGCTGAAATCCTTGCCATAGTCTAAGCCTACTTTATTGAGCGAAATTACTTCTTTTTTGGAAGCTGAAATCAAAACCCCCAACAACATTAAGCCGAAGCCAATGTGTGCGACAGCCGATCCAGCGACTCGAATTTTGCCTTTTAATACTTGGAAGATATAAGCGGCATTGACCACGATTGCATACAAAGAAGCAAACAAAAGCAAGAAGTAAGGCGAAATAAAAGGAATCTCAAAAAGATTGAAAAAATTGGTATCCTCAAAAACGCCAAAATCTGCAAAATAAGCAATCACTAACGTCAGCAATAAGCTCGTTAAAGCCGCAGAAGTAATCTTTTTCAACCATTGCAAACTGTCAGAACGATACCGCAAAAACTGTGCAGTGCCTGCCACCAATAAAGCAACAATCCCAAACCAAATGGTATAACGATTGTAATGTTCGATTGGCTCAATAATCACTCGATCCGTTCCAAATACTTTGTTGATGACGGGCCAAGAAGTATCAATCCCAATCAATAAAGCCACTAAAAAAATAATCAAGGAACCGACAAATAGCCAAAATTCTTTGGAATAAGTGGGTTCTTCTTTTTTAGGACTCGGAATACTAGACCATTTTACGGCTAATAAGATTAAAGACACGAATAAAAAGGAGAAAAGGAACACCAATAATTGTCCTGACATTCCCAAATCAACGAAGGCATGGACAGAGGTATCGCCTAAGATTCCGCTTCTTGTCAAAAAGGTAGAATATAGAATAAGGACAAAAGACAAGAGCATAAACACAAAAGTCGCCTTTAAAGCGTGTCCTGTATGCTTATAAGCCAATAAAGTATGGAAGCCACAAATTGAAATTAGCCACGGAACTAAGGATGCATTTTCCACAGGGTCCCACGCCCAATAACCGCCAAAACTCAACGATTCATAAGCCCATGCACCGCCCATCAAAATACCTACGCCTAAGATTCCAGCCGAAAAAACAGACCATCGTAAAGTCGGTAAAATCCACGCTTTATCGTAAGTGTTTTTCCACATCGCTGCAATCGAATAGGCAAACGGCATAATGGTAGAAGCAAAGCCCAAAAACAAAACAGGCGGATGAATCACCATCCAATAGTTTTGTAACAACGGATTCAAACCATTGCCCTCAATACCTGATAAGTAGTTTGGATTCAAAAAAGCAGGGTTGGCAGGCATAAAATCTCGCATCAAAATAAACGGACTACTCCCAACTTTGTACCCAAAGAAGTAGATGCCAATGAGCATGGCAGCCAAGAATATTTGGGTGAAACAGAGTACCGCCATCACAGGGGTTTCCCATTTGCGAGCTGTAAAAATCGTTAAAAATCCTAAGATAACATGCCAGAAAGACCAAAGCAGAAAACTACCTTCTTGGCCCTCCCAAAAACACGAAATCATATAGTTTACAGGCAAGTCTGTCGAAGAATGGCTAAAAACATAGTGGTATTCAAAATAGTGGTTCCAAATCATGAAAAATAAGGTCGCCACAATACCAAATACCGCCAAGCCATGCACACTAAACCCAATACGAGCCAAGCGTCTCCATGATTCATAGATGGCTGTTTCCTTCGCTTGTGTTGCAAAAAAATAAGAGACTGCCGCCATAAAAGCCGCAATCATACTCAATATCGTTAGAAAATGCCCAAGTTGTCCAGGCAAAAGATGCTCTCCTACAAAGGGTTGCTCCATAATAATTGTTTGGTAGAAACTTATATGAACTAAAATAAATTATATGGTTCAAAAAATTTATATTTCAGCTTGATAAGACTTTACTTCATATTCCGTTTCCTCAAATTTACCATCTTCATACTTAGAAGGGCATTTCAATAAAATCTTGGTCGCCAAAAATTCTCCATTTTGCATCATGCCGTTCAAAACGACCTCTTCCGAACGTTCAAAATCAGGTGGAGGCGGACCAGGATAGACAACTTTTTCTTCTCTACCAGTCGTTTTATCTTTTAAATAAAACGAAAAATAGTTAGCGTCTTTGGTGGGTTCATAGTAAATTTCTTTCTCCTTATTGAGAAATCCAATCACTTGATAAACCTTCCCTTCATTGGCTTCTACCTTGTCAAATCCTGCGTAACTACTGTAGTTTCCTGATACGCTTACGATGTACATAATGGCGAGACCAATGGCAAATAAGAGTGCTATGTGTCCTTTTTTCATATCCTTTTCTTTAAAAACGCAAAATTAACTCATTTTGTTGGTAGATGTATACGTTTTAACTTGAAATCCTCAAAATGTCTGCTATGCAGCTTAATCTCCATTCTATTTTGTAAATTTGTTCTACCAAACACATACAAAATACTTACATAAAATATCAAATGTTATGAAAATAAAGCATATTGTGCTAATATTTTTGCTTTCCCTTTTGAGTTGGCAAAGCAGTAATGCCCAACAGTCCGTTGCCAGAGAATGGAACGAACTACTTTTAGAGTCTATCCGAGAGGATTTAGCAAGACCCACTGTTCATGCTCGAAATCTGTTTCATACTTCTGTCGCCATGTACGATCTTTGGGCTGTATATGACTCCATCGCTACCCCTTTTTTCTTAGGACAAACCGTCGATGGTTTTAATTTTCCCTTCAATGGCATGCCGCCATCAACGGATATAGAAGCAGACCGAGAAGAAGCGATTAGTTATGCGATGTATCGGCTTTTACGCAATCGTTTTGGCAGTTCCAATGCGTCCTCAACGATGTTTCCAATATATGATAATTATATGGCAAGTTTGGGGTATTCAACGACCTTCACCTCAACGAATTATACTACGGGTTCAGCAGCAGCTTTAGGCAACTACCTAGCGCAATATATCATTACTTTCGGTTATCAAGATGGAAGCAATCAAGCAGGAAACTATGCGAATACGTCTTATAGCCCTGTCAATCAATCGCTGGCGATGCCCTTATCAGGAAACCCCAACCTAACCGATTTTAACCGTTGGCAACCGCTTTCTTTAAGCGTATTTATCGACCAAAGTGGAAATGTATTTCCAAACAATACACCGCCTTTTTTAAGTCCAGAATGGGGGCAAGTCACCCCTTTTGCCTTATCACCCAATGATTTAATCATCAATCAACGAAATGGATTTGATTATTATGTCTATCACGACCCAGGCACACCACCAGAAATAGACATTAATACAGGATTTAATTCTACTGACTACAAATGGGGTTTTGCCTTAGTTTCTTTGTGGTCGTCCCATTTAGATGCCAATGATCCAACACTTTTGGACATTTCGCCTGCAAGTCTTGGAAATATCCAAAACTATCCTGATCCCAACAGTATTATAGAAATGCAAGGCTTCTACGACATCATCAATGGCGGTGATGCCAGCGTTGGACATACGATGAATCCCATAACAGGACAACCTTATACGTCTCAAATGGTCAAACGAGCCGATTATGCGAGAGTTTTAGCCGAGTTTTGGGCAGACGGTCCCGACTCTGAAACACCACCAGGACATTGGTTTACCTTATTAAACTATGTAAGCGATCACCCCGATTTTGAAAAACGTTTTGAAGGCAACAGTGCCATTTTAAGCGACTTAGAATGGGATGTAAAAGCCTATTTTGCAATGGGAGGAGCAATGCATGATGCAGCCGTAACTGCTTGGGGCGTCAAAGGATGGTACGATTATATTCGCCCCGTTTCTGCAATTCGAGGAATGGCAGAATTGGGACAAAGTTCTGATCCAACACGAGCATCTTACCACGTTGGTGGTTTACCACTCATCACCAACTATATCGAATTAGTAGAGGTAGGTGATCCTTTGGCGGGATCAAACAATCAAAATGTCGGAAAAATAAAACTATATGCCTGGAAAGGCCCTGACTACATTACGAATCCTGCCACTACCGCAGCAGGTGTTGACTGGATTTTAGCCGCAGATTGGTTTCCTTATCAGCGTCCAACCTTTGTAACGCCCAATTTTGCAGGTTATGTATCAGGACACTCTACCTTTTCAAGAGCCGCCGCCGAAGTCATGACCGCCATGACAGGCGACGCTTATTTTCCAGGAGGCATGGGCGAATTCAATGCCGACCAAAACCAATTCTTAGTCTTTGAAGAAGGCCCAAGCGAAGACATCGTATTACAATGGGCAACCTACCGAGATGCCTCTGACCAATGCAGCCTTTCCCGTATCTGGGGCGGAATTCACCCACCAGCCGACGACATTCCAGGACGATTAATGGGTATAGAAATTGGCGTAGATGCCTTCAATTTAGCCAAATCCTACATCTACGGTTTTGAATGCCCCACCAATTACGAAATCCTAAACACAACCATCCCAACAGTATATTACCACGCAGAAGAATACATTCGTTCCAATGGCACAATAGCCACAGGTGCGAGTGTCATCTTTAAAGCAGGAGACAATGTTTCTTTAGATGGTGGTTTTGACATTGGCGTAGGTTGTGAATTAGATATAGATATAGAAGACTGCCCATAGAAGTTAAGACCGTCCAACATAGACTCGATAGTAGTGGTATGGCTTTCTTTCTCCAACCACAAAAACTACTCAAACCACAAAAACTACTTAAACTAAGAAAGCCATAAGAACGGATAGCGAGACCATACGTACCGACGAAGCAATTGACCGTTCTCTCCGAATTATCAAACAATTAAATAGTAAGATTTTTTAGGAGAGAACGGTTTATATTTCATCGCAAAGCATGGGCCCGCTGTGCCATCGGGTCTATTTTGCATGGACAGTACCCCATATTGCGTGTAGGAGTTTGTTAGCACCTATAAAATACAATCTCTACTCATCAATAAAACCATGAAAATCATATTAATATAAAAAAATTTTATAATAAACAAAATAATATTTGCATTTCGTTTGTATTTTTAGTTGAAATATCAAAAATATGAGTTCAATACTAAAAAAAACGACAAAAACTGCTCAAAAAATAGCTCTAAGGTCTTTAAAATCATTAGAAAAAAGTGAAAGTGACTTAGTAAAAATGAAAAAAAAGAAAGTTGCTTTAAGAATACAAGAATCAGAAGAAAACATAGAGATTCCATTAGAAGCTTTTCTAATGCTAAAGTCTATTCTAATCAATATGGCAGCAGGTAAATCAATTGCTTTATTGCTCGCTGATTCTGAATTAAGTACTCAACAAGTAGCAGAAATCTTAAATGCTTCTCGTCCTCATGTCGTAAAATTATTAGAGGAAGGAAAAATTGCCTATAAAAAAGTAGGTAGTCATAGAAGAGTTAAATTGAATGATTTGCTATTGTATCAAGCTAAATTAAGGAAAGAAAGAAGAAATGTCTTAGATTTTTTGACGCAAGAAGCACAAGAACTAAATTTAGGATACGAATAATGAAGAGAACAAGTAAAAAAGCAATTTTGGATGCCTGTGTCTTATATTCTGCTCCTGTTAGAGATATTTTACTAAATGTAGCTGAACAATAATTATATGAACCCAAATGGTCAAAAAAGATAGAAGAGGAATGGCTTAGGAATTTGTTGGTAAATCGCCCAGACTTAAAAAAAGAGAGGTTACAAAAAACAATAAGAGCGATGAATAAAGCATTTTCTAAAGCTTTGGTTCATGGTTTTGAAGGGTTGATTCAAGGAATAAAAATTCCTGATTTAGATGATAGACATGTTGTTGCGGCTGCAATTAAATCAAAATCTGAATTCATCATTACATTCAATTTAAAAGATTTTCCAAATAATTACATTAACCAGTTTGATATAAAAGTTCTAAATCCTGATACTTTTTTATGCAATTTATTTTTAAAAGATGAATCAAAAATCAGACAAGCATTTAGAAATCAATTAGATTCGTTAAGAAATCCACCAAAAACAAAAGAAGAATTAATTGCAATCCTAACCAAATGTAAATTAACCAACTTTGTAAAATTATTATAAAAAATACTGCTCCGCACGGCGCACACTGTTACCATTATACACCATGTGAAAAACATAAAATAGATGAAAAAGACACATCAAAATAGTCAAGTCTATTTTTTACTGTTTTCAGTCATTTTGATTAGTGCGTGTAGCAATCAGACCAAAACGATTCCCTCCGAAAATAAAGAATTTATATCGGGTGTATTGCTTGCACCTAAGCCACAAATAGCCGAATACATAAGAAACATTATTCAGGATAAAAAGGGAAACTTATGGTTTAGTACGAATCATTATTATCCATACCCCGCTCTATCTCTCTGTTTCAACAGTTAAAATACCTTAATCTTCCCCCCAAAACGCCACATAAGCCCACCCATACTCGTTTCATAAGATGCAAAAAGCCTAGTTCTCTAACTTTTATGTATTTTTGCGCCCATGAAACTATTAGCAGGAAAAACTGCCCTTATTACGGGGGCATCCAGAGGTATTGGCGAAGCCATTGCCCTGAAATTTGCCCAACAAGGGGCGAATGTGGCTTTTACATATCGTTCTTCTGTAGAAAAAGCGGAAACTTTACAAAACACCTTGAACGAAATGGACGTAAAGGTAAAAGCATACCAATCTGATGCAAGCTCTTTTGCAGCATCGGAACAACTTGTAGAAGAAGTCCTGAAAGATTTTGGTCAAATAGATATTTTGGTCAATAATGCAGGAATTACAAGGGATACGCTAATGCTTCGTATGAAAGAAGAGGATTGGGATGCAGTGATTGAAACGAATCTAAAATCTGTATTCAACCTAACAAAACAACTCTTGCGTCCTATGATGAAGCAAAGAGCAGGATCTATCATCAATCTTAGTTCTATCGTAGGCATTACAGGACAGGCTGGGCAGGCAAATTATGCGGCGTCTAAAGCGGGAATCATCGGCTTTAGTAAGTCCATCGCTCGGGAAATGGGTTCTCGTAATGTGCGGTGTAATGTCATCGCTCCAGGTTTTATCGCTACGGATATGACAGGAGAGTTAGACGAAAAAACAAAGGAGGCGTATCTCAGCAAAATTCCCCTAAAACGATTGGGCGAAGGCGAAGATATTGCGAACACTGCGTTATTTTTAGCGTCGGATTTGTCTAACTATGTGACGGGGCAAGTCATAAGTGTTTGTGGCGGATTACAGTAGTTTATGTGGTTTATGTAGTTTAAGTAGTTTTTGTGGTTGTTTTGTGCTGTGGTTCTTAGTGCTGTGGTGCTGTGGTTTTTAGTAATTTGGTTTTTGGAGAGACTAATTTCCTAATACACTCATTCACTACGTTATGACCATGAAAAATAGCCCTGATGGTAGTGGTATGGCAAAATAGTCTAAGTCGTTTTTGTGGTTTAAGTCGTTTAAGTGGTTGCGGTTCTTTCTTGTTTATGTGGTTATTTCTTTTGCCATAAGAACGGACAGCAGGCCCATGCGTAACGACGAAGCCCCTGACCTTTCGCTCCAAAAAATAAAAATATTAAATATTAAAATGTATATCATTAAGTCCTTTTAAAGTTTATAAATCTAATTTGGTTTTAGCTTATGTCGTTATACCATTCTTTCTCAACGACTTAAACTACAAAAACGACTTAAACAAAAAAGGTCTTAAACTAACGTAATAAATGAATTCATCCCTTACTTTTCAATATCCTATTTGGTGGCTCGGCTTATGTGTCCTTTTAGGCGTCGCCTTTGCGGTAATGCTTTATTTTAGAGATCAGACTTTTAAAGATGCCTCTAAAAGCCAAAAAAGATTTATACCACTTTTGGCGATATTACGGTTTTTAGGAGCGACAGCTATTGCTACACTCTTATTGTCGCCCTTAATCAAAAATCGTTTTACGGAGGTGCAAAAGCCGTACATTGTGATTGCTCAGGATAATTCTGAGTCGATTTCAAAAGGCTTTGTCAATGAAGATGGTACGGCTTATTCGAGTGGCATGCAATCGCTGATAGATGCGTTGAAAGAAGATGCCGAAATTCAGCATTTTGTGTTTGATGATAAGCTGAAAGAGCAGGAACAGCCCGATTATTCGGGGAAAGTAACGAACCTTTCAGCGACTTTAGAAGACATTCACAACCGCTTTAGCTTCCAAAATGTTGGGGCGGTGGTCTTGGCAACGGACGGTATTTATAATGAGGGAAGTAATCCGATTTATACCAATTTTAAGATGGATGCGCCTCTGTATGCCGTCGCTTTGGGCGATACCACACCTGCAAGAGATTTGCGGATTGATAAGGTCTTGCACAATCGAATTGCGTATCGAGGAGATAAGTTTACGATTCGGGTAGATGTGTCGGCTTTTAATGCGAAAGGGAGTACGACGGTGATGAATATTTATAAGGGAAAAGGTA
>Ga0209185_1003063_pt1 | contig 10296 bp, 7 predicted proteins | sample SidtaG_2_FD_187425 | JGI IMG/M metagenome (GOLD analysis project Ga0209185, IMG submission 187425) | Marine algal microbial communities from Sidmouth, United Kingdom - Sidmouth_Asex2 metaG (SPAdes) (version 2) | ecosystem: Host-associated > Algae > Red algae > Unclassified | place: Sidmouth... | reverse complement strand
TGGGTTATGCCCAAGGCATTATCAGGCACTATGGCGTTAACAGCAGCAGCACGGTGTTGCGATCCGAAAGGGTTGACTTTGAGCAAGGCTCCCAAACCGCGCCCAGCCCGCTGCTAGGCCGCGAAAAAGAGCGCAAGATCTATCAGGGCGATCAGGCAACCCTGCTCTCTACCGTAACCAATACGTGGTCGGCCCACAGCCGCGCCGCGGGGGCCAACTGGACAACGGCCAACCCTACCGGCGTCACATGGAGCACACGCCCGCTGTGGCTGCGGCTAGACAGTACAACCAGCGTTGTGCATGGCACACCCAATGCGACCAATCAGCAAAAGTTCTACTACGATGTTAGCCGCCAAAACGGCACCCAGTACGGCAACGTGACTAAGGTAGAAGAGTATGGCGCAGGCGCATCACCATTGCGCACCACGCTTACCAACTTCTACCCCAACACAGGGTCGAACATTGTCAATCAGCCCGCGCGGGTGCAAGTTCGGGCAGGTGGCGAAACGGGGGCCTGTAAAGCCGAGTCGCGCATGATTTATGATGCGGCCAATCTAGAAGGCTCCTACCAGACGGTGCCGACCACAAATCTGTTGGTTAAGGCAGAGCAGGCGCTGACCAGTTGCCCGACGACCGTAAACGTGCCGCGGACGGATGCAGCTTGGGCCATTACGCGCATGACTTACGACACGTGGGGCAACCCCACAAAAGTCACGCGCGTGGGGCCACCAGTTGCAGACAACAGCAATGATCATGTGATCGTCACGAGCTATGATTCGATCTATCATCTCTTCCCAGTCTCGCGCGCGGCCGAAGGCGTAAGCGGCTATACAGAGACGGCTACCTACTATGGGGTGAACGCCGCATTCGGTGTGGGCGACAGCCGTGCGGTGTGGGGAGCCATGTCGGAATTTTGCGGGGTCAACGAAGCCTGTACGCGCCAAAGCTATGACTTTATGGGGCGACCGCTGCGCCGCTGGGAAAATGCGGCCAAGGGCAGCGCCTGGGCCAACGACAGCGGTGCCAATACGTATTACCTTTACAACAAAAAAGGGGATGGCTCTGGCAGCAATCGCTATGTTGTGACAGAGTGGCACAGCCCGCGCTGCTATGGCAATCTTGTGCGTCGCCACTATAATGGGCTGGGCCAACTGATTCAGGAGCAGCGACCCGACCAAAGCTGGCAGTTTGCCCAAGATGGTTGCGGGACATCGCCCGGTACGGGCAGCTACAACGCTGAAATCGATGTGGATTATGCCTATGATGGGCTAGGCCGCCAGAGCAAAGTTTCGGTGCCGCATAAGGTGACAACAAACTCGGTTAACCGCGCGGCCAACTTTGGCGCAGGCCAAACCTTTACCACCTTTGATGCGCTGGATCGCCCTACGCAGATGACGGCCCCCAATGGCGAGGTGACGCTTTACTACTACAACGGGCGCGACACCAAAGTGGTGGGGCAAGGGCGCAATGGCGACCCAGACAAGCTGCTTTCGTGGCAGGTGATGGATGATCTAGGTCGTTTGATCAGCACGCGCAGCGGCACGGGCAGCGGCAGCAGCTGGACGCAAGCGGGTGCTGTGACGCTGGGCTACGATATTACCAACAACCTGACCAGCGTGACCAACGCCGCGGGCGGCACCAGCACAATGACCTATGACTTTGCTGGCCGCAAAACCGCCATGGCCGACTCGGATTTGGGCAACTGGAGCTACATTTACGACCGCCACAGCCACCTGACGCGGCAGACGGATGCGTGCGGCAATCAGACCTTTCTAAGCTATACTTACAAGCTGGATCGCCTCAGCGGCAAAACCTTTGTCAAGGGGACCAACGCAGCCTGCAACACGCCCGCGGTGGCCTACAACATCAGCTACACTTATGATACGGGTCACAGCAGCAGCAACCGCAGCCGCGGTCAGCTAACCCAGGTGAAGTATAGTGATAATTCGTATCAAAAGGATCTGACCTACAACGGGTTCGGGTTGCCCGCCAGCACCAAGGTAACCATTGCAGGCGGCGCGACGGGCGGCTATACCACCAGTTACGCCTATGACATGCACCAGCGCCCATTGAGCACCACCTATCCCGATGGTGAGAAGCTGACCACGAATTACAACGGCATGGGGCTGCCCAATCTGCTAACGAGCAGCCTTAACACCACAACACCGATAATACCGATGGTTGCTGGCGAAACTGCAGGTGGCGGCATTGCCAACGGCGTCAACTATAACGAGGCCATGTTGCCCACCCAGATGAAGTTCCCATTGGGCGGCAACCTGTGGCGCACCAACAGCTACTATGGCTGGACAGGCACGAACGGCGACGCCAACCGTCGCCTCAACGCCATCAAAGTGGGGCTAACTGCGGGTGCGGGTGAGCGGCTCAACCTGACCTACAATTATGATACGTTTGCCAACATCAAAACGTTGAACGAAAGCTACAACAACAGCGCCAGCGCCGCCAACACCATAGCCTACGATGTACAAAACCGGGTGACCAGCGCCTTTGGCAAGAGTTATGGGTATGACAACGCCGGTCGCATGACCAGCTACGAAGGGACTACCAATACCTTCAACACCACCGTCCCGCGCCAAGGGGTTAAGAACACGGGCTACGGCTACGACGCCAACGGCAATGCCAAAACTCGCCCCGGCAGCCAAACCCTCGTCTGGAACGTGGAGAACCGCCTGCACAGCGTCGCGGGCGAGCAATATCTGTACGACGAGAACGGCATTCGGATCAAGAAGACGGTTGGCGCAACCACAACCTTCTATCCCTTTGGTCACTACGAGGTCAGCGGAACCACCGTCAAGAAATATTACACCTTTGGCGGCATGACCATCGCCATGCGCACCGGGTCCACGCTGCAATATCTGCACACGGATCATCTCGGTGGCGTGGCCGCGGTAACCACTAGTGCGGGGGTCTATTCCACCAATCAGAGCTACTTCGCCTACGGCAAAAAGCGCGCTGGCGGAACGTTGCCCACGACGATCAACTACACCGGTCAACGGCTGGATGGGAGCGGGCTGGTCTACATGAACGCGCGCTACTACGATCCGCTGGTGGGGATGTTCATCAGTCCCGATACGATTGTGCCGGACGCGGGGGTGCTGATCGACTACAACAGGTTTGCTTATGCTCGGGGTAACAGCCTTAAATACAATGATCCAAGTGGGCATTGTCCTGTATGTATTCTGGCAGTAGTGTTGGCTGGAGCAGCTTTAGTCGTTCCGTCTGATACACCGTTACCGCCAGAAGAAGCAGAGAAATACGCAGCCACTGGTAAATTAGGTGCAGTACTAATTACCGGAGGAACTGCCGCTTATTTTGCACCAGCATTGCTTCCGGTGGGGGCACAAGCGGCTTGTAGAGATGGGGATTGTACGAATGAAGCCACTGCTGTAACGAACGCTGCGTCTAATGGTCAGCGTGCTGCTAATGCTGCGCAGAGCGTTTGGCAGATGAGGCCCTTTGATCGAGGTGTTGCGATTGAAAATATGCTTGGACGTAGTCCCAACTTGGTTGATAATTTCCCGACCATTGATCGCTTTCAGAGTGGCGTAGCAACCAGCATCAAGAGTATTGACTTGACGGCAAAATCATATCAAAATATTAATACCCTGACGCGGACTGTTCAGGGCTATGTTAATAAAATGGCGCAGTGGCAAGGACAGCCATCAGCATGGGGTGGTGTTACAATCGATCCGTCTCAAATTACAAGTCGTGTAGTTGAGTTAGCTATTCCACCCGGTGCTACGCAGGCACAGTTAAATGCTTTACAGCAAGTACAACAAAATGCAATGCAAGTCGGTGTTCAACTCAGCCTAATTTCTATCCGATAGAGAGGACTAAATGATTAAAACTGCGAGCGTGATTGTATATAAAGATCAGGTTTATATTCCAACGCAAGGATTAGTAAAGGAAGGACCATTTTATATATCATTAGATCCAATTCGTATTACAAAACTTACAGAATCAAGTTTAACAAAGGAGATTCAGTTTTCATATACAGAGGGTAATCCGTTAACAGAAATCGAGAGCTATAAGGATTACCACAAACACGATCCTGTGTTGAAAGCGACTAACGCTCGTTCTTGGAAGCAACTGGCTCAGCAAGGTGTATCTTATGGTGTAACATGGCATATAGATAAAGTAATTCTATACATACCAAAATTAGACAAAAAAGGGCGCTTTGTGAATGATCCAGAAAAGCAGCATCAGTTTCCATCAGATGTAGATACGAAAGTTATTGCGAGTGTGATTTTGGAAGACTATAGTTCGAGAGATTTTGACTAAGAGTAAAAAACATATTATGTGGACAGAGATGATAATGTCTCTGCCCACATTTTCATGCCGAATCAAAAACCCGCCCCGGCCAAACCCTCGTCTGGAACGTGGAGAACCGCCTGCACTCCGTCGCGGGCGAGACTTATCTCTACGATGAGAACGGCATTCGGATCAAGAAGACGGTTGGTGCAACCACCACCTTCTATCCGTTTGGTCACTACGAAGTGAGCGGCACCACCGTCAAGAAATATTACACCTTTGGCGGCATGACCATCGCCATGCGCACCGGGTCCACGCTGCAATATCTGCACACGGATCATCTCGGTGGCGTCGCGGCAGTAACTGACAGTGCTGGGGTCTATTCCACCAATCAGAGTTACTTCGCCTATGGCAAAAAGCGCGCTGGCGGCACGTTGCCCACGACGATCAACTACACCGGTCAACGGCTGGATGGCAGCGGGCTGGTCTACATGAACGCGCGCTATTACGATCCGCTGGTGGGGATGTTCATTAGTCCCGATACGATTGTGCCGGATCCGGGGGTGCTGATCGACTATAATCGGTTTGCTTATGCTCGGGCGAATCCGCTTAAGTATAATGACCCAACTGGACACTGCGCAGAAATCGAAGGTAATGCAAATGGGCTATGTTTACGAACAACCAAAGGAAAAATTACAGGTGTTGTTCGTGGTGGGAGTGTGTTTCGTAACTATGCAGAGGTTGCAGCGGCTAATCTGTATTATGGCAACGATAACGCAATTAATGCCTTACCACGATCAGATGGTGCATTGAATGTAGTAGGCGCGGCCCTTTATGATGTTCATGAAAAAATAAACGGTCGAACTAGCCCTTTACCTCAGTTGGTTGGACTAGCGGGCATATCGCAGATTGGAGGTGCCGGAAGCGGGACTAACCCATTTACACCTCGGAGCTATATCGGCAATACTCCGGTTAGGAGTATACCTCAAGCTTCAACTTCTGTATCGGAATACGTTACCATGTATAGAGGAACCAATCATCAGGGTGACGCTGACATAATGACGTCGGGAACTCTACAAAGCCATGGCCAGCGCGCTGGTGTTGGTCCTAACAAAGCGAACACCAATTTCCTTGCTAGATTTTGGCACAGTATGACAAGTACAACACCGCCAAGCCAGTATGTTTCGGTCTCCAGTAGTCCTAAGGTTGCAGCACGATTTGGAAAAGTATATGCATTCGAAGTGCCTAGATCAGAAATTTATAAAGCTTGGTGGAATCCCTTCGGAGAAGCTGAGTTTCTGGCTCCGGGTGGAACGCAGATTTATAATACAAGACCATATGGAGACTAAGCGATGGATTCAGTTGAGCAAATAATCAAAACATTTTCGTATACCACAGATGAGCAACTTACTTTTCCATATATCAGAAAATACATGGAAAAGATGTCATCAAGGCTTGATAAAGTTAATGATCATCAGGTCGCTCGGCGTTTTATGCTTGCCGGATTGTTTTTAACTTATAGGGCCTTCAATCATAGCGGTCTACCTATGTCTACGGAGGATTTAGATTCAATGCTAGATTCTATTCATAAAACTCGATTGCGTACATATGCCGAAGTTAGTGGAAAACGCATTAATAATACAGATGAATATCTGACTGAAATAAAATTCACGCCACTAAAAACTGTATTCCCAGGGACAAGTCAGCATCTTTATCGTTTCGTCATTAATGGTTAATCTCAATGACATTTTATGAAGCCTTGGAAATTGGTTCAGATTTGCCGAGAAAATAGAGATTCTATGATTCCAATAACTGACAAGTGAGATAACTAAGCTTGGGAAGGGTGGGGCATAGGAGTTCCCACCCTTCCTACCTCTACGACGAGAACGGCATCCGCATCAAGAAGACGGTTGGTGCAACCACCACCCTCTATCCCTTTGGTCACTACGAGGTGAGCGGAACCACCGTCAAGAAATATTACACCTTTGGCGGCATGACCATCGCCATGCGCACCGGGTCCACGCTGCAATATCTGCACACGGATCATCTCGGTGGCGTCGCCGCGGTAACTGACAGTGCGGGGGTCTATTCCACAAACCAGAGCTACTTCGCCTACGGCAAAAAGCGCGCAGGCGGCACGTTGCCCACGTTGATCAATTACACTGGCCAACGGCTGGATGGCAGCGGGCTGGTCTACATGAACGCGCGCTACTACGATCCGCTGGTGGGGGTGTTCATTAGTCCGGATACGATTGTGCCGGATGCGGGCGTGCTGATCGACTACAACAGGTTTGCGTATGGGCGAGCGAATCCGATTAAGTATAATGATCCAACAGGGCACACACCTTGGGATGTCGTTGATGTGGGTTTCTGGCTCTGGAGTGCTAGGGACTTCTACGACAAGCCAGGTTGGGGTAATGCTGGTTGGTTAGCTCTAGACACAGTTAGCTTATTGCCCCTTGTTCCATCTGCTGGATACCTTACCCGTGGTGCTAAATTTCTAAATGGTGGCCGAAGAGGAGCGAATACGACCCGAAGAGTAGCCCAAAGTGCTGATCTAGCTGGAGACGCAATCGAGTTATTACATGGAACAAGCAATTCGATTGAAGCTTTTGCAAATGGTATTGAAGTGACTAGAGGTGGTGGTCAGCTTGGAACAGGTTTTTATATGACCATCGAACGTTCAACAGCAGATTGGTTTGCACGGAATTGGAGTCGTGGAAGAGATCCCAAACTCCTCAAAATGCAGATTCCAGTAGAATCTCTAGAGCAATTGAATATTATTGAACTTTCTGTCGATAGTTCAGAATATCAGCGACTAAGTAATGCGTGGAAAAATGGACAGGCTCTTCCAACAGATTTACAGTATCTAATCGATGATTATGATGCTATTATGGCACCTGTCATCACTACTCTAGGGGAGGGGATGCAAATCAAGTTTAATCCTAGAGCTCAAAGCTTTCTGGATCAATTCAACTTTACGTTCGAGAATTTACCATGACAGAGATCAAAGACATAACACAATCGTTTAACGAATTTGAGGTTGCTTTTGCTTGGAAAAGTACAAACAATAAGGTTGTTGCAACCTACACAGCAAAGGTTATGGGCGAAAGAGGCGAAATCAAAGATGCAACCGAAGCAATTTGGATAAATGTATTCAAGCATTGTCGCTGGGATACATTCGATGATTCAACTGGAGAACGTGTTTCTACTAAGATTTCCTTTGAACCCAAAGATATATTGCCCCGAATTCTGTTGGAGGTACAATCGCTTTTGCAAACGCAGAGAGAAGTCCCAAAAGCTGTTTTAGGAGGTGGTTTAGTAGTATACATAGAAAATCCACTCTAGTACGAGCTGCTTGAACCTAGTTCACTGCGGCGTAGATAAATAGACAATTAGAACTAGCAAATCTCTTGTTTTCACGGAAAGTAGCTGTATGGTTACTTACGCCTGAGTGTACTAGTATTTGAACTCAATGCTTAAGTTTTTGTGTTGTCGAAGAAAAGCGGTAGATTTAGCTAAGTCTGCCGCTTTTCTTATCCATTTTGTTTCGTTCCGATGTTTTCGCACGTATAGTTGAATCTAAAACAATTTACGTGAATATATCCGCAAAATGTTCACAACTTTGCAGTTCCCGAAAATGCTTTTTTCCTTCAAGAGTAGTTGTAGTAGGGCGCGCTATTCTTACGTCACTTCGACAGCGATTTCATCCAACAATGCCAAAACTCGCCCCGGCAGCCAAACCCTCGTCTGGAACGTGGAGAACCGCCTGCACTCCGTCGCGGGCGAGCAATATCTGTACGACGAGAACGGGATTCGGATCAAGAAGACGGTTGGCGCAACCACCACCTTCTATCCCTTTGGTCACTACGAGGTCAGCGGAACAACCGTCAAGAAATACTACACCTTTGGCGGCATGACCATCGCCATGCGCACCGGATCCACGCTGCAATATCTGCACACGGATCATCTCGGTGGCATCGCGGCGGTAACAGACAGCGCGGGGGCCTACTCCACCAACCAGAGCTACTTTGCCTACGGCAAAAAGCGTGCTGGCGGAACGTTGCCCACGACCATCAACTACACCGGTCAACGGCTGGATGGCAGCGGGCTGATCTACATGAACGCGCGCTACTACGATCCGCTGGTGGGGATGTTCATCAGTCCCGATACGATTGTGCCGGATGCGGGGGTGTTGATCGATTACAACAGGTTTGCTTATGGGCGGGCGAATCCTCTTAAGTTTTCTGACCCGAGTGGGCATTGTCCTGTATGTATTATTGCAGTAGTGTTGGCTGGAGCAGCTTTAGTCGTTCCGTCTGATACACCGTTACCGCCAGAAGAAGCAGAGAAATACGCAGCCACTGGTAAATTAGGTGCAGTACTAATTACCGGAGGAACTGCCGCTTATTTTGCACCAGCATTGCTTCCGGTGGGGGCACAAGCGGCTTGTAGAGATGGGGATTGTACGAATGAAGCCACCGCTGTAACGAACGCTGCGTCTAATGGTCAGCGTGCTGCTAATGCTGCGCAGAGCGTTTGGCAGATGAGGCCCTTTGATCGAGGTGTTGCTATTGAAAATATGCTTGGACGTAGTCCCAACTTGGTTGATAATTTCCCGACCATTGATCGCTTTCAGAGTGGCGTAGCAACCAGCATTAAGAGTATTGACTTGACTGCAAAATCGTATCAAAATATTAATACACTAACGCGGACAGTCCAGGGATATGTTGATAAAATGGCGCAGTGGCAAGGGCAAAGATCCCCATGGGGTGGTGTAACAATTCGCTCTTCTCAGATTACTGGTCGCGCTGTAGATTTGGCAATTCCGCCGGGTGCAACACAGGCTCAAATGAATGCGTTACAACAGATACAGCAACATGCCACTGGGGTTGGGGTACAGCTCAATATCATGACTATCCAATAGAGAGAGGAAATATGGAACACATAGCAAGTGTAATTATCTATAAGGATCAAGCCTACGTTCCTATACAAGGACTGGTAGAGGAAGGCCCCTTTTACCTATGTATTGAGCCGGTCACTCCAACAAATCTCGATCAGTGGGAATTGGCCCAGGCGCTACTGGCTTCGTATGAATTTGGTAATCCTGTGACAGAGGCTGTTGATTACAAGGAATATCAGAAACTAGATCCGATACTGAAAGCTTCTAAGGCTCGTTCGTGGAAGCAACTGGCCAAGCAAGGTGCTTCCTATGGAATTGAGTGGCTTAATGACAAAGTAACCGTCTATATGTCTAAACTAGATTCAAAAGGACGCTTTGTTGATGATCTCGAAAAGCAGCATCAGTTTTCATCGGATGTAGATATGGAAGTTATTGCGAGTGTAATTTTGGAGGACTATAGCTTGAGAGATTTTGGCTAAATGCAACGGCTATAGAAAACATATCATGTGGGCAGAGATGATAGTGTCTCTGTCCACATTTTCGCGCCGAATCAAAAACTCGCCCCGGCAGCCAAACCCTCGTCTGGAACGTGGAGAACCGCCTGCACAGCGTCGCGGGCGAGCAATATCTGTACGACGAGAACGGCATTCGGATCAAGAAGACCGTCGGTGCGACCACCACCTTCTATCCGTTTGGTCACTACGAAGTGAGCGGCACCACCGTCAAGAAATATTACACCTTTGGCGGCATGACCATCGCCATGCGCACCGGGTCCACGCTGCAATATCTGCACACGGATCATCTCGGTGGCGTCGCGGCAGTAACTGACAGTGCTGGGGTCTATTCCACCAACCAGAGTTACTTCGCCTACGGCAAAAAGCGCGCTGGCGGCACGTTGCCCACGACCATCAACTACACCGGTCAACGGCTGGATGGCAGCGGGCTGGTCTACATGAACGCGCGCTACTACGATCCGCTAGTGGGGATGTTCATCAGCCCCGATACGATTGTGCCGGATGCGGGCGTGTTGATCGACTATAATCGGTTTGCTTATGCTAGGGCGAATCCCCTTAAGTATAATGATCCGAGTGGGCATGAGCCGTGTGGAACAATGGGCGATTGCA
>Ga0209185_1003057_pt1 | contig 10313 bp, 7 predicted proteins | sample SidtaG_2_FD_187425 | JGI IMG/M metagenome (GOLD analysis project Ga0209185, IMG submission 187425) | Marine algal microbial communities from Sidmouth, United Kingdom - Sidmouth_Asex2 metaG (SPAdes) (version 2) | ecosystem: Host-associated > Algae > Red algae > Unclassified | place: Sidmouth... | reverse complement strand
TGGATATGGGCTCATTTTTTCTCCTGCTTTCGCTCTAAGTGGCTTACAACTATCCCTTAGACTTTACATCCTTGCCATCCAGCAGGCAACTTCTTTACACTTACTGATTTGTACAAGTTATTTAGTCGCCATTCCTTAGTTTGTGATCGGTAAACTGAATCTGATCACAGTTCGAGTTGTAGCCAATCGGGTTGTTGTCTGTCCGTCCACTTGTATAGGCAAACGTTGTGCGCAGCATCATTTCGCTGCTGCTAGCCCCATTGCTCCAGCGCACTTCGGTGGGGCGCACGTGGCGGTTGTACCAATAGTTGCCGTTCCCTACATCGCTCCCGCACGAATTAGCTAAGTCACGCCGCTCCGATTGATAGCTATACTCCATGCGGTTGCCCTGCCGGTCTATCACCTCGCTTAGGTACCAATCAACCACCACATGTTCAGATTTGCCTTGACTATCGTTGCGCATGTAGGTGCGGTAGGGCTTGGTTTGGGCCGTTGTCCAAGACCAAAGCTGGTTGGGGTTCCCGCTTGCCGTTACGTTGATTTCGCTGGCCGCAGGTTTTTTACCAAAGCGATAGAGCGTACCGTCTGCCGTGGTAATGAGCCATTCGCCAATGTTGCGCAGCTTGGTTGTGCCATCATTCGCCGTCGTCCACGGGCTGTAGGCCACCTTGGCAAAGATCTCGGGGCTGCTCCAGCCGTCGGTTTTGCTTACCTCTACTTTGGTGCCGTTGAGGACGACGAAATACTTTTCTACCTTTACGCCAGCCGCGTTGTCGCCAATCACCTTGGTCACATAATTAACGCCGCCAATATCCCAGCCATAGCCAGCTACGCTGCCTTGATATTGGTAGTTCCAATCGCCACCGTTGCGCTTGGCCTCTTCAATCCCCGCGCTAGAATAGCTCAGGCTTAACCCCGGGTTGAGCCCGCCTGTTCCGCTAGGCGTGTTAATGGGTTGAGAAAAGCCCATGCTCCCACTAAAGAGATCGGTGTTAAAGCCGCTCATATTGGGCAAAAGCTCGCCATCTCGCGAAAGTCCCTCGCCTAGCCCAAATTCGCTAAAGTGATCGATCCACGCGGTGACAGTCTGCGCCACTGGGTCGTAAATGGTCTTAATATAATCCCATTCTTCTGTATCCGTTTCACGCGTCCAAACACGCAGCCCAGCAAAGTTAATGCCGGTTGCAGCCAACGTACTCACATCGACCACCACCCGAATTTCGTCGGGGAATTGGGTGATTGTTACACCATCAAGCGTGGCATTGGCATCCCAAAGATAGTAAAAACTCACGCCATCCACATTTAACGCGATAGGGACATCGGTCGCATCTGCCGCTTTTACAATGGACGTTGCACCACCACTGGCATTGATAGACATCAATGGAAAATAGAGCTGATTCGAACCCGGGGTGGTTTGCGTAATCGGTGTGCTTGCGTCCGCCTCATCCCAGCGATAGACCTTGGTATATTGAAACTCGGTGCCGCTGGCCGCCACATTCGGCTCAATCAATAAAGTGATATCCTCCTTTGGGTTGCGCAGCACCGTGCCGAACTCATCGTGGATAGCTTGTGCCATTTCTGCATCTGCCGCTGGTGTCTGTGCCGGGGCAACGCCTAACAGCGCCGTAGCCACCACTGGCTGTAGTGCATTCTCGCGGCTTATGTCTGCTTGTAGGGTTAGCACTGCGCCATCTGCTGGCGGCACATACCCATCGGCAAGCATTACTTCGTACGTTTGGGTAAAATCAATCCCGCTCTCTGTCTGGGGCAGCGTCATCTGCAGCGGCGCATCAGAAAGAAGCGTCAACGCTGCTGGCAATGTAACCGAAAGTGTTAGCCCAGAAACAATCGGCAGCAGAGAACGCTGCACACGAACGGTAACCGTAATACGCTCGCCCGAGGCAATAATCTCTTGGCTTGGCACAATCGTCAGATCGCCCGCCACAGCAGTTGACTGCACAGTGGTTGACTGCACAGTGGTTGATTGCAGCGCAGCCATTTTGCCCTGCTCTGACGCAAGGTCGATTTCCGGCTCCTGTTGCAGCGGCCCCGAAGCAAATGAACGATCTTCGGCGGGCTGCGTTTGAATTGTCCGCGCATGCGCAGGCTGCGGCAAACTTGGCACCAACAGGCTGCAAATCAAGAGCAGCCGCATCAATTGGCCGATGCGCCTGAACCGTCTTTGCAAAGCCGGGTGTAAAAGGGTGGGTAAAAAAGAATATTCCATAGATTTGTCTCCAAAACAAAAATGGGTTGAAAATAATGTATACAACATACGCTGTTTTTACAGCGTAGATTGAACAAAAGGATGGAATCAGTAGACCACCAACCGTCTTACTAATCCCCACATCTTCGGGAAGTGGATCTCACGGGACACGACGGACACTCCCGATTAAAGCATTCGAGGGCAAGCTGCGGGCGAAAAATGGACCCGATTTCTTCCATCAATCTCGTGTCCGTCCCGTGAGATTCATCCCTTACGACTTTTAGGTAATAGATAGATCTCTTCAGAAAATGGATCTGATCGGACAAGGCGGACACGAGAACGGGCGGAATTAGCTAATTTCTGCCGAGAGACAGTTGTTCCCGCTCCTTTGGCAATTATTGCAGCTTCTGGTAAATAAGCTACGGCAAGTGGAGCAGCTATTGATACAACCAACAGACCACCCATAGTTGTCAAAGCTGACGCATCCCGTCGGGATTGGGATCTGGGGGTCCATCAGCTAGATCAATTTGTAAGGTGGTGCCGCCAGTGACTGCATTATCGGAACAACTCATCTCGCCGCTAGCACTCATTGTGCAGCTAGCTTGATGCCCACTTGGATCATTATACTTAAGAGGATTCGCCCTAGCATAAGCAAACCTGTTGTAGTCGATCAGCACCCCCGCGTCCGGCACAATTGTATCGGGACTGATGAACATCCCCACTAGCGGATCGTAGTAGCGCGCGTTCATGTAGACCAGCCCGCTGCCATCCAGCCGTTGACCGGTGTAGTTGATCGTCGTGGGCAACGTGCCGCCAGCGCGCTTTTTGCCGTAGGCGAAGTAGCTCTGATTGGTGGAATAGACCCCCGCACTAGTGGTTACCGCGGCGACGCCACCGAGATGATCCGTGTGCAGATATTGCAGCGTGGACCCAGTGCGCATGGCGATGGTCATGCCGCCAAAACTTTTCTCAAGAGGAGTCGAATGGATCTCAGAGATAGGGTTGCCCGCGACGCTTAGGTTTGCGCTTGCAGTGGGTTAAATTTTACCGATTCACAACTGAATTGCGCGTGAGAAAGCGACCATCAAACAAGATCGGGACGCCTGTGCCAAAGAGCATTCCGCCCGAATCGGCTGCGACCGCGTGAATATGCAGGTGTGGCTCGGATGTATTCCCCGAATTGCCGACTTGTGCCAGCGGCTGCCCGTCACGCACGGAATCGCCCGACTGCACCTGTAGGCTGCCCTGTTTTAAATGGGCCAGCACAACTCGCACATTCGCACAGTCGATAATCAGATGGTTGCCTGCCAAATTTTGGGTATCCCGCCTTGGTGGGGTTAAGTCCACCAATCCGTCGACTGCATCTACAACTGTTCCGGTACACGGGCTTGTGACTGGCGCGCCATAGATCACATACTTTTCTAGTTCGGTGGGGTAGATCCACTGCGCGCGCACGCCAAATTGATTGACGGCAAGAATGTCCAATGCGTACTGCTGCGCTTCAATGCCGTTATGATAGTTGATGACGCGGCTGTTGCCACCGTGCCCTACATAATAGCGGCCTCCTTGCAGCGGAAAGGAAAGTTCGACTGCCGTGTCGGTGTAGAAAAAGCCCTTTGCTATAAAAAAAAGCAGGACAAGGGGCAAGACATAGCCAAATACTTGATTGATACGTTGCATCCAACTTTGTGATCGGCTCAGCGAACTTTTTTCTATACGGACGCGTTTGGCTTTTCGTTTTTGAGCATCTATTTTTCGATAGGAGAGAGCCACAGCAACCAGTACGAGCCCCACGAAGAGATAACGCAGATAATAACTTACCCAGCTCCAATTTGCGGTGAAGAAGAAGAACATGGTGATAAGCAGCAACGGCGTTATTTTATACAGCCACATCCAAACGCTTGTGGCGCTTACCTTCCACAGCGAATAAAGAAGAAAGCAGGGTACGATCAGAAATACAATAATAATGTATAGAAGTGGGGGAAACACGATTCACCTCTTTGTTGGATACATACTACAAATGCAAAATTGCCAATTGCTGAGTTGCGCCTCAATGTTATTAGGCTTGCAGCTTGTTGGAGAGAGTTTACAAAGCTGATTTTGTACTCAGATAAACGCAGATGTACTCAGATTTTTAGTAATAGGAAGGCTATCGTCCAACTTTTAGGCCATCCTATGAGCAGACCTGAATTAATCTGAGCCAAAAAATTTCTCTCTGCCAGTCTGCTAGTAGAGCACTTTAGACCACGGAGATTTTGTCCTTAGTCCAAAGTTAAACCGCACTCGACTCTCTTAATCTTGTAGCATTGAGTTGTTGCTTACTATACACAAAACAAGCGTAAGTTCAACCATGTTTTCTGCGCCAGATCTATACTGACGCATGGTTTACATACTAGAGTTGTTCCTAAATAGCAGTATACCAAGGTGACAGTCACTTCACAAGCGATTTCGCTTCGGAAACGAGGGACTTAAGTGACTGTCATCTAATTTGTGCTTAATTGGGAACAACTTTACTTCCTATACTTCAACAGCAAGTTGCGCCCATAGAGCTTCCCCGCTACACTCTATATGATGAACATGAAACGACTGACACGGATTCTGACTGCCCTCCTTTCGCTTGCCATTCTCTGCTTTGTTGGCGTATATGTTTGGGCCGAGTGGTCCACGCCGGATCCGCTGCCCGTTGCGATAGACGCGCTGATTGCTGACGAGACGGTTCTGATTGAAGAGAGCGGCAGCCACATTATTTTTCGGCCCGCGACAGGTGCCAAGCAAACGGGGCTGATCCTGTACCCCGGCGGATTTGTCGAGCCTGCATCATACGCCCTCCACGCACGTGGCATCGTGGCTGCGGGCTATCCAGTTATTCTTATCAAAGCACCGCTTAACCTTGCGTTTACTGCGCTGAATGGGGCCAGTAATTATATAGATGATGCCCAATTTTCTGCGGTAGAGAAGTGGGTGGTGGGTGGTCATTCGCTTGGCGGCAACACGGCCGCGCTCTTTACAGAAGACAATCTTGAGCGAGTCGATGGTCTGCTGCTTTGGGCTTCGTACCCGCCCGAAAGTACAGACCTGAGCCAGACGGATCTAGCTGTGCTCTCGCTTTATGGCACCGCGGATGGCGTTATTAGCAAAGAGGAGCTCGATGCGTCGCGCGCCAACCTGCCCGCGTCGGCTCAGTTTGTCGCCGTCGAAGGAGGGAATCACGCTCAGTTTGGCTCCTATGGTGCGCAGGATGGGGACAGCCCGGCAACGATTTCTGCTGCGGATCAAGTTGAGATAGTTGTGCGGGAGACAGTTCAATTTTTGGCAGAGATTGATGAAACAGAGTGATTGGAGAAGGTGTCTGTAATTTTTTTGATTCGTTTGAAAACCGCTTGCCAATTTGCTAAAAATAATCCCTATTTTCTGGACAAAATGACGTTCTCACGTTATACTATATTCAAAGAACTTATGTTCTGTTTTAATTTCGACACATTCAAACCCCAACGAGCGCAAAATGCCCAAATTTAAAGTCATTAGTCAGTTTGAGCCGACCGGCGATCAGCCCCAGGCAATTGCCAAACTAGCCGATGGAATCCGTAACGATCTGACCCATCAAGTACTGTTAGGCGTGACTGGCTCTGGTAAAACTTTTTCAATGGCCAAAATCATTGAAGAGGTGCAGAAACCTACGCTAATTTTGGCGCACAATAAAACATTAGCTGCTCAACTTTATAGCGAGTTTCGCGAATTCTTTCCAAACAATGCGGTCGAATATTTTGTCAGCTACTACGACTACTATCAGCCCGAAGCATACATCGCTCGCTCGGATACATATATCGAAAAAGAGTCGCAAACCAACGACGAAATTGATCGGCTGCGGCTGGCGGCCACACGTGCGCTCTTCAACCGCAAAGATGTCGTCATCGTTGCATCAGTCTCCTGCATTTATGGTTTGGGCAGCCCGAAAGATTATGGAGAGGCCGCGGTCACGCTGCGCATGGGCGAGACGATTCGCCGCAATCAGGTGCTGCGCCAACTGATCGACATCTACTACAATCGCAACGATATGACCATTGAGCGCGGCAACTTCCGCGTGCGTGGCGACGTGCTTGAAGTGCAGGCTGCCGACAGCGATTTTGCCTATCGCATCAGCCTGTGGGGCGACGAGATCGAGCGCATCAGCGAAATTGACACGCTTACGGGCGAAGTGCTGGCCGAGCACAACGAAATCACCATTTATCCGGCCAAACATTTCGTCACCCCGCAGGATAGGCTCAACGAAGCCATCGACGACATCGCCGAAGAATTGCGCGAGCAGCTTGTGCTGTTTAACGACCGAGGCAAGCTGATCGAGGCACAGCGCATTGAGCAACGCGTGGGCTACGATCTAGAGATGCTGCGCGAATTGGGATACTGTAACGGCGTCGAGAACTACAGTCGTCCGTTGGCCCAGCGACCGCCCGGCAGCACCCCTTGGACATTGCTCGATTATTTTCCTGCCGATTGGCTGCTCTTTGTGGACGAGAGCCACATGAGCATCCCACAGGTGCGCGGCATGTATAATGGTGATCGTTCGCGCAAAGAGGTGCTGGTCGAACATGGTTTTCGCCTGCCCAGCGCGTTGGACAATCGCCCGCTGAAGTTCGACGAGTTTGAAGATCATCTCAATCAGGTTGTGTACGTGAGCGCCACGCCCGGGCCGTACGAAAATGAGCTAAGCGAACAGACAGTCGAACAGGTGATTCGCCCAACGGGTTTGGTTGATCCCATAGTTGAGGTGCGCCCAAGCGAGGGGCAGATCGACGATCTCTACAAAGAGATTCTCAAGCGTACGGCAAAGGGCCAGCGCGTCATGGTCACAACCCTGACCAAGCGCATGTCCGAAGATCTAACAGAATACTTGGCAGAGTTAAATGTCAAGGTGAACTATCTGCACTCAGAAATTCATACCCTCGAACGCATCGAAATTTTACGCGATCTGCGCATGGGCATCTACGACGTTGTGGTTGGTATCAACTTGCTGCGCGAAGGGTTAGATCTGCCCGAAGTTTCGCTGGTTGCCATTCTCGATGCGGACAAAGAGGGCTTTTTGCGCAGCGAGCGGGCGCTGATCCAGACAATTGGGCGTGCGGCGCGCCACCTCGAAGGAAAGGCAATCCTTTACGCCGACAAGATGACCGATTCGATGAAGGCCGCGATTGACGAGACGGAGCGGCGGCGCACGATTCAAGAAGCGCACAATCTGGAGCATGGTATTACGCCTGAGGGGATTGTCAAAAGCATCCGCGATTTAACCGATCGGGTCAAAGTTTTGGCCGAGTCCAAGGCCGAATACAAGGTGGGCGAAGAGGAAGAAGAGAAGATCGATCCACGCATGTTGCCGCCAAATGAGTTGGCGAAATTAATCAAGTCGGTTGAGCGCGAGATGAAGGAAGCGGCCAAGGCGCTAGAGTTCGAGAAGGCCGCTGCGCTGCGCGATCAGCTGGTTGAATTGCGGCAGATCGAATTGGGGATGCGGGTTTAGGAATGTGCTGCTTCTGTCAGAATTTGTGGGGTGCAGCGTTACTGGCTCGTATCTGACAGTACATGATAATTTGAAATAGTTCATATATTCACATAGGAGTAAACAAATGGCTGTAGGAAAAGTAACCATAAATGGCGACTCGGCGATAGTGACATTATCGAAGAGTATTTTAGATACATTGGGGGTGAAGGATGGCGAGGAAATAACGGTTGCAGTTGAAGATAACACAGTTCTTTTGCGTTCAGTTAGCGAGGCTGAACGCGCTGAGCGAATTCAACGGGCAACAGATAAGGTATTCAACAAATACGATCGTGTCTTTGCGGCATTGGCAGAAGGCGCTCAGTAACCATCGTGGAAATTATATTTCTAACTAAAAGCGAGATACTTACTCTGCACGAACTTGCTCTTTCAAAACATGGCGGTTCTTATGGCATTCGCGAATCTATTCTCGAATCCACTATAGCTGCACCAGAGAATCGTTACTATTAAGAAAATGTAGGTATTATTGAATGCGCTGCTGCCTATGCTTACCATCTATCTCAGGCTCATGCATTTGTTGATGGAAACAAGCGTGTTGCCGCTGCGCGACAATTGTGTTTTTAGAAATTAATGGCATAGAAGTAGAAGTAGCAGCAGAAGATTTAATCGTTTTATTCTTAGATATTGCATCGAGCAAACTATCTCGAGACGATGTAGAGCAAACTTTGCAGATTCTTCTATATGACTAAGGCTATTCAAAAAAATAAAATATCCAGCATGGCCGCAGCTAAATCACAAAAAACGGTAAAATTACGGATACTTATCTTTTTGGTTTAGCCCAATGCGACTGAAAAGAACGGCAACCATTCAGTCCCCTCGTCGGTTGAGTGCCCACGGCTTTTTGTGAGTGTATCAAAATTCAGAGGGGGCTGAACGGTTACAAAGAATGTAAAGGAATAAATTGAACGGAGCTTCGTTACAGATCCCACAAATGGACGCAGAAAACCGAATAACCAAACAGATTCAACTCGGCAAAGAGCTCTTGCACCCATCGATCACCAACGAAGATACCCTAGACGGCATAGAGGCAGCCTATCGCCAGTGGACCAACGACAACATTGCGCTACTCAACGACATTATCGACACCAACGATTTTGTGCAAACGTACGTCGACTCGTCCGAGCAGGATGTTCACGAAATTGCGTTTGAACATCGCCAGCGCGTGCCAATTGATGCACGGGTCAATAAACTTTACCTCAACATCGACGACCAGATAATCCGGCTTGAAACAATCTTGGCGCGCCTCGATCTCTATCCCGAATCGCAAGAGAGTAGGCTGTACAGCGCATTTGGATTTGACGCAGGTGATCAGCAAAATTTACTACAACCGGCTCGCATTTTTATTGCACACGGGCATGATGATGATGCCAAACAGACCGTTGCGCGCTACATAGAAAAGTTAGGGTTTGAGCCGATCATTCTCGAAGAGCAGCCCAATCAAGGGCGCACAATTATCGAGAAATTTGAAGAGTCGGCCAATGTGGCGTATGTAATCGTGTTACTGACGCCAGACGATTTGGGGCGAGTGAAATTACCCGAATCAGATGAATTAAGCACCCTAAACTTGGCAGAACGCGCGCGCCAAAACGTGATCTTTGAGCTGGGCTACTTTTTTGGCAAACTGGGTCGCCATCGTACCTGTGCATTGGTAAAAGGGACAATGGAATTCCCGTCCGATATCTCTGGCGTATTGTGGGTTCGGATGGATTTAGAAAATAATTGGAAATTCAAGCTGGCGCAAGAGATGCGTGCAGCGGGCTTGGCGGTTGATCTGAACCGGCTCGTCTGAAATAAATGAATATGGAACGCATATGAGCACTGCCAACGGAACTGCAACAACTGATCAAAATACGAACGACCAAAATGCGAATGGGTATTTGCCCAGCGACGTAAAGCGCACGGATATCGTTACGCAAATGGAGACGGCGTATCTGGATTATGCCATGAGCGTGATTGTGTCGCGTGCGCTGCCCGATGTGCGCGACGGGCTCAAGCCGGTGCATCGACGCATTCTCTATTCGATGTTTCGTGACTTGGGCCTAACCTGGGATAAATCGCACAAAAAGAGCGCACGTATTGTGGGTGAAGTGCTGGGTAAGTACCATCCCCATGGCGATACGGCAGTCTATGACGCGATGGTGCGAATGGCGCAAGAGTTCAGCCTGCGCTACCCGTTGGTTGACGGTCAGGGCAATTTTGGCAGCATCGATGGTGACAACGCCGCGGCTATGCGCTACACCGAAGCCAAGCTTGAGCGGATCAGTAATTTGATGCTGACCGATATTGAGAAAGATACGGTTGGCTGGCACGAAAATTTTGATAGCACGCTGCAAGAGCCAGATATTCTGCCCGCGGCGCTCCCTAACTTGCTGATCAACGGATCGAGCGGTATTGCGGTCGGCATGTCGACAAATATTCCACCCCACAATTTGGGCGAGGTGGTGGATGCGCTTGTCTATATGATCGACAATTATAAGGGCGCAGAAAAGATCACGGTCGAAGAGTTGATGCAGTTTATCAAAGGTCCAGACTTCCCCACCGGCGGAATTTTGTATC
>Ga0209185_1003056_pt1 | contig 10317 bp, 9 predicted proteins | sample SidtaG_2_FD_187425 | JGI IMG/M metagenome (GOLD analysis project Ga0209185, IMG submission 187425) | Marine algal microbial communities from Sidmouth, United Kingdom - Sidmouth_Asex2 metaG (SPAdes) (version 2) | ecosystem: Host-associated > Algae > Red algae > Unclassified | place: Sidmouth... | reverse complement strand
CGTGCATTCAGAGTGACGGCTGGCAATAAAATCAACATTGAGCATTGGACTACGACTCTGGATAGGCTGTGCACAGGGTCGCGCGCACGAGGTCATCAGTCCATAACGCTGATTTAAGGACGCTTACACTGAAGCGACCTCACTCCAGACGCTTGATATACAGAATTGTCCCTTCACGGCTGAACCACAGCACCTTGATCAAATCACCGCGGCGACCACGGAGTACAAACACATCACCACTCGGAGAATCTTGCCCAGCGCCACGCTGACCAACGCTACAGGACTCAGCATTCCCTTGCTCATATCAGTCAGATCTCCATTGCGCTTGGGCGAAAAGACGCCATCAATAAACAACACATGAAAATGCAGGTTCAGATTTAACGCTTAGCCAAAGCTCTGGATCAATGTCACTGGACCTATATGCCTGCGACACTTTGAAGCCCGCCTTGTTTATCAAGTGAGTTAAGATCGCGCGGTTAACAATGGCCAATACCTTGCCCATCGCTCGCGGTTGGTTAGCCAACAGAAAACGAAGCGGATACGGGAAACTCAGTGCCCACTGGCGGATCGGTCTGTGCGGCAGGACATGATCCACCAGAAGCGCAGCCATCTCCACCATGCAGATGGCACCACGACTAGTGCAAAAACCGCGACGTTTACTACTGAAGGCTACCAGATGCTCGTGGCTGTAGCTCTCGCAGCGCACGCGTAAAAAACCGTTCTCAAGCCGACCACACGCCAAGTAGTCTTCAAACTCGCGCGTGACGTGTCGTGGTAGAAAACGACCTGTCTCACTCAGCTGTGTCTGATACTCAGGCCAATAATGCTCTACAAATTGGTACAACAGTGTCTGCTCGGGCTTATGCCCCACATAGGCAGGTGCAACATCGCCGGAGATCCTGTCCGGCTGTGGAAGTACCATCAAACGCATCCTTGCCTGATTTGTTTACGCTTAGTTTAGCTGTGCTTCAAGAGCCTGAGGTTTACCCTCAACGCGCAATTCCAAACGCACTTCCTAAATACTAGGCATGGTTCTCATAAAAGATTGATTCATGGGCAGATAAACATCGTTAGTGACCGACGAGAATTCTTTGTATTTTTGAACGTCCGCTCCAAGGCTGTTTGCGGACTGAACGGAAATGCAGTCACAGCAATACACGAACAGCCGGAGTTGGCCGAGAACTGCCCGTCGCTGCCCTTCAGACTACCCTAACTTGACTGACAAATGAGTGCCTCAAACCCAGTAGTTATTCATACTTGCGAAAAGCGTCTGAGTAAACCGTAATAGCAATGCCCATCAATCCAAACACTACCCCGTCTACACGTGTAGAGCCGCCCACCTGAGGGCGTTGCCTTATTCTGTAAACCCCACGTTTTCCCAGCGTATGCTGCTCAGTCCAAATGCACCGTAGTTTGCCAGATCCTGTCGGGTCGCGATTAATTCGGGGCGTTGATACAGCGGTAGCGTATGTACATTTTCCCAGATAATTTGATCGGCCTGATTCGCAAGCGTAATACGCTTTACTGGATCGGTCTCAGTGGCAATCTGCGCTGCCAGCTCATCAACTTCGGGTAGTGACAGCTGCGCAAAGTTGCTCTCTGATCCACTGCCATAGATCTGCTTGATGCCACTGAAAGGGTACGGTGTACCAATCCATGAGAATGCGATAATTTCAAACTCGTGCCCTGTGAGTGTCGGACCAAATTGGGCAATAGGAATTGTAACAATATCAAGTTGAATGCCTATTTCTTTCAGCATGCTTTGCGCTTGCAACGCCTCGTTCTCTGACGCTTTCACAGTAGCCAATTGCGTAAACCGAACGATGAGCTTCTCTCCCTCTTTCTCGCGAATGCCATCGGCACCCACCGTCCAGCCCTCATCCTCCAACAACGCTCGTGCCTTGTCAGGGTTGTATTCCAATCCCGTTACGCTCGCGGTATCAACAAAACCCGCCTGCCCTTGCAGAAAAACATGATTATTCAATGGCTTCACGGGCCAGTCAATACCGGCCAGATCGCTGGCGGCAATAGAAAGCCTGTCCAGTCCGTACACAATTGCCTGGCGAATGGATAAGTCTTGCAGTAGTCCCGCCTTGGAGTTAAACGTGAAGTGCCGAAAATTCGGACCACCGGCCTTGCGTACATCTGCGTTCTCTACACGCAACGCGCGCTGAAACGCATCTGGGTCGGAACCAATATCAAACGCATCAATTTCACTATTGGCAAACGCTTGTGCGGTGGCATCAGGCGCAATGGCTCGCCAACTGACAGTGTCCAGCATGGGTGGCTCACCCCACCATTGATCATTGGGCACAAGCGTCATGATTTTCTGTGTTTCATCAAAGCTCTCTACTTTGAATGGACCTGACAGCCAATCGTTATTCAATTCACTCCACGCCGAATTGAACACCTCTGGATTGGCGATACTCTCAGCCTTGACGACAGCAGGCTGACTGAACCCCTGGCTCCAGTCCGGGAAGGCCGTTTTATAGGTGACTGTCACTTCGGTTTTCAGCGCCCCCAATGTGATCGATGCTATAGGCTCATACGATTCAGTGGACGCACAGTTAAATTCAGTGTTCTCCCCGTTGCAGGCCTGCCATTTAGCGATCATGTCGTCACCGTCTATCGGGCTACCGTCACCCCATACAGCTTGAGGATTCAACGTATACAAGATCTCGGTTGGCTCTTCGCTAACGACCTCAACCGACAACACGTAATCGGGATTGGGAGTTGGAACGCCTTGCGCGTCAAAATGAAAGAAAACCGGTAGCAGCGGTGCGCGCACTTTCGAATAGCTGTAGTTATTTCCATCGACATGCAATGGATTCCAATTCTCCGCAAACTGATTCACACTTAAGGTTAACTGCCCGCCTTGTGTCAAACTATCGCGATCCTGTGGGTTAATAGCCTGCGCGGTTGCAGAGACACTATCAGCCGCTGCGCCCTGAGCGGCGTCGGCTTGCTCGCTACTTGTTGCAGACTCTGTCTGCGTCGATGGCGCTTCTTGCCCACCACCACAACCCAGCAGTATCACGCTCATTACCAGTAACGAGGTGAGTGTATAAGGCTTAATCAATTCAGTCTCCTTTGGCTCTCTTGCATTCTAACGGCTAATACGACGAACACCCCACGGGCATCGTTCAGTCAACCTGGTTCCCATGGCACATCATTATAGTGACATGCAGACGTATGAAATTCTTGTGTAGTTGGTACCAGACTACCACCGCTCACAGGCACCGCTATCAACTCAGGAGACTCCTGTACACACCGGTTTTGCTGAACATCGCTCAACTGAATTTTCTTCGGACAACGGGGATGGAATCGGCAACCAGAGGGCGGGTCGGCCGGCCCGGGGATTTCACCTTCGGGAATTAGTCTGATTCGGCTCCGTTCGATGTCCGGATCAGGAACAGGCATTGCAGACAACAAGCATCGGGTGTAGGGATGGTTGGGATTGCCGTACACGGACTCCACAGTGCCGGTCTCTACGATTCTACCCAGATACATGACGGCGACTCTGTCAGCAATGTGCCTGATCAATGCCAGATCATGTGCCACAAACAAATAGGAGAGCCCCAGGGAGGACTTCAAGCGCTGCAGCAAATTAACGATACCGGCACGAATGGACACATCAAGTGCTGAGACGGGTTCATCCAGAATCAACAACTGTGGCTCCAGGGAAAGAGCGCGCGCGATACACACGCGTTGGCATTGTCCACCGGAGAGTTGCTGTGGGTAGCGATCAAGGTGATCACTGTCCAGACCTACCAATGCTACTAATTCGTTAACCCGTGACACCATGGTTTGTGTCGAGTGGTTGAACACACGCAGCGGCTCTGCAATAAGATCAAATACCGGCATACGGGGATCCAAGGATGACATGGGATCCTGAAACACGATCTGAAGCTGACGACGAACAGACAAACGCTTGGCGCGCGAGTCAAGCTCTTGCACATCAGTACCAAACAATTTGATAACGCCTTCCGTGGGCGGCTTCAGGTCCAGTATGGACAACGTGGTTGTACTCTTTCCACAACCCGATTCACCCACAAGCCCAAGAGTTTCACCTTGCATGACATGTAGATCAATACCATCAACGGCATAGACCGTACCGACACGCCGCCGAAAGACGCCCCCTTTGAGTAACGGAAAATGTTGTTTGACCGAGATCATGTCCAATACCGTTGCACGCGGCGCGGCTGAAGGGTTCTCAGCCGCAGAGCCAAGGTCAGTGCTTGATTGAAACAAGTCTCTATGAGTCAGTGATTGCTCGGCAATCACCTGGTGACGAAGGCAGGCTGAGAAGTGTTCCCCCTCGCCCACCGTCACCAGTGGTGGCTCATCCTGTAAACAGGGTTCCTCCACCAGTGGACAACGTGGCGAAAAACTACAGCCCGCCGGTAACGAGAGTAGTGACGGTGGGTTGCCATCAATAGCGCTGAGCGCGTGCCTCAACGCATTGTCCTCCTGCGGTAACGAACCCAGCAGACCCATGGTGTACGGCATACGTGAATGGTAGAACAACGCTTGCGTGTCGCCCCGCTCAACCAGCTTGCCGGCATACATCACCATCGCCTTGTCCGCTACACGGGCGACCACGCCTAAATCGTGGGTAATGAGAAGCAGCGCCGTCTGTGTTTCTCGACAGGCTTTCTGCAAGACGTCCAACACTTGCGCTTGAATGGTGACATCCAGTGCGGTTGTCGGTTCATCAGCGATGAGCACGTCTGGGTTGTTTGCTATGGCCATGGCAATGAGAACGCGCTGGCGCATACCCCCGGAAAACTCATGTGGGTAGGCGTTAACGCGTTGTTGCGGATCAGGAATACCCACCATTGCCAACAGCTCGATTGCTCGGCTTTCAGCCATACGGGTTGAACATGGCTCATGCACTTGAAAGGATTCAACAAGTTGTTCACCCACGGTGTACACAGGTGTCAACGCCGACAGCGGATCCTGGAACACCATGCCTATGGTCTTGCCTCGTAAGCGTGACATGGCGTCATCATCACGACCGACCAGCTGCTGCCCGAGCAAGCGAATGGAACCTTCAACACGCGTACTGGAAGGCAGCAACCCCATGATGGCCATGGCAGTCGCGGACTTGCCCGACCCGGACTCCCCCACGATGGCCAGAGTCTCACCCGCTGCGAGCGAAAAATTCAACCCACGCACCGCGTGCAGAGCACCCGCTTCGTTAGCGAAGTGCACGTTTAGATCTTGTACGTCAAGTACGGTAGTTTCAACCGTGTGGGTTTCTTCAAGCCGACTGTTGGTGCCTTTCATACCGACTTAGACCTTCCTTGAAGACACTGAACCCGGATCGAACGCATCGCGTAATCCGTCACCCACCGCATTTACCGATAGGATCAACAGCACGATGACGCTGGCAGGACCTGCAAACAACCAGGGAAAGCTGCCGAGTTGTCTTGCACCGTCGCCTAGCAACGTACCCAGGGATGTATCTGGCGGCTGCACACCAAAACCGAAATACGCAAGGCTTGTCTCGGCAAGGATCGCCCCACTGACATTCAAGGTGGCATCAATGATCAACAGCGATGCAATGTTGGGCAGGATATGCCGAACAATAATCCTCGGCCCGGATAATCCCATATAGCGTGCCGCCTGAACATATTCCTGTTGCCTCACAGACTGCGTAAGACTGCGCACCACGCGTGCTGACAACATCCATCCGAAACCTGTCAGTAGCATAACTAGCAGCAACACCGACGAACCACTGCCCGATGAATTACCGGCCACCAATGCAATTAACAGAAATGACGGTATCACCAGAAGCAGATCGGTGACCCACAGCGCACCGCGCTCAAGCCAGCCACCATAATATGCGGCGAATGAACCCACAATGGCTGCGATAGTAGTGGACAACACAGCCACAACCAGCCCGATCAGCAAAGACTTACGTAAACCGTGGAGCGTTAGCGCCCACATATCACGTCCCGATTGGGTAGTACCCAACGGGTGTTCCAGACTAGGGGGTTGTAGATACGCTGTGCGATCTACATCGTCATAAGCCCAGGGTGACAACCACGGGCCGATTATCGCTACGATAATCAGCAACACAATAACGACCAATCCCACGACGGCCGTCTTATTGCGTAAGAATCGCCTGAATAGCAACCGGTTACGGCTTGACCGTACCGATACAGTGTTCTTGACCGTCGTATCGTGACTGTGGGAGGTGACTGCCTGTATACGTTTAGCCATCGGTTATTGATTACCCATTAGTGGCTACTCATCAGTGGCTTCCCTGGCGCACACGCGGGTCTAGCCACGCCACCAGAAAATCGGCTAACAACGCACCCAGCAATACACAGAATCCGCCGAAGGCTGCAGTGGCAACAGCGCCGTGCACGTCCTGCCCTTGAATCGTCTTTACACCGTAGTCACCCATTCCATGGAATGAAAAGATAATTTCCATAAAGGCTGCGCCAACAAACAGCGTGGCAACGCTAAACGCAAAATAGGTACTGGTAGGAATCAGCGATACACGCAGCGCGTGCTTGAGTATGGCGCGAGAGCGCCGCAACCCTTTTGCCCGTGCCGTGCGCACGAAACCTGAATTGAGCGAATCGAGCATGACGTTGCGCTGGATTCTACTGAAGAACGCAGCACCCAGAATGGTTAACGCCAGTGTGGGTAGCATGAGATGCTGCAAGCGATCAATCAAACCTGCCCCGAACCAATCACCCCGTGCCCCAGTCTCGCCTACAAACTCAAAGAACCGCGAACCTGTGGCCGTGTTTATCCACGTGGCCAATACCTGCAACAAACTGGCGATGACAAACGAGGGAACCGATAGCCCCAACAACGCCAGAAAGGTAAACATACGATCCGACACCTGATATTGACGTGTTGCTGTCCAGGTGCCGATCAACACGCCCAGCACCGCACCCAATAGCGAGCCTAACGTAATGAGTCGAACACTCACCCAGATGCGCCGCTCTATCTCTTCCCCCACGTTGCCACCGCGCGGCGATTCGCCCCAATTCCAATCAAAGACAATACTGGAAGACCACACCTGCCAGCGCTCGTGCAATGGCACCTGATCACTCAGGTTGCGCGAGCGCAGGTTATTTTCTATGGATACGGGGTCTATAGGTGGGTTGGCAACCTCATAGAGCGACCGCGGATTGAGCTGCGTTGCCGCGAGCACCCAGCTCAAATTGGTAGCCACCACCAGGAGTATTGCGTAGTTCAGGAAGCGTTTGAGGAGATAGAGGCCCACTGGGTGTTGATTTGGCGGTGTGGCGTTGAACAGGTGTATGGAGTTTATCGTAGCATGAACGAATGACTGTGCTTATGGGAGGCAGAGTATCTTACGGCTCAATTTTTCGGTTCATCTCTTTTGAGCCTTCGACGGTGTCCCTCAATGAACCATAACTACTCTGATCCGTAATAAACAGTATCTCTTCAATAATTCTTACTTTTCCTGTACTCAGGCCTTCAACACTTATGGTAAAAGCCAATCCAACGCGTTTTGATAATACTCGTTCATGACCTGAAAAAATTCGCCGTATTTTTCTTCGGATACATCTAACAGGATGGGACTGACCACGTTGAGCCTGATACCACGAGGCATATCAATGGCAGCTCCAACAACAAACCCGCCATTGGCTCCGTTTGCTTTATCAGCACCTGCCCCAGACGAATAGGGTCAACGTCCAACACGCCATTGGTCAGAGTAACCGAACCATTGATATCCAAATAGTTCAGAATCAGTCCATGATGCCAGATAAAATCAGTCTTCATCAGTAGGCACAAACGTGACGTCGGTAACCCACTGCTCATTGATATGGGTTGCTTCAAAATCCTCGTCAACCACATATCCCATACGAAATCATCGCGTATATTTCTATACATCAAAAAACCAATAACTACAAAACTTCTCTGATTAATTGGATGTTGTCGAAACAGTAGATATTATCGGTACCGTCCCCGAAATTGAAACCAATAGAGACCTCACTGTATGCCTCTTCTGCACTTTCATATCTTATTGATTTCGTGTCATAAGTGGTAGACACCGCTACTGATGTATCCACCAGAGGTTTAAAAGTATCGAGAATTCTGGCTGTCATCTGAATATATACTTCAGAGCTTTTTTGCGCGCGGACGTCGAAAACTATATCGTAGGTGGAATTAGCATCAATAAAGAACGGCAGTGGCAAGTAATCAATTCGCGCATCAAAGCGTTCTTGTGCTGTAACTGGAGAAATCACACAATACTCACCAATCGTGTCTGCGACATCAGGAAGATCAGAAAACCAATAGCGGATTCCATCGGAGAAATCTCCGTTCAATAGGACGTTGTCAGTTGGAATGTCCGTTTGACCCGGATTGACGCAACTTTCAGTGGAGGACCACACACAAGTTCCAGCGGAGCGTTCAGCCAAATTAGATGCGCCGTCACCATCATAATCAAATTGGGTGTAACGATGAGGCGCGTCTATTACCGTGGATCCATCTGCAAAAAAGGCCTGTGATTGTTCGGATATTTCCACTGTGTGTTCGTGGAGTATTTCGAACCATTTTATGCTGATATCGTTTTCTTCGCCTTTGAGAACGCCAGCAACGTTTACCGACAGTGGCAAGGCGGAGTTTCCGAAGGTAAAGAATTGACTGATGCCAGAATTTATCTGAATTAATACCCGCCAACCGATGTCATTCACTGCAATTATTTGCCGATTGGATTCAGGACTATTAAGCTCAACCATTGTGCTTTCGTTACTGTTCTCGCTAGCACATGAGACTAGTACGCAAGACAACATCAGTAAAAGCCTGGCACAAAACTGCTTCATAGAACCCCGGATGAATGCGAAAGTTGCTGACACTGTACTGCTATCGTATTCACCGTTGAGCACACTAAGGTAACGGTGTAGTGAGTGTAATTTGATATCCATCTCCGGAACTCGAATCGCTTCTATTGGAAATCAACAAACCAGTTACAACGATTGCAGCTATTGCCCCGGCAATCTTATAAGCCCGACGACTTTCACGCGTAAGAGTGACCATCAACTGCTGCTCAGGGTCTCGGAGCACTGTGGTGGTCTTATACACTTGGTAATTCTTCGCAGTCACTCTCATATTGATCGGCTTGTCCACCGGCAAAACCATCTGCTGCCCACAGTTCCAGTTTTCCCATTCACCTTCTACCCGATAACAGACTTCAGCGCTCTTTGGTTCGGTCACAACTGTCAGGTAACCAAATTCCAGATTTGCCTCTGTGTCAACCTCGACAGACTTGCACGGTATTAAGCAGTAGTCGCCCCGTATTTTGGGCTCCTGTATTGGAAACTGTTGTCCTGACGTCATTTGATATACCTCGTTGCTCACACTCTTGAAAAAGAGCTCAATGGGAGCGTCAGCACGGGTATCCAGGTTGTTCAGCATGGCGGAGGCGAAAGGGCTGTATTCAGTGCCATCGCCATCGACCGCTATTTTACCGTACTCAGTTGAAAAACCCACGAACGATCCCTGCGGCTGCCAACGAGTGTCCAGTGAAGTCAAACCAGTCAGATTTATTGAACGTGAAAAATTCTCGACCGGGGCATCACGGCATGCATCAATAAATAGGGCGTTAATACCAGTGGAGTTATAGCGTTGGACGCGTTCCAAAATACTCGACAGCGAGATGGAGCGATTTCTAATATCGCTCTCTGTTCTGAGCTTAACCCCGTCAGGAAGAATGGGAATCAGGAAATTTTCACCGGCACTGGCTGAACCATGACCGGCATAGTAAATCAGCACGGACGAACCATCTTCAACAGACCTAAGGAAAGAGTCTATTTCGTTGTTGAATTCGTCTATCTGGAGATCAACCAGGGCACGATCCTTATGAATGACATAACCGATAGACGATAATTTTTCGGCAATGGCTGTAACGTCATTAAACGGGTTGGATAGACTGAACCCGGATCCATAATTGCTGTTACCGATAATCAGGGCATGTCGTGTTTCTGATTTCGCATCATTAGTAAAACCGAGCAAGCAAAATGCCACGAGTATCAAACAAAACAATCCCTTGATCTTACACACGAAACCACGTCGATCACAACACACCTGGTTTTTTTCGGACTGAAAATTGTAACTCATAGGTTTCCAATGTGGTGATCTGTAGAGTGTTGTGATTGCCTGATCAGCAATCTCAGGGATAATGTTTACATTTATAACCTACTTTCCGCGCAATTTAAAAAGCACTTTTCCGGCATTTTCTGCTTTGTGAAATTTGAAAAAATGCTTGCGATACACATCTGATCTATCGTTCACTTGATGCTCTTCCAGTAATCCGCCTCACCC
>Ga0209185_1003054_pt1 | contig 10323 bp, 8 predicted proteins | sample SidtaG_2_FD_187425 | JGI IMG/M metagenome (GOLD analysis project Ga0209185, IMG submission 187425) | Marine algal microbial communities from Sidmouth, United Kingdom - Sidmouth_Asex2 metaG (SPAdes) (version 2) | ecosystem: Host-associated > Algae > Red algae > Unclassified | place: Sidmouth... | reverse complement strand
CCCAGATTTGCGACAAATCTCCGCAACTGTTGCGCCCTCATTGCCTTGCTTAACAATAAACGCTTTTTGCGCGTCCGTGAATTTGGATGCTTTCATCGCTTCCACTCCTTCTTCCAGCCAGAAAAGTAGCAGTCGAAAACTCTAACTCAAAGTGATCCAAGTTTCAGGGGGCAGAGCATTAACCCCAAGGACTCCGCGTAAAGCTGGAAGAGACCGGGGGCTCAGGTCACGACCTTTACCAAAGAAGCGACGCAAACGGTCCTTAGCGGACATTCGTAGTAGGCTCGGTTGTTGCGGCGCGGCTTCCTCAAAGTGGACATTTGAACTGAATGCAAAATTTAGCACGCCTAGATGTCGGGTGACCGGAATTTTCCCAACATTCGGTTTTCCTGCTTCGCGCGCGCAGCGCAATAAATTCGGCAACGCAACGATCTTCTTCAAACCGATTATTCGAACAGGCAAAACCAGTTGGAATCAAACTGGGCTTTCGCGTCAAATCGTCCAAACCGGAAAGATGCGGGAACCAGTTGCAGTTCGTGCCTTTGCTTTGTCAGAAGCAGTCATTTTACCCGACGCACCCCGCTTGGTGGGTCGGACAAATTGGGTCACTGTACTGGGCCTGCGCGCACGTGACGGGGCGATTGGCACCCTCACGTTTTCGTTCATCAAAAAGTAATTAATTTATTTTGATGTCTTGGCGATGCAGTCTGAAAAGCTGATTCCTCAGGCCTCTACCCCCCACTCACAAACATCCAAAGCTTTGGAAAAGGCGTCATTCTCGCACGCTAAAATCGGGGCATGCCGTCATTTTTCACCATGATGGGGGAATGTTTGCCCCAACAGCAGGTGAAATAATCTGGGGAGTGAAAATATTTTCACATCACTTTACAAGGAGGCAACCATGCCAATTTCATTTACCAAAATCTCATTGAGCATCGCCACGCTCGCGATCGTATCAGCATGTGGCAGCAGCACGACACCGACAGTGACACCACCCGTGACGACGCTGAACTTCAACGCCAACACGACGACGCCGTCTGCCTTGACCAGCACGACACAAACAGGTTTAGCCTCATCCAATGCGCTCAATTCCGCCAATTACGACCAGCCCACAGATACGTTGACGCTGGAACGGACAGGAACCACGGATTTGGTGATCGCAGGCTCTGCCGTAACCCACCCGCAAGAATCCAACGTGCGCGGGTATAGAATTAACGGGTCGGAATCAGGTGTCGCAATGATTGCACAGTCGTCCAACGGTGATGGCTATGCGGTCGCACTTTACGACGACTCCACGTCAACTGCGCTTGACCCCCAAGGCAGTTCCATTGTGGGCGGCACATCGTCCTCGTCGCTGACCAATTCGGCGCTTGGAAACGCAAGCTTCACCGGGGCCTACCTTGGCTATGCAAACCAGACAATCGGTGGCCTTGCAGGTGGCAGCTCAACCGTTGCAGGCAATGCGCAAATTGACATCAACGCAGCAGGCACAGGTATTGCTGGTACCACGGTCATCACAAACCGCACATTGAGCAACGGCAATGCAGTTGCCGATCTGACAACGGTCGGGGGCGCGTTGACAGGCACGTCCGGCTTTAATGGCATTGTAATGAACAGCACGGGCCTTTTGGGTCGATCCATGACGGGCACCATGAACGGCACCTTTGTCGAGGCCGACAGCAGCAATGCAAACGGTGAAGTTGTTGGCGCCATCGTCATGCAAGGCGGCAACGGCGCCTGCACATTCCCTGGCGGTGATGTTTCCGTTCTTGGCGCAAACTGCGTCATGGAAACAGGTGTCTTCCTCGCTGACTAACACCCTCGCTGCCCCCGCCGGCACGTATTGCTGGCGGGGGTTCTGTCACCTCATCAAGATTACCAAAAGGTGCCTCATGTTTTTGTTCAAGCGCTCGTTCTTCGCTGTCGCAGCCTTTATCTTTGCAGGGTTCAGCGCCACACATGCAACCGCCGAGACCACAATCGAAACCTTGTTGGCTCAAGGCCATTACACCCAAGCCTTACTCGAAACCGAGGTACATCTGGCGGCAGGACCTGCAACTGGCGATCTGCACTTGTTGCGCGGGTTCGCATATCTTGGCTTGGGGCAGCTGGATGCTGCCAAACAACAGGCAGACGCCGCAGGCCGCTTTGGTAAACCCTATTTATATTTCATTCTCCAAGGCCATATTGCCGCGCGCAACAAAGCCTTCAACTATGCAAACTTGTGGTACCGCCGCGCCAGTGACATCGCCGCAAACGACGCCGAAACAAAAACCGCCACAAGCCTCAGCGGTCAAATGCAATCGGTGCGAAAATGGGTTTGGACAGCCAACATCTCCCTGCGCCAAAGTGACAATCTCAACTTTGCGACCGACAATGACGAGGTCGAACTGGACGGCTTGCCATTTGTTCTCGCCGAGGAAAACACCGCCCAAGAAGGCAGCACGATTACGGCGGCACTGGCGGGAAAATACAAGCTGGTCAACACGTCAAATCAGCTGTTACAGGCGGGGCTGACGGGGCAGATCGGGCTAACGTCCGGCTCTGGCGTGACCGCAAAGGGGTTTGGTATGGTGCTGGACGGGCAACGCGTCTTTGGCGCCGATACTGCGGATCAAATAGTTCTGCGATACGGCCTGACCGCTGCGCGCAACACCCCTGCGGGCGGCACGCCGACAGTTTCCAAGGCGATTTATGTTCAGGCCAGTGGCGCACTGGTACCGGATCTGCAATGGTCGGTGCGCCTGAATGCCAGCCGCACGCAAGGCGAAGATGCGATCAACACGCAATCCGACCTGAGCGCCACCTACCGCATCTCCGGCCGCATTAATGACGGGCTCGGCTACGGCATCGGGATCACACATGGACGCATCATATCAGACAACCCTCACGCATCATCGACCCACAACGCCATCCGCTTCGAGGCCCAATCCAAATTGGAGCTATTCCCCGTCAACCTCGGCATTTTTGCCGATTACGCTGTACATGACTATGATATGCAGGCGCCATTCTTTGATGAACTGCGCCATGACCGTATTGCCACAATCGGGATCAACCTCGCGCCACAGGACTGGACCGTGATGGGCATGCAGCCTTCAATCACGTTGCGCAAGTCGCGGCGTGATTCAAACATTGATATCAATGATGCCGCGTCCCAAGATATCTTTGTCGGATTGCGCAGCAGTTTCTAATCGCCGCAATAAAGGGGCCAGACCGTGAAATATCTTATGTATCTTGCCGTGGGGATTTTCGCGCTTTTGGCCATCATGATCGCCAGCACGAACCCCAACGCCCATGCGCGCGCCGATATCGACGCTTATGCAGAGCAGCTCTTTGCATTTGGTGCCGTGAGGTATGTGCACGGATTGGACAGCGATCATATTCGCGAAAACCAGCGCCTCTTTGATCAGGTGGAATCAGGTGCCGTATTGGATCCTGAACAATCCTGCGCCTACCGCGGGGCCTATGAACAGGTCTTGTATGACTATGCCCGCCATTTTCAGGCCGCCGATGACGATCTGCAAATGAAGTCATTTTATGGCACCACATTCGCCAACAACTGCGGCGGTTACGGCGTCGCAGGCCACCATGATTTGCACGACATTTCAGCCAAAGCCAACTTTGAAGAACTGACCAGCCACTTGGCCGGACTGCAAAACGGGTTGGGTTGGACCGATGCCGTTCTGGCCATCAACGAGATCAACAAAAACCTGATCGACCTGAGCGTCCACATGGCCCCTGCCACCCATACAATTGGCGTCCGTGATCCTGCCTTCATGGCAAACGGGATGTTATCAGCCGATTTCAACACGATGCAAACGGCCTTCAAAACCGCGCAATTTGAGCCTGTAAACAGCCCTGAATACTGGACGGCCATTGATGCAGCTTTGAAATCACATGCAGATATCATTTTCGCAGCACAAGACATCATCAACCGAAACAGCACGCCCCTACAGCGCCGCATCGCAGGGCGGTTTTTGTCGCTGCAAACCGTGGCGCCCCGCCTTGATCCGGCCGACTGCGTCCGCCCCCGGCCAAATCAGATTGCGCCGGCTTGCGCCAATGCGCTAGGGGAATGACGCAGCAAGGCTCAGTGACAATTGCATCAATTCAGTCCGGTTGCTGGTGTGGGTTTTCAACAATAGGGATTTCACCTGAGAATTGACCGTTTCAAACGACCGGTTACGTATTTCTGCAACTTCACGATTTGTGCGCCCCGTCCCGATCAACTCCAAAACTGCAGCCTCCGACTGCGATAGCGGGAAAAACCGCGAAACAACATCGGACTGGATCGTTTTGGATGTCACGGAATCCATCACCGTAATCAGGCGTGTATTTTTCGGGATTTGTCCAAACTGGTCGTTTTCAAACACAGGGCAAATTTCGACGAAAACCCCTGTTTCCATGTCTGTGAGCGGGAAAAACAACGACTGTCGGCGCGGGTATGCCCCCGTTTTCCCATGACTGCCGCTGTCGGAAATCAAAGAATTGTATTTATCTTCGCGGTCTTGCGCCGCAAGGACGAGCTTTCCTGATTTCGTGTACTTAAACACAGGCATCTGATCCACAATGCGGTCGAATTCTACATTGGTCGCAATAGGATGGCCATCAGGTGCCAGCAGGCAAATTCCAAAATTCAGGTTTTCCACGTGCCTGCCCAGCGCCGCACTGAGCACAAGATTTTTGGTCAGCGGGCGCCCGATCCGCAGCGCTTTTGCAACATGGGGCAAGATCGTAGCGGCCAGCTTTTTCTCCCCTGCCGTCGAAGGGCCACGGTCCTTGTTGTATTGCAACGAAAACCGGTCAATCTGCCATGAATCCTTGTTCAACAAGGTCCCCGACCGGTGGCGCAATCCAAATTTCATCATGTCTTGCACATTGTATTGCGCCGACAATGCGTCTTGCGGGATATCGAAGTCGGTGTCGTCCACAAGCTCGATTTTTTCCGAAACCCCCGAAATACGGGCAAAAGCAAGCTGGTCTTCAATCTCTTGGGCGTTGTGTTTGCGCAGGTAGTCATTCACCGCGATGCGATCGTAATTCTCACTGATATGAGGGCAGTCGATTTTTTGGACACCGTGGGATTGGGTCAACTCGAATATCATCGCACCAGAAGCACCGGTTGCCCGCGCGACATCGCGCAATACACTCGGCCAAAGCTCTTGGTCCAAGGTGGTGTCGTAGATACGCGACACGAGTCCCAATACGTCAGTTGTTTCCACGAGGCCCCCCAATTTCGAAAAATAGTAGGGGCTAGGGGCGGTGTTTTCTAGAAGTTAATTTTCACAGTCCGCTCTGCCTTGGATATTTTGCACAAGCGTTGCCCGATTGTCTGCGCGCGCAACCCAGCCTTGTATTCCGCTTTGTAAAGTCACCAAAAGCCACTTGTCGCCCGACCGTCCCTTGAGGATCAGCCCGTCGCCGTTTTGCAAGGTCAGAATCACACTATTTTGTAATGTCGGGCCAGACCGCATGTTCAGGGTGCCGTCATAGGAACTGACGACGCAATCCGGCCTAAAGGGGCTGTAAATCTTGGCCAACGACTGAAGCGTCGCACCCATCGCGCCGTTTTCGGGGATCGTACCACGCGCAAGTTGGGCTTGAATGTCACGTTCGGTCGTCGGTATCCGCAAGATATCGCCACGTATGTCCGCGATATCCTGACCGGCTGCAAGCCTGTGCGCAATCACGCCCGTCACGATGGCCGTTGAAAATGATGTCCCATTGATCCGCGACAAGCCGTCAACGCCCCGCCCCGCATCCGCCGCCGCAACATCCTCGGCCAAGGCAAATGTATCCACACAGGGACCGAAATTGCTATTGCCCCACAGGCTGTCGGACACCGTCGATCCGCCCACGGTAACAACGCGCGCCATACGTGCGGGGAAATAATGGCAGGCATTCGCCCCCTCATTGCCGGCCGCTGCAACAATGGTGATTTCAGGATAGCGGTCCAAGAATGCGTCCATTTTCGCTTCGAACGCGGCAAGCCCGAAAAGACCGGGATCGGCCGGCATGGCGGCAGGCACTTGGAATTGGGTATCGTCGCCCGCTGGCACCCCAAGGCTCAGATTGACCAAAGTGGGCACCTCCGCTGGTAGATAGTCTTGGGTCTGGGCGATCCAATCAAGAGCAATCAGGATGTGCGACGCGGGGAATGATGTAAAATCCTTGCCGTCACACGGCGTGATATCCACATCAATCAGGTCCACGTTGCGCGCGATCCCAAGTGTTTTGCCAGCAATCAATGACGCCACTGCCGTGCCGTGGCGCTCGCAGCCATAGCGGGTCAAACCACCATGAAACCCGCCCACGGCACGCCAATGCAACAGCTTACCTGCGATTTCGGTGTGATCAGCCCGAATGCCCCCGTCCACAACATAAACGCGCACATCCCGGATTTCGGTCAATGGCGAAAACTGATTGTCAGGTGCAGACGCAATCTGGTCCACGAGGTCTTGTGCTGCATTATTTGCCCGCTGGCTTTGGTTGAAAAACCCGAGCCGATCTTGGGTAAGTCCGGCCACAACGGGATGGTCGATCATCCGCTGTAACGCGTCATCGGGCAAGGCCAGAACCACGGCACCGATCCGCGGCATAAATTCAAGGATTGCCGATACAGGAAGTTCAAGCATCGCAGCCAGTTCAATCGCCTGCGTATCCTCGGCAACAAATTGGCCATCCAGCAGCGCAATATAACGGCCAGGGATCAGCAAATCAGCCAACGGGATATCAAAATTATCGCGCCTTGTGATCGGTTCACCCACGGGCAGATCGCGCCAGTCAAACACAGCGACCTGTGGGGTCGGATCAGGCTTCGGTCGCGGCGCTGGTGGTGTGTCAGGCGCTGGCGTCGCGGATGTCGTGCCGCAATCGACGCGCGCAGCGTCAGATAAATATTGATCCAAAATTTCGCGGTTCACCCCTGCAAGGGCGACAGTTTCATCGCTGGCGCGCGACAAAACCCGCCGTAATGCTTCGATTTGCGCCACTCCGTACTGCTCTTGCACATCACAGCCGGGCGGATTTGCGTTCCAGATGGCTGTTAATGTGGCATCCAGCGGCTCAGGCGCCGGTGTCACCAAATCGCAGGTCTGTCCGATCGCCAAATCAGACACAGATAACAAGCGATCATAAAATGGCGCACGGCGGATATCATCGGCGGCAGGCACAGCAACAAGAGCGCGAAATACCCCTTCGGCAGTAAAACCCGCGGAATATTCTGCGTTGAACCTTTCCAAATAACAGGCCCCGTCACGCTCGAACGCGTCAACATCAATCCGCTCAATCAGTGGATCAAGCACCGGCGTATCTTGGGCCACGACCGCAGTCGCAAGGAGCAATGCTGCAATCGCTGCCGCGCCAAACCTGCGCATCATAGACCCTTGATATATGTGACAAGCGCGTGGCGATCAGCGTCCGTCAAATTCGCACCATAAGGGTGCCCAAGATTCGAATTGCCCACAATCGCGGACCCGTTTGCGTCCAACGTGCGGAACCGGAAACCGCCCTGATCTTGTGCAAGCCCCACTTTGACAGGGTCAAAGGCACCCAAGGGTACGTTGAATTCAGTCGGGCGGTCTTGGGGCGCGCGCAACAGATCAAACAACGACGGGACAGAACCGTTATGAAGATATGGTGCCGTCGCCCATATGCCGTTCAGCGGACGCGCCTTATACCCTGGTAGCGGGAATTCAGCAGGGTTCATCCCGTTCATCAAAAGGGCCCCCTGCGCACAATCCATCAGCAATTCCTGGGCATTATTAAAATCATCGCCGTCACCGCGCAGGCCGCCGTCTAGGCCTCCCGCATCGAACCATGATTTCACCACACCAACCAATGCTAGGGTCTCGGATTCTAGCTGAGCCGCCAGCAATTCAGGCATCTGATTGACAAGGTCCTTGATAATCAGGCTCGCCATGATCTGGTTTGTGAACGCCGTGTCTTCATAGATATTCAAACCATCAGTTGACTTAAATGTATTGTTTTTGCGCTTGCCCTCCAACTTGCCCGTCGCGATGCGGTGCAACATGATGTTACACGTCATCATCGGATCGGTGCCAGTCAGCACGCGGGACGGCGCAAGCCCTGACGTCACTGCCGCACGCGTCACCGAAAAATCAACAACCGGCTGCACGCATACAAAAGGTTCATCATCAAAGCTGCTGCCACGGGTCGAACAGGCTTGATCATCAAGCGGATATGTTTGCCGCAGATCGGTCGGATCGGCCACAATGGCATGACAGGAAACACAGTTTTGGTCGTACAATCCGGCACCAACCGATGCCAGTTCAGGATCAATCTCGCCAAACACCTCGGCGGGCCAAACCGGTGACTGCAGTGTCGCCAGCGATTTTTCGATTTTCAACAGGTTCGGGCCAATGATGGATGTCTGAAGCTTCCCGTCCGCGTCCATCTCGGCGGCGGCAAAAACGCCCAATGCTTCTGTCCAATTGCGGATATAAGCACCCAGTTTTACGTTCTCGTCGAACAATGACAGGTCTTGGCCGTTGGCGACCAATCCGTTGTGTTGCAACGCTCCTTGCTGATTGGCATTCCACGCCGCAGGATAGTTTACGGGCGCATTTGCAGGGCTCACAAACTCCGGCTCTGTGGACTTGATAACGCTCGCTGTTGCGGCCTGAATATACGACACCGCATCGGCACGCCCGTATCCCCATCCCTGATCCCGATTGAGCCCCTCAAGCACGCGGTCAATGCCATCACGGTGCGCCAGCCAAGCGTCAAGATCACGTTGCAAAGCATCGATATCACGATATCCGCCATTGTTTGGAAGGGCTGCAAATAAGGCTTCGGCCTTATCCGCGTTCTGGTGTGTTGCGCGCACCGATTTCGTCAAATCACCTAGAAAACTGCGGAAGTCGCCCAATGACTGACCACCGTGGATCATCAATTCGGTCTGATTATACGTCAATCGCGATGTGTGGCAGGCAGCGCAATTCAGCCCGAGCCATTGGGTGCCATTGTCATCCACGTCAGGCACAAACCCGATAGGCAGTTCAGCGACGTCATCCCAAAACGGAAACCCGTAATCCGTTTCCATTGCGCGCCCGCCAAATACCGCACCCGATGCGGCAAGCGCCTTGTACCAATCCAACCGGATAAGCCGCGATCCCTGAGAGATATTATACCATGTGCTGGTGGTTTGTGATGACAGGTCCGACCATCCCTGATCCGTCCAAACCCGAGAAAGCGCATCCTCGGCATAGGCCGCCTGTGAAAGGCCGAGAACCATAATACCTGAACGAATAAAATGCATGACGCGTCTCCCTGAAGGTTCTTGTCGGAACGTGTGACGCAGGTACTAGTCTAATTGGAAAATGCTATAATCACTTTGAGATTTACGCCCCACGCCCCGACAATAGGCCCAAATTAACCTTTACCGTCAATTGCGTCATTCACCAAAATGGGTGAAAAGATCGATTTTTCACCTGATTGCCTCGCCCCCATTCGCGTTCGCCACGTGGCAGATCATCAAGAACAGGCGCCTACGGCGTCTGAACCTACTCATCACCACCGATTGTCCAAACAGGAACGTCGGCAAACCAAACCAGAGATGGGACAGATGAGTTTTGTGAAAAAGCCTAAGTCACTTGGTGAAGTGGTCCTGCTTTTTCGGACAGTTTTGCGGTTCGGCTAAGATGCAATCTGGTGGGTTTCATGCCGCCTTTCGGGTTCGTTCTGAATTGAAGAATGCGTCGTCTGGTGATCGTTTGTCGGGGGCTGTGTGTGGCCGTTCAGAGTTGTAGAATCCAATCCGGTCTTTGTTCACGCGTTTGGCTTGGCACCCGTCCTGCAATTCATGCACGTATACGGCCTCCTGTTTGAGCGAGTGCCATAGCCGTCCGGTGAAGATGTTATCGAGATAATGATATCGGGCTTGCCGTATTTGGCGATGGCCTCATTTAGGCCTCGACACAGAAGCTGGGGTCCAATGTGTTCGACAGCCGCCATGCCAGCACCTTGCGCCGTCTTGTCACCACGCAGCGCCTCAAACGCAACCGTGGCCTTAAACATATCTGAAAAACTGCGTCTATCCGTCATTTCCGTATCCCGTCTTCAAGCTTGGATACATCTTAGCACGCTGTCCTGTTTTGGCGGACCACTTCAAATGACGAATTCCTCGTCGCCGCAACCGCCCGAAACCTCCGTAATTTTGTCAAGGTCTTTCCTGCACCGCAGCAAACGCGCAAAGCCTGACAAGCAAGGCACTTGCGCCGGGTTCAGAACCACACTTTCTGCGCTAGCAACCACGACAAGAGTCGGAAATGATCTGTGTGATATGCAGCCATCGTTTTGTGT
>Ga0209185_1003053_pt1 | contig 10326 bp, 6 predicted proteins | sample SidtaG_2_FD_187425 | JGI IMG/M metagenome (GOLD analysis project Ga0209185, IMG submission 187425) | Marine algal microbial communities from Sidmouth, United Kingdom - Sidmouth_Asex2 metaG (SPAdes) (version 2) | ecosystem: Host-associated > Algae > Red algae > Unclassified | place: Sidmouth... | reverse complement strand
GAGGAGGACTATGTCGCGTCGGTTGCCGGGTTGATGTCCCGTTGTGGCCTGTCTGTTCACCTGGTCGGCAAGCACATCGGTGCGGTCGCTGATGGTCCGAGGCATGCATCGGTTGTTCTGTTGCAGAACGAGATTGCCGCTCAGCGCAGCGGCACTCACGGGCTGCGGCGTGTCATCTGGCAGCCGGCCGACCTCGCGGGCGAGACGCCGGAACAGCAGACTTTCATCAAAGCACTGCATGAAGATGCTTCGACGCAGGCCGGTGCTGATCTCGTTGTTGACGGAATCGAATCGCTGCGGCGGGCCGTCCTGTCGGCACTTGTCGCGCTCGAACCGACCCCTGATGATCCGCTAGACGCGATTGGCAATGACGCGAGTGGGGAGCAGGTTCCCTCCGTTCACATCGTGTGCACGAGTCAGGACCGGAAGGCGACGATTCCGCTCAGGAAGTACCTCAAGGCGCAGGCATTCGACGTGACCTTGCCGGCCTTCGAGGGTGACGCCGCTGAAGTACGTGCCGCGAACACCCGCCTGCTGTCCCGCTGTGATGTCGTCATTGTCTTCTACGGGCAGGGTGAGGAGGCCTGGAAGCGGACCGTCGACACGGAACTGAAGAAGCTGCTGATTCATCGAGGCGACAAGGGTCTTCCGCCGATTCATACCGTTCTGGCCACCCCGCCGAGTGAGGACAAGGAAGATCTGGTCGACATGGACGAAGCCAACCTGATCAACCTGCTCGAAGCGTCGAGTGAGGAGAACCTCGAGACGCTCCTTCAGGATGTCGTGGCGACGGCAGGCGCCGAGGTCGAACCGGCATGAACGAGACTCTGATACGCCCGGGTCGCGGTGCGGGTCGCGGCCCGAGTAACGGCCCGGGTAACGGGGTGGATGACGATTTCCCCGAGGGCACGACGGTCAAGGCGCCGGATGGAAATCCGTTTCCCGGGCTGCGTCCTTTTCACCGGAACGAGGAGCAGTATTTCTTCGGTCGAGAAACACAGACCGACGGGATGGTCGACAAGCTGGCAGCCAGCCGTTTCCTGACTGTCATCGGCTCCAGCGGGAGCGGCAAGTCATCGCTGGTGAACTGCGGACTGCGAGTGGCTCTGCACGGGGGTCTGATGGCAAGCGCAGGCACGCGCTGGCGAGTCGCCCAGTTTCGACCCGGTAGCGACCCGATCGGTGCCCTGGCGCGCACGCTCGCGGCGGACGGGGTGCTGTTCGATGACTTCGAGAGTGCTGCGATGACGCTTGACGAGATCGTCGAGACCAATCTCAGGATGAGCAGGATGGGCCTGGTCGATATCGTGCAGCAGGCACGCACCGGTGATGACGTCAATGTACTGGTGGTGGTGGATCAGTTCGAGGAGCTGTTTCGCTACCGGCGCCGGGGCGACAATGGCGATAGTGCCGCATTTGTGGAGCTCCTGCTGGAAGCTCGTCGGCAGGCGGCGCGCCACCGCATCTATATCGTGCTGACCATGCGCTCGGATTTTCTCGGCGATTGTTCGCGCTATCCGGGTCTCGCCGAAGCAATCAACGAAGGCCAGTACCTGGTGCCGCAGATGACGCGCGAGGAGCGACGACTCGCTATCGAAGGGCCGGTCAAAGTGTGCGGCGCGCGCATGGCGCCGGTGTTGCTGACCCGGCTCGTCAATGACCTTGGCGACGATCCCGATCAGCTCTCGGTACTGCAACACGCACTCAACCGAATCTGGTCGGTCTGGGCGGCAGAGGGTGATCGCAGCAGCGCGCTCAACCTGTCGCACTACAGCGCCATCGGCAGCATGGCGAACGCACTCGACAGGCACGCCGAGAAAGCCTTTGCCGAGCTTGCGGACAATCGACAGCAACTCCTGGCTCAAAAGATGTTCCAGGCACTGACGGACAAGTCGACCGACGTGCGCGGGGTGCGCCGCCCGACACCGCTGCGCACGTTGTGCGCGGTCACCGGCGCATCCAGTGCCGAGCTCGTGGAAATCATCGAGGTCTTTCGGAAACCGAGCCGCTCCTTTCTGATGCCGCCGGCGGACGAACCGCTGGAGGCTGAGACGGTCATCGATATCTCGCACGAGAGCCTGATGCGCAAGTGGCGCCGGTTGATCGGCTGGGCAGATGATGAGGCGCGCTCGATGCAGACTTATCGACGCCTGGCTGAAACGGCTTCCCTGCACGCAGCGGGCAAGGCGGGCCTGTGGCGAGATCCGGACTTGCAGATCGCACTCGACTGGCAGCGCGAATCCGAGCCGACCGAAGCCTGGGCGACGCGCTATCAGAGCGGTTTTTCGGAGGCGATGCAATTTCTCGATGAGAGTGCCGCCGCTCATGAGGCCGAAATGCTGAAGGATCACGAGTCGACCTTGCGCAAGTTCGAGCTGGAACAGGCAAACGCTCTGGCGGACGAGCAGTCCAGCAGGATCGAGGCGCAGGAGCGCATGGCACGCGTGCAGAAGCGCGACTTTCGCATTATCTCGGCGGCATTGGTGGTATCTACCACGCTTGCTGCGCTGGCGATCTGGCAAACCGTGTCTCGAAATCACTTCGAGGGCGTGGCAACCGACGCGGTCGCGGATGTGCGCGAGGCCGAGGCCGAAGTCATGGTTGCCAAGACCGAGGCTACAGAAGCGGAAGCAGCGAAGAACGATGCCCTGGCTGAAAAGAAGAATGTGGTCGGTGCGTTACTCCATGATCGTTCGGAGCTGGAAGTGGCACTGGATGAGAAGAAGAACCTGGTCGATGTGCTGATCAGCGATCGAACAAAGCTTGCCGCCGAGTCGGTGGTGTCCGGCATTCTCAGAAACGCCACGACCATTCATGCGATGGAAAAGAGTGCCCTGGCGGATCAGGTCGCCGCCTTGACGAGCTCGCTGAGGGATGAAGAGATCAAGGACAAGGCGCTCTGGAAGTTGATCGCGAGTGGTAATCGCACGAGTGAATCGCGACCGGCCCGCGTGAGCTTCACTAATGGAGGGTCGGACGGTGTACTGGTACTGCAGCTGACTGTCAGTGGTGAGGAAACCACGCCGACGCTGGTCCCGGCAGGTGAGAGGTCGACCCTCGTGTTCGGCGTCAACGATGTGTGGGTTGCACGCGCATCGACGGGCGGACATGTCATCGATGCGGATGTCGTCGATGGCGATGGATCTGTCTCGCTCGACGCTGCAGTCGATGGACCGGCGGCGCGCTGACGCATGGCGCATAGACCCCTGATCAGCTGTGCTGAACTCGCTGCCCGACTCGGTGCACCGGATCTTCGCATCGTCGATGCATCCTGGCATCTGCCGGCCACTGGCCGCGACGCACACGCCGAATTCCTGGCGGGCCGTGTTCCCGGCGCAAGCTTCTACGATATCGATGTGGAAGCGGCCCCGAGCGCGTTGCCGCACATGTTGCCTGACCGGGAAGCCTTCGCGAGGGGCGCGAGTCGATTGGGCCTGAGCCCTGACGATGACATCGTCATCTACGATTCCCTTGGCCTGTTTTCGGCCGCTCGTGTCCGCTGGGTATTTCGATACTACGGCGCAAGGCGGGTGAACCTGCTCGACGGTGGCTTGCCAGCTTGGCAGGCGGCGGGTCTTGCGCTTGAATCCGGTGCCGTTCCCGTGGCTCGAAAGCCGCGTTCGCCTGCGGTCGAGTCGGCGTGGGCCAAAGCCGAGTTGCCTGTTGACGCGGAGACCGCGAAGCTGTCTCCGGCTTCGGTGTCCCAGGCAGCCGTTTCCCGGGCGGCTGTCGTGCAGGCGAGCGACGTACTGCGGGCATCGGTCGACAACACGGCACAGATCATCGACGCTCGTTCTCGGGCTCGCTTTACCGGCGAGGAGAAGGAAGCGCGACCGAACGTACGGAGCGGCCACATTCCGAACAGTGTCAGTCTGCCTTTTACCGACTTGCTCGATGCGGGCAGGCTCCGTTCGAACGAGGAGCTCGGATACGCGTTCGCCGAAGCCGGCGTCTCGCTTGATCAACCGATCATCACGAGCTGCGGGTCCGGGGTAACGGCCGCCGTCATCGCGCTCGCGCTTGAGTGCCTTGGCAGGTCGGATGTTCAGCTCTACGACGGGTCGTGGGCCGAATGGGGGTCGTTGCCGACGATGCCGGTTGAGCAGGGGCCCGGTGGCGCGTCAACATCACGTTGACGCTTCACCAGGTTGATGCAACGCCAAGGATAGCGATCAGCGCCGGGTCGCATGGTCTGCATCCCTGAAGTGATCGACATAGAGTGCTGTTGCCCCGGCGACGGCTACGGGCATGACCAGCAGATTGAGCAATGGAACGACGCTCAACAGCGCGATCGCCACGCCGAATCCGAAGGTGGTCCGGCGTTTCTCGCGCGCCTTGCGTCGAACGTCCCGGAACAGCGCCCCGTGGTTGCCGAGCGGGTAGTCGAGATACTCGAGAGCGAACATCCACGCGCCGAAACCGAACAGGAGCAGCGGTGCGACAATATTGACCACCGGCACGAACTGCAGCAGCAGGAGCGGGATCATGAAGACGATCAGATAGCCGAGCTTGGCGAGCTCTGAGCCCATCAACCGCGGCATGCCCTTTACCATCGAGAGCCAGCCGGGGTCGTTGGTCGTGCGGATGCCTGTCAGGTGAGCCTCGACCCGCTCGGCAAGCAGGCCATTGAACGGTGCGCCGATGAGGTTGGCAAGCAGGGTGAAAAGCCAGGCCAGCGTGAACAGCAGAACGAGCGACAGAAGCCAGCGGAGTACCGTCTCCAGCACGCCGAGTAGCCAGAGGTCGCCGAACCGGTCGAAGAAGCTCCAGCCACTCACCCAGGCGTTTACGGCTCCGGTCAGCCACCAGCCCATGCCGCCGAAGATCGCGAGGTTGATGGCCAGAGGGATGACCACGAAACGCCTGAGCCCCGGCGTGCGAACCAGTCTGAAGCCGACGATCGCATAGCGCATCGCGGCGACAGCGCCAACGTCAGCCACCGTCAGTTCATGGCGCATTCATGAGTGCCTGTGGATTGCCTTGATGAGGGGTAGTCTCTTTCAGGCTCGCCTTGCGCGGACTTGCCATGACCTTGGGGAGTGTGTAGACGGGAGTTCGCCTTTGCAGGGGATCGCATAGAATCTTGTCTGAAACGGGCGCCGGAAACGAGATGAAAGGAACGAGCAAAGGTAGCGATCGCAAACCGGCGACGCGGGAACGTCTTGACGGCATGACGGTTGTCGGCATGCTCGCACCCTGGCTTGCCTTGCCCGTCATGCTGATCGTCTCGGCACCGCTCGCGCTGCTCGGCACAGACGTGGGTGACAGTACTCCAGCCGTGACTTCTGTCACGATTTCTCGATTGATCGTCGTTGGCGTCGGCCTCGCGCTCGGTGTTGTCGCTACCTTGATGGCGGCCGCGCTGACGACGCGCTGGCGACTTCTCATCCTGGCGAGTTACCTGCCGGTGATCGGGTTGGCGGCCTTGATTGTCGAGTCATGATGCGTCGGTGACACTATGCAGATCGGGGCGCACCCTGACCGAACTCAGCAACAGAACGTGAACCCGCAGCCACCGACAAGGCCCGTACGGCTCGGTACTAATCCGAATGCGTCGAATGTACAGGCAAGTTTCCCGGTGCGAGATATTCCCATGTTCGCTGGCCATGCGTTGGCCATGCGTTGGCGATGCGAACAACTGACTTGCCCTCAACCGCGTCGCTCAGTGCATCGAGACTCTCTTCGGCGACTGCCTGACTTCACCAATATGGTGTAATGTGGTGAACTTTAATCCGGGGTTGTGACGCTATGAACGGCCGTAAGCAGGACAGGCAAGGCATGATATCCGCACGGTCTGTGTCTGTCCGCGCATCGATAAGCTTTCCATCGGATATCCACGAGGTTCTGGAAGATCTCGCCAGGCGGAAGAAGGTTTCTCTGGCCTGGGTTGTTCGAGACGCGGTCGAACGGTACATCATTGAACAGAAAGAAAATCCGGAGCGGGAATGAGCTATGACGCGGCAATACTGATGGATATCCGCAGATGGCTACAGAGTTGACAAGTCTGGCGCGTCCGCCGTCGGATCGCATGCAGGCCGCACTTGAGCTTCCCAACGGTGCGCGGTTCTATCGCTGCGCCTTGCAGGTCAATCCGTTCGCCTATCTTGTCAGGCACAAGAAAAAGACGGCCTTCACTTCTGAGGACGACTACAACAAGGCGATCATCAAAACTTGTCTTGAAACCGGTATCGAGATCATCGCAGTCACGGACCACTACCGTGTCAAGCACTCGGCAAGCCTCGTGCGCGCAGCAGGCGAAGCCGGGCTGCACGCGTTCAATGGTTTCGAGGCCGTCACCAAGGACGGCGTTCATTTCTTGTGCCTCTTCGACCGGGACAAGAAGGACGAAAACCTTGAACGCTTTATCGGTGAATGCGGAATTCACGACACCGACCAGCTGTCGCCGACAGGTAGCAAGGATTCCATCGAATTGCTTGCGTGCGCCAAGACCTGGGGCGCGGTGTGCATTGCGGCGCATGTGGCAGCCGATGGCGGGCTGCTGAAAAAGCTGTCGGGGCAATCGCGAGTCAACGTGTGGACCAATCCCGACCTGCTCGCCTGCGTGCTGCCCGGACCGATAGAGGATGCGCCGGACGGAATCAGGCCAATTCTCGAGAACAAGGATGCGCAGTACAAGCGCGACCGCATTCCGGCTGTTCTGAATGCTTCGGATGTGTGCGGCCCGGAGGACTTGAAAAAGCCCCAGGCTTCGTGTTTCGTCAAGATGTCGACGGTCTCGATCGAGGCGTTTCGACAGGCATTTCTCGACCCGGATTCCCGGATTCGGCTGCACAGCGATCTGGCGCCCAAGCCGCATGCCGAATTTCTTGCGATGACATGGGAAGGCGGATTTCTGCGCGATACCGCGTTGTGCTTTAACGAGAACCTCAATGTACTTGTCGGTGGACGCGGTACCGGAAAATCGACGCTGATAGAGAGCATCCGCTATGTACTCGGCCTCGAACCCTTCGGCGACGATGCGCGGAAGGCTCATGAGGGCGTGATCCGCAACGTCCTGCAATCCGGTACCAAGGTCTCGTTGCTGGTGCAGTCGCACAAGCCGTCAAACCGTCGCTACACGATAGAAAGAACGGTGCCGAATCCGCCGATCGTGAAAGACGAAGCTGGCGAAGTCCTGGCTCTGTCACCTCTTGATGTGATGCCCGGCGTGGAAATTTTCGGTCAGCATGAAATCTCGGAACTTACGAAAAGCCGCGAGAAGCTGACCCTGTTGCTTGAACGCTTCGTTGACCGGGATATTTCCCTTTCGGGACGTAAATCTAAGGTCCGTGTCGACTTGGAGAGCTCGCGAAGGCGTATTGTCGATGTGCGCCGCGAGATGCAACGACTCGATGAACGTCTTGCCGAGTTGCCGGGACTCGAAGAAACGCAGACGCGATTTCAACAAGCTGGGCTCGAAGAACGGCTCAAAGAAAAGAGCCTGCTCGTTCGAGAGGAACGCCTGTTCTCTAACCTGAACGAACGTCTTGACCAGTACCGCGCTATTCACAATGAACTCGCTGACGGATTGCCAGTCGACATGGCGTTCGTCTCAAGCAAGGCGCTGGAAGGGCTGTCGAACGCGGACATCCTGTCAGACATTGAGAAAACCCTCAGCACGCTGACCACGAATCTCGAGACAGTTGCGGAACAGTTCAACAAGGCTATTGCAGAAGCTGATCGCGCGGTTGTTCAGACTAGATTGCGCTGGAGCGGGCGCAAGACCGCGATCGAGGAAACCTACGAAAAGCTACTCCGCGAACTCCAGAAGTCGAACATCGACGGTGCGGAATACATCGAGCTTCGCCGGCAGATCGAGGAACTGCGCCCGCTGAAAGACAAGGGTGAGATTCTCAAGCGTGATCTTGAAGCTAACGAAGTTCAGCGCCACAAGCTTCGAGCTGAGTGGGAGGACATTAAAGCTGCCGAGTACAGGCTTTTGGATTCCGCGGCGAAGCGGGTGTCCCGGAAGCTTCGCGACCGTGTGAAGGTTACAGTCACCATGGCTGGAAATCGTCGACCACTCGAAGACCTGCTGCGCGAGGTTGGCGGCAACCTGGCTGCAGCGCTGGACCGCTTGCGTGCGCAAGATCAGCTATCACTGCCGGACTTGGCGATGCGGTGTCGTGAGGGCAAGGGATCGTTAGTGAAGTATTACAACCTGCCACCCGGCGCCGCCGAGCGAATTGCACAGTTCGGTCTCGACCTGTTCATGCGCATCGAGGAACTTGAACTGCCGGCAATTACCGAAATCGAGTTGAATACGGCACCCGATGGTGAACCTGCTATATGGCAGACATTGCAATCACTATCGACCGGGCAAAAGGCGACCGCTGTGCTGCTGCTCTTGCTGCTCGAATCGGAATCGCCGCTTGTCGTGGATCAACCTGAGGACGATCTTGACAATCGCTTCATATCGGAAGGCGTGGTACCGATTATTCGGCATGAAAAGCGCCGCCGTCAGTTCGTATTCTCGACGCACAACGCCAATATCCCTGTTCTCGGCGACGCCGAGCTCATCCTTGGCCTCGCTGCGTCAGGCGAGGCGGGTGAAGGCCATGCACGAATCGCCCGGGAGCATATGGGGTCAATTGATTTGAAGCCCGTCAGAGAGCTTGTTGAGGAGATCCTGGAAGGCGGCAAGGACGCATTCGAGATGCGCCGCTCCAAGTACGGATTCTGAGGCATGACGAGTCAAACGGAACTGCTTGAAATCTTGGCTAACGGAGAGAATTCCGGTGTGGAGTTCAAGAGGGACGATCTACAAAATCATGCATTGGCCAAGGAACTTGTTGCATTTTCCAACTTTGAAGGCGGGATAGTGCTGCTTGGCGTCGAGGACGATGGGACTGTTTCCGGGCTTGCAAGGGTCGATCTCGAAGAATGGGTCATGACGGCGTGCCGGGACAAGATCAGGCCCGGTGTCATCCCGTTTTTCGAAATAATCAAGAACGTGATACCGAACAGGGACGTTGCGGTGTTGCGTGTACCCCGTGGGGTCGATGTGCAAAGTCAATGGCACAACAACAGAAATACATACTTTATCCGGGTAGGCTCACAAAGCCGCGAACCCTCGCCGCAGGAACTAAGCAGATTGTTTCAGCAACGCGGCACGTTTCGCGCGGAACTGCGGCCAATTTCCGGCGCGACGCTGAGCGACCTTGATCGCCGCCGCCTCAAGGACTATTTCGGACGGATAAGGCAGCAGGACGCTCCAGATGATCTTGACGACGCCGGATGGCAGACACTTCTCTTCAACACGGAAATCATGGTCGAAGAGGGAGTGAACATGTCAGGAATATTGCTCTTCGGCAAGACGCCGAACAAGTTTTTACCACAAGCGGGTATTGACGCGGTAGCGTTTCCTGGAACGGAAAAGGATTATGCAACTCGGGAGCGGGCTACCCTTCGTGGGCCGCTGACGCCGCTTCTGGATCAGAACGGAGTAATCCTTGAAGCCGGGTTGGTCGAACAGGCGCTCGAATTCGTCAGGCGCAATACGCCAGTCACCGCTGTACTCGAGGGCGGTGCGCGCCGTGTGGAAAGACCCGCGTACCCCGTCGAAGTGATCAGGGAAGCGGTAGTCAATGCCCTGATCCACCGCGACTATCTTCTCGCAAACACCGATATCGAACTGGCCATATACGAAGATCGACTTGAAATCATTTCACCTGGCAAGCTGCCGAACGGCATTACCCCCGACCGCATGCGCGCTGGAACCAGGGCCGCCCGCAACCAGCTCCTTAAGGACGTGATGAAGGACTACGGTTACCTCGAACACATGGGAATGGGCGTGCCTCGCAAGATCATTCGCGGTATGAAAGAGCACAACCAGACCGACCCCGATTTGATCGAAGAAGACGAGCGTTTCGTCGTCCGCCTGTATTCTGGTACACGTGGCAAAGAGGCATAGACCGCAGTATGCACAAATCAATCGTCAACCCTTAGATTGCTGGCGAGGAGGACAGCGACCAGCGCGAAGATTGCAAGCAATGCGAAAGACAGGCGCAAGCCTGTGACCTGTGCGACAAAGCCGACCAGTGGTGGGCCAAGCAACATGCCCCCGTAGGCGAGTGTCGCCACACTTGCAATAGCGGGCCCGGGTCGGATGGTCCGGTCGTTGGCGGCCCGTGTGAACACCAGCAGCAGTGCGCCGGAAGGAAACGCCACGAGCGGGCCAGCGTCGCTCTTGTCAGCAGCGACCGTGCGCGTCTCCTGAGCGATAGCGATGAAAGCCAGAGCAACTGCGCCTCCGACAATCGCGACGAGCGCGAAGTGACCGAGAGGTTCCAGACTTGATTTCGCAGCGACGAAACCACTCGCCGC
>Ga0209185_1003051_pt1 | contig 10329 bp, 12 predicted proteins | sample SidtaG_2_FD_187425 | JGI IMG/M metagenome (GOLD analysis project Ga0209185, IMG submission 187425) | Marine algal microbial communities from Sidmouth, United Kingdom - Sidmouth_Asex2 metaG (SPAdes) (version 2) | ecosystem: Host-associated > Algae > Red algae > Unclassified | place: Sidmouth... | reverse complement strand
CGAATTTCTATGGCCGACGGCTGCCAACTTGCTGCGGATATTTGGCTGCCGGAAGATGCCGAAATCAATCCCGTCCCCGCGATCCTCGAATACATTCCCTATCGTAAAAACGATCTCACCGCGCCGCGCGACTCCATTCGCCACCCCTACTTTGCGGGGCACGGATACGCCTGCCTGCGCGTGGATCTACGCGGCTGCGGCGACTCGGACGGCGTGCTCTACGACGAATATCTGCAGCAAGAGCTCGATGATGGCATCGCCGTTCTGCACTGGATCACGGATCAACCCTGGTGCGACGGCAACGTCGGCATCATCGGCAAATCGTGGGGTGGCTTCAACGGCCTGCAAATTGCCGCGCTGCAACCACCTATGCTGAAAGCCGTGATCAGCCTCTGCTCTACAGATGATCGCTACGCCGACGACGTCCACTATATGGGCGGCTCGCTGCTTGCGTCTGACATGCTTTGGTGGGCGTCAATCATGCTGGCCTACAACGCGCTGCCACCGGATCCAGCGATGGTGGGCAAGCGCTGGCGCAAAATGTGGCTGCATCGACTCGAAGAGACGCCACCTTTTATCGAAAAATGGCTCGAACATTCGCGACGTGACGCCTACTGGCAACATGGATCCGTCTGCGAAAATTATACCAACATTAAATGTCCCGTTTATGCGGTTGGCGGCTGGGCCGATGGCTACACCAATGCCGTTTTTCGCCTGCTGGCCAACTTGCCCGGCCCGCGAAAAGGGCTCATCGGTCCATGGGTTCACGAATATCCCGAAGTCGCCACACCCGCGCCCGGAATTGGCTTTCTGCAAGAGTGTCTGCGCTGGTGGGATCAGTGGCTCAAGGGGATCGACACTGGCGTGATGAATGAGCCTATGCTACACGCGTGGCTGCAAGAGAGCGCGGCACCGCAGTCCAACTACACGTCGCGCCCCGGTCGCTGGATTGCCGAACAAAGTTGGCCTACACGCCAAAAGCAGCACCAATATTTTCTCGCCGCAGCGGAGCAGCTTTCACCTACGGAGAGTACGCCAAATCAGGAGAGAATCGCCCAGCTTTCTGGCTCGCAACTTCATGGGTTCTATTGTGGCGTTTGGTGCCCCTTTGGAGAGGAGGGCGATATGGCACCCGATCAGCAAATAGAGGATATTCGCTCGACCTGCTTCACGTCGCCCCCAATGAAGCAACAAACCGATTATCTGGGCTTCCCGACAGTCGAACTTGTCTTTTCTGTCGATCAGCCCATGGCGCAAGTGGCCGTCCGTCTGTGCGATATTCCTCCAAGTGATGCAAAGCAGGGTAGCGAATCACGCCTTGTCAGCTGGGGGATGCTCAACCTGACCCACGCCGCCGAAGCTGACGCAAGCCACGCTGCGCCCAAGCTGCTTGTGCCAGACCGCATCTACAAAGTCACGGTACAGCTCAACGCAATTGGGCATACTCTGCCTGCGGGTCATCGCTGGCGTGTGGCCCTGTCGACAACCTATTGGCCCCACATGTGGCCCTCGCCCACACCCGTTACGTTGACCCTTTATTCCGGCTGCCGTCTAGCGCTCCCCGAACGTCGTGCGCAACTTACTGATGAGAAGTTAGCTCCATTTGGCCCGCCCGAAATTGCGCCCAAAATGCGGATCGATACCTTGCGCCCTGCGTCGCGCCAACGCAGCGTTACCCACGATCTAGTCGCGGAAAGCGCCACGCTCTTTAACCGCAGCGACGGCGGCGCGTTCCGGCTGCGGCCCACCGATGCTCGCGCCAACGCAGCGTTACCCACGATCTAGTCGCGGAAAGCGCCACGCTCTTTAACCGCAGCGACGGCGGCGCGTTCCGGCTGCGGCCCACCGATGCTCCCTTTACCGATATTGAGTTTGATACAATTGATGAAGATAGATACACTATTACCGAGGGGGATCCGCTGTCGGCTAAAGTCACCTGCAGGCGCGTGATTTTGCTGGGCCGCAACGGGTGGCGCGTGCGGATCCAAACGGAGAGCCGCATGTGGTGCGATGCCGAAAAGTTTCACGTCTTTAATTCCGTCCATTGCTTCGAAGGCGAGGATGAGGCAGAGGTGGAAATCTTTGCCCGAGAGTCGGACTTTTCGACGCAGCGTCGGTTTTTGTAATTTTGGGTTCAAACGGGGCTAATATTAATCGTGAAAATTGACGTCACTTGCTAAAAACTATCTACTGGAACAAAATAATGACTGCAACCGAACTCGTCGACCTGCTCCAACTGGAACCACTGCCCGAAGAGGGTGGTTTTTTTCGCCGCACGTACGAATCTGCCGAGCGGATGACCGCTGCCGTGCTGCCGTCTCGCTATCGACAAGATATGCTCTTTGGCACGGCCATTTACGCACTCTTTACCGAAACAGATTTTTCGGCCATGCACCGTTTGAATACAGATGAAGTCTATCACTTTTACTATGGCGATCCGCTAGAGATGTTGCTGCTTATGCCCGATGGTTCGGGGGAGACGGTGCTTTTGGGGAACGATTTTGCGGCTGGAATGCGGCCCCAGTTTGTGGCTCCACGCAGCGTGTGGCAAGGTTCCATGAGTGCGCCAAACGGACCCCACGGCTTCTCGCTGATTGGTACAACGATGGCTCCTGGGTATGAAGAGAGTAGCTTCGAATTGGGCGAACAAAATGCACTGCTGCGTGCGTACCCCGACTTTGCCGAAGCAATCAAAAAACTAACAAGGAATTAGCGACCATGAGCGTACCACACCCAAATACATTACTCGATTATAATGACAAAATTGTGCTGGTTACCGGCAGCGGCAGCGGATTGGGCAGCGGCATCGCGCTGCGCTTTGCTCAGGCTGGGGCCACGGTTGCGGTCAACTATCGCACAAGCCAAGCGGGTGCGAACGAACTTGTTGCGCAGATCGAAGCAACGGGCGGGCGCGCTATGGCCGTTCAAGCCGATGTGACGCAGAAGGAGGCTGTGACGGCGATGGTCGAACGGGTTGTGGATGCGTTTGGGCGGCTCGACGTGTTGATCAACAATAGCGGGATTTATCCGCTTTCGACGCTGGTCGATATGGCCGAAGATGAGTGGGATGCAGTGATCGATGCGAATTTGCGCAGCGTTTTCTTATGTACGCAGGCTGCGGCCAAGCAGATGATGGCGCAAGCAGATAGTGCGGATGGGAGTCGGGGGGCAATTGTGAATATTGCCTCGATCGAAGGCGAGAATCCTGCGCCGATGCACAGCCACTATAATGCGGCAAAGGGAGGCGTGCTCATGCACACGAGGGCCGCGGCGAATGAGCTAGGCGCGCACAATATTCGGGTCAATGCGGTGTCGCCGGGGCTGATGTGGCGCGAGGGGATCGAGGCGGCGTGGCCCGAGGGGGTCGAACGGTGGCAATCCGCGGCCGCGCTGACGCGACTTGGTCAACCCGAGGATGTGGCGGATGCGTGTCTCTTTCTGGCGTCGCCCGCTGCTAGGTGGATCACGGGGGCGAATTTGCGCGTGGATGGCGGCGTGATGACGAATCAAATTTTTTGATGCGGTGTGATTGCTTGGCTGGATTGAGGGTAAGCGTCAGATTTTTGGAGATAATGAATGGTGGCAAAAATCGTAGGGACACGAGGAGTGTTGGGGAGAAATCAGCGCCACTACCCAACTGCGTGTACCCAACGCTTCTCGTGTCCGCCACAGACGAATGACGCGTGTTCATGTTGTGCTGGATACAAACCTCGCTTAAAATTCCTATCGCTTTCTCTTTACAGCATTCCTTATTTTTGGCACTCGCATAAGCAGCAACAGGGCTGCAATACTCGTCAACAAAATGGGCTGCCACCAGCTAATGTGGTCGACATCGCTTAATGGTGTTCCCCATTTGTGCATATGGTAGATTCGCCAAACGTAGTGCCAAAGCACCACTGGCACGGCGAGATACACAAGCTTGTGCAGTCGCTTCCACTTCTGTTTGAGCAGCCGCATCGAAAATCGATTTGACGTGAGGGCAAGCAGGAGAAGCAGCGCCACTGCAAAGGCCCCCGCTCGTGCATACGGCATTTTTCCCCAAACATCGCGCGTAAACGCACGTGTGGTCACCTGCCAAATTCGTTTCCATGCCTCTATGTCGTAGAAGATCGCTTTGTTGCCGATCAAGTAAAGCGCATGAAAGAGGGCAAATCCAAACGCCCACAGTCCCAACGATTTGCGAACGGAAATAGCTTTTCGAAAGCCCAGAATGGTAGAGAGTGGTGTGCAGGCAAGTGAAAGCAGCAGCAGAATCATCGCTGTCTTCCCGCTATATAGTATGGGTCTGCGCATTGCTGCCGAGTCGAAAAGCGCTATTTGAGCCGAATTGGGCGCTTCCCACACGAGGATTGCCAGCCAAATCAGGGCACAGAATACGGCTGCATTGACGAGTAACCAAAACCAATATTTGCGAATATAACTCGCTATCTTATTTTGCATTCTTATTTCCCATTGATATCCATTTGCTTATCTGTAGCATTGCACTGTCCTCTCTAGCGATTCGGCAATTCGTACCGCTTCTTTGCGAGGCAAATCTGTTTCCAGCCGATGGGTAACGAGTTCTCCATCAAGATTTTCCGTCCAGATCAACACGTGTCCATCAATTAAGCGCGTGACGGCGGTGATGTTTGCGCCACTGAGGAATTCATATGGACCTTTTGCCCATAATGCTTCGGTGCCGTGAACGGTGGTGGGGGTTAAATTTGCCGGATCTATTTTGGTGACTAAGGCATCAGCCTCTAGAATCATTAAGCTCATACGCACCTGATTTTCATTCGCTTGATCAAACCAGATGAGATGAACAATGTTACCTGAATCACCAGCCTGCTGTACCACTACTCGACCTGGCTCGCATAAATTTGCTGGATAAGTTGGCAGCCGTATAGGTATAGACAACATGTTGCGGGCGGTGGCGAGATCGGTTGCACCTTCTAGATCCGCTACTGATTGCAGCATTCGATGTGGATCGGTAGAGGCGTTCCTATCATTTGCTACTAAATCCGTTGCCGGCTGTCGCCACTCGATCCGCACTGCGCCGAACTGCAAAAATTGGCGGATTGCCGCCCGCACGGTTGGCAATGTAAGCGTAGTCAGCGCGAAAATTAGTAAGACGATACTTGCCGCCCACGCTAGCCGCCGCGACAGTATTGCGTGATTGTTCTGTGTTGATCCAGATAGTTGACTGGTGACATGGTCGGAGATATTCGGCGTTTGAGGATAGTCAAACTGAGCAGCGGCTTCTTTAACAACAGCTTCCCAAGCCTCAGAGATTGCTGTTTCAACCTCATTTTGATGTCCGTTATCGTTCATCGACGACCTCCTGTTGCAGACTGGCGTCATCACGTTCAATAATTTTACGGAGCTGGCTTAACGCACGTGACGACCGAGATTTGACTGTTCCCGAGGCAATGCCCAAAACCTCAGCACACTCGCTGACGGACAGATCCAAAAAATAACGTAAATAGATGATCTCTTGATCGCTCTGCTTGAGATTGGTTATAGCGGCATGAATCGTCGCTGATTGATCCGTACGCATTGCGATGTCGTTCGGTGATGGCGTTGCAGTCGGCTGCGTTTCGAACCAACGCTGTACTGCTGTAAAATAACGTCGCAGGGAGCGCTGCTGATTGTACGCGAGATTTTTTGCAATTTTTAGCAGCCACGGGCGCAACGGTCGAGCTGTGTCGAATTTATCTAGCGACCGAAACGCTCGGATAAATGTCTCTTGCGCAATATCTTCGGCACGGGCGGCATCGCGCAATACCAAATAGGCCATCCGAAAGACGGCTTCTTGATGTTGACGCACAATCACCGACCATGCAGCTTGGTCGCCATTACGTGCATTTTCTATGAGATTTTCCTTCTCTGAGATATCGGCCAATATTACCTCTTTGCAAAGTTCCCGTTATACTATAATACACCGGCCAAATCGAATCGGTTCCCAATTGACCAAATGTTTTAAGCTGGCTGCATTCAAAAACACAATAACCTTTCTGGAGATATTCTATGACCAACAACCCTTTCCTAAAAATCGACCAAAAAATGGTGGGTGACGTGTACACCTCGTCCGAAGTCATCGACAACTTGACTGTCCTGTGTGATGACTTTGGCGCGCGCTTTGCCGGAACGCCTGGCGAGAAACAAGCGGCGGAGTTTATTGCAGCCAAGCTAACGGAGTATGGTCTGCAAAACGTAGCGATGGAGCCTGTGGAATACTTGGGCTGGACGCGCGGCAGCGTGACGTTAGAGATCACCAGCCCGATTCAGAAAACAATAGACTGCATCACATTACCCCATTCACCGCCAGCAGATCTGGAAGCGGTTCTTTGTGACTTAGACGACGGCGGGCCGCTTTCTTTTTCTGAAAAAGGCGCTAATGTAGCGGGCAAGATTGCGATGGTGAATAGTAAAACGCAGCCGCGCGGATCTAGCCGTTGGGTACACCGAAACGAGAAGTATGGCCGAGCAATGTTGGCTGACGCTGCGGGCTTCATTTTTATCAACCATTACCCCGCGTATGGTCCAGCCACGGGCGGTATCGGCGATAATTATCAGGGATTGATTCCGGCAATCTCTGTTTCATATGAAGATGGTTCGTTTCTGCAGCGGCTGATCCAGCGCAAGGGTGAGGTGACGGTGCGCATTAAAAGCACGGACAGTTGCAAGCCGATGACGTCGTGGAATATCGTGGGCGAAATTCCGGGGAGCGCGGCGGATCCAGAAGTGGTGATGTTGGGCAGCCACTATGATGGACACGATATTTCGCAGGGTGCGCAGGATCCGGCATCTGGTACGGTATCGGTGATGGAGGCGGCACGCGTGCTGGCAAAATATGGCGGCGAGTTGCCCAATACGGTGCGCTTTGTGTTGTGGGGTGTGGAAGAGATTGGGCTGATCGGATCCAAGGCTTATGTGAAGAAACACGCTGCGGAGCTAGACAATATTCGCTTTTACTATAATATGGACGCTGCGGGCGGTACGCGGGCAAAAGATGTCGTGCTCAACGAGTGGCCCGAATTGGTTGAGCTTTTTGAGGGCTGGCAGAAGGAGATGAAGCTGGATTACTTGGTGGGGCAGTCGGTCAGCGCGCATTCGGATCACTATCCATTTTTGTTAGAAGGTGTGCCGACGGGTGGCATGTCGCCCGTTGCGCGCGATTTGAGCGGGCGAGGGTATGGTCATACGCGCTACGACACGTTGGATAAGGTGCCGACGCGCGGTCTGCGCGAGGCGGCGGCGATGGCGTGCCGACTGGCGCTTCGTGTAGCCAGCGAGAGCGACTGGCCAGTTTCCCGTCGCAGCCATGCAGAGGTTGCCACACTGTTGGACAGACCGGATTATCAAGAAGAGGCGAAAATCTTTGCGGAGATTGAGGCACATGTGAAGGAGAATACGCTGTAAAGAAAATGGTGCTACATCATGCTCTCGATAAGGGCATGATGTAGCACCATTTTTCTTGTTTATCGGGAAATCAATATTGTTTGGGAATCAATATTGTAAATTAGTGGCCGGTTCAAAAAGTTAACTTTTCGCTATTGCTTTACCTGACAAGACTATCGTCTATCGAGAAGCCTAATTTCATCACGGCTTACTAAGAAGTTTAGCTCTTCTTCCAAGAGAACTTTTTTTAATAGCAAATGTTCTGAATCAGTTCCAACCCCACATTCATCTTGTATTGCCGCAAGCTTTTCATATGCTAATGGATATAGGTCGTGGATTGCATCATACAGTGCAAAATTTTCTAGTTCTTCGGTATGTCCGTTTTCTGCTAGTTGAAACTGGCCTTGTATACAGAAAAAAATATCATACTTTGAATTTGCCGCAATTCCATCTGTACTTGAATTCCACTTTGCGTAGACATGTAAATGAGTTGTTATATGCTTTTCATAGATATAACTGAGTGCATCATATTTTACTGACTCGCGATGCCACTGATCGTGAGGGTAGTGAACCACTTGTGATTTATGACATGCATACTTAATCCGACATCCCACTGCAGACGAGCCCTTTTTTGATTTTGTCATGAATTTCCTCAGCTATCCCTTATGTCCGGACATGCCCATTGCATTTTAGCAGGATCTAATGGAAATTGAGCAGATTCATTGTCTTGGTCAGTATAGTTGTCGTCTAAAGAATGTATCTTTCTTGATGATAGCTTGTTATCTGCTGCCAAGGAACCCACTGTACTTTCTAAATTCTCTTCTATGATGAACTTATCGAATAACATATTTACCAAACTATTAAGGCTTAGCTGTTCTCTCCTCGCATATGTAGATAGCTCACGATGAACTGTAGGAGTTGTACGTATGAGAAATTTACCAGAAAAAGGGCGCTCTGGTTCTTCACTGCGCTCGGCACAAAACTCTAAATAGTCTTCTACTGAATCTTCAAGAGCTTTTCGTAGCTCCTTCACAGATTCACCCTGAAAAGTTACAACGTCACGTAAATTGGTAACTTCGCCATGAAAAATTTCTGCGGTTGTGTCAAGCTCTATTTTTCCGATATACCCTTTATATTCCATTTCCATTATTGCTCTACCTCCGCTTCCTGCAAGAATCTTCGAACCGATTTTACGGCACCTTTATCAGTTTCCTTCTGTGGGTGTGGTCGATGAAATACTGCTCGGCAGTTATTTAACACCACCCGTACCCGTGAACCTCTTCCCTCTGATATTTCTGCGTCAAGGGCCACAAAGAGAGCTTCGATGTCTTTCCACGCAATATTTGAGCGTTCTGGTTTTTCGAAGATCGCTTTCAATGTGCGATGATGTTTTTTCTGCATAAGATTCAATGATACCATAGAGTAGTATCATGTTCAATACTAAAATATTTTTGCATTTTATTTGGTGACACACGAAACTGCGAAAATAAAAAATAGGGCCTGTTGTCACGTTGTTGTAAACGTGACAACAGGCCCTGTGCCAACCAATTATCTTTGGTGTGACGGCGTTTATCTATGACACTGCCTGCAAAACATTCATTTGATCCTCAACTCGCTCAAACTTAAGGCGAGATCCCTGCAAGCTGGTCATTATGGTGTCCAATGCTCGGATTTTTTCTCGTTCGCTTGCTGCACTGCCTTCGAGTGTGACAATCCCGTTTTCACTCTGAACGATCATCTTTGATGAGTTGATCATCGATTCTAGCTCTAGCGCGTTTTGCGCGCACATCGTGATTTCTTCATCTTTGTACTTGTTACCAAATAGAGACAGCATAGTTTGCTCTCCTTAGTTACTGTGTACTATTTTGCGATGAAAATCTCTTGGACTCTTTGCATTATTTGGGCAGATGCCAAGGACAGCACAATTGTAGAGAGAAGGGCGGGCGTGTCAATGCTGTTTCGAAACATCTGGTAGACGATTTCCTCACATTTTCCCTTTACTTGACGTACATTTTACGCACAATAAAGCACGCGGAAGCGCTCGCAACAGAGCAGCATCTCCTCGCTTACTTCGTACCCCTCGCTTTGCGATTCGCGTTTGAAGAAACTCCAATGAGCCTTGCGCCAGTAGGCCAAAGTTAAATCACCTTCACCTTCTTCGGCAGCAAAAGCTGTATCAACGTTACAATAACGTTTGACGGTCAACTCCACCACATCAATTAAACAGAGGGGGATTCCGTCTCCATCCAAAATGATGCTCAGCCCTGCTTCATCCAAAATATTCCCGCCCAAATAGCGAGAGCACGTGGCCGTTTTGCGCCCGTTCTGCACCAGTTTGCCAAGATCATCGGCCATTTGAGCGGTATCCCCAAAGTGCCACGCATCCGGCAGCGGGCTAAATCGATGTACATGATTTCGGGGCAAAGTATTTAGATATTCGGACCAAAAACGTTCAATTATCTCTTCATTGTCTACAGAATTCATCTATGCGATCCTTGTATATATAATAACCGTTTCACTACCTTCTAAGGTCTAAATTTTTTAAAAGTAGGCATTTTGCCCATATCGAATTCTAGCAAAATATGTTACGATAGTAGACGTTGGCACCCCAACCAACTGCAAATCCCTATTTTAATTACCATATACTACAATATTAAATCTGCTCAATCCACAGAGTATGTACACGCGGCATGTTTCTAACATGATGCGCGCTTGCTGTGGTATAAAAGCAAAACAAAAAAGGAAAGGTACTATGCAACGTTCGAAAAATCGTTTGCTGGCACTGCTTGGCCTGATGCTTGTTGCATCTTTGGCTCTTGCTGCATGTGTCGCGCCGACCGCAGCACCTACTGATGGCGACTCAATGGATAGTGAATCCATGGATAGCGAATCAATGGACGGCGAAATGATGGATGATGTTACGCTGACCATTGCAACCGTCAACAATCC
>Ga0209185_1003050_pt1 | contig 10329 bp, 7 predicted proteins | sample SidtaG_2_FD_187425 | JGI IMG/M metagenome (GOLD analysis project Ga0209185, IMG submission 187425) | Marine algal microbial communities from Sidmouth, United Kingdom - Sidmouth_Asex2 metaG (SPAdes) (version 2) | ecosystem: Host-associated > Algae > Red algae > Unclassified | place: Sidmouth... | reverse complement strand
TAGAGAGCTTGTTGGAACTTTGTTGAAAGTTCTAACAAGCTCTTTTTTTTTAGAAGTACTGTCCATCCAAAATAGACCTGATGGTAGTGTTATAGCAATAGTTTGGCCAAAATTTTTTGCGAGGCTTTGCTATAGTAGCGGACAGCAGGGAGACCCTTTACGACGAAGCTTTGCACGTTCTCTCCAAAAAAACAAACTACCAAAATCTAAATGTTTTTTTATTACTCGCCTTTTGTAAAATAACTAAAAAACTTTCCTTTTTTATTTTATCCGCTTGCATTTATATTTTTCTGCATTGTATAAATAGACAGAAATACCAAGCTATTCTTAATTAGGTCTGTGCTTTTTGAAATTTCGTTTGTATCATATAAGTTTAAAATGAAGTTGAGATAATATTTTTCAAGAAACTGTCCTTTCCTTTTGGTAGGACAGTTTTTATTTGCCTTTTATTCGTAGAGGGTATACTCCGACCCTTTGGGTCGGGGACGGTTAACCGAAGACGAATCACGGCTAGCGAATGGCAAAAAATCTGGTTTCCGCACCTTTAGGTCGGAAAAATTTTAGCGAATGCTCCGACGGCTTGCCTCGGAGTAGTCAAAATTTAAGATTTTTTTTACTCAATCAAAAATTATAAACATGAAAACTAATTTTTTTTTACAAAAGTTGTTCTATAATATTGTTCCTTTTTATGGGAATAATAAATACAAATGCTCAATGTCCAGAAATTGTGCGAGGACCTTATCTACAGCCAGGTTCAGGAGCGCAGGCAACGGAATCTATCGTGGTTCGTTGGCGGACAGAATCAAATACAAGTATGAAAATTTGTTTTAGTGAAATTGGGCAAAATGATTTTGGCAACTGTGAAACTATTTATCCTTCTATACAAGAAATAGTGATTCCATATAGTGGCTATAGTGAATACTCTTTAGAGACAGTATACAATTATCAATATGAAGTTCCATTAAATTCATCTTTATTTAATGATGGAAATACTTATGAATATCGAATTGAGAAGAATGCGTGTACACTCACTGATAATTCTCTTGCCAGTGGCGTTTTACATCAATATCCTACAAAAGGCACTGTTTTAGATGAATCTTTAGATATATAGGTTTTAGGCGATCCTGGAAAGAGTGGGCTTACATCAGTTAGAGACGCTTATAATAGTTATAACGGAAATAACGATGAATGTGACTTTATTATGTTGTTAGGAGATAATGCTTATGCCTATACTGAATCTTCAACTAATGAAGCAGAAATTCAAAAAGTGGAAAGCCAAAGTAATCACGTATTTTCTTCCATGATTGCCTTAGTCAAGCTAGAAATACTAAAATTCAAAGAACGTAAGAATCACTTTGCCCCTAAAGCAAAGTTATATGTAAAAGCTCTTAAAGCTGCTTTTCAAGAACTTCAAGAGATAAAAAAAACAAGCACTAATCAGCCTATTTTGATTCATACAAAAAATGTGCTACAAAATATTTTTTAATTATACAAATATTTGACCTGCGAAAGGTCAGTTATAAAGTACCATTATTATATGTTTGGTGTGGCTGTAGACCGTTTAGACTAGCCCCGATAGTAGCGTTATACCAAATGAGCGTTGGCGCATATGTCGGAATGGAACGCATATGCTTGTGAAGGGCTTTTGGTATAGTAGCGAATAGCGGGACCAGACGTGACGACGAAGCACTTTACAGTTCGCTCCAAATGAAAAAATAAAAATTATAAACATGAAAACTAATTTTTTTTACACAAATTTATTGAGTTTGCTCATACTATGTACCGTAGGGCAAGCAACTTTACATGCAAATTGTCCTGAATTAATGCGAGGACCTTATCTATTGCCTGGTAGTGGGGTACAAGCCTCTGAATCTATAATTGTTCGTTGGCGATTGGATATGAATGCAGGTGATATGGAAATCTGTTTTAGTCCTTTAGGACAAAATACTTTTAATACTTGTAGAACGATAGAGGAGGAAGTTCAAAATGTAGTTATACCTCATAAGTTTGGGGGTAATGAATATATATCGACAGATAATGTTTACAACTATCAATATGAAGTTGATTTTAGTGAGACGCCTTTTAATGATGGTAATACTTATGAATATCGAATTTACCACGAGTCTGAAATTTGTAATTCGGCAAGCATAGTTGATGATGACGATATTATAGGTGGAGGTATTGCGGGAGGGGTATTGCGCCCTTATCCTATAAAGGGTGCTGGGTTAGAGGAAACTTTAAATATTTGGGTTTTAGGTGATCCAGGGGATGCTAAATTAGAAGGTGTAAGAGATGCCTATAATATCTATAAAAACGCACAAAACTATGAAGATGATTTCATTTTATTGTTAGGCGATAATGCCTATGGTTATTATGATGAGGAAGAAGGTGATGACCCAAGTAAGTGTAATACTGGATGTGCATCTGATGGAAGTGATTATGCTTACGGACAAGCGATTTTTGCAGCAGACAAATTACAAGAAGAAATTAAAGATCAAGTGATGTGGACAACTATAGGTAATCATGAGGTTAACCATGAATTTAACAATCAATCTCATGGATCAGGAGAACCAAATATTGAGGAGTTTTTTGAAATATTTTCTTACATTCCACCTAATAAAGCATACTATTCTCATGATTATGGAGAAGCTCATTTTATTTGTTTAAATTCTGAAATTATTGATGATTTATTTGGTGCTGATGAAATAAATAACCTAGAGACAATGACGACTTGGTTGCGAAATGATTTGCAAAACAGTACGGCTAAATGGAACATTGTTTATTTTCATCATCCTGTTCATACTGCTTCCTTAAAGATTGAGCGCAATACGTTAGATGATGAAGAATTACAAGCGGATATGGAAGCAATGGTTGATAGTATTTTGCCAGTTTTGTACGAATATAATGTGGACCTGGTAATGACAGGACATACGCATCATTATGAACGATCTTTTTTAGTACATGACCAAGATGATTCAACAGTGGATAATTATTGTGAACAAGAAGGATATGTGCGTCCTGCAAGTATTATTCATGATGGAAGTTCCACTAATGATTATTTAGATGATTATTTGGACAATGTACATAATTATGATTGTGATAATTTTGATGAGAGTGTTTTTCCTAAGTCAGAGGATGGAACTGTTTTTGTTGTTTTGGGTAGCTCTTCAAAATTAAATAATCCTAAATGTGATCAGAGACTTTGTTATTTTGATCATCCCATAATGCGTCCAATGGAGAATCCTGAAATTATAGAGAAATATAATAATAATAATAATACATTAGAATGTGAGATAAAAGATAGAGGACGAGGCTTACTTGAGACGGGTTCTGGACGATTATCTATACAAGGAAATCAACTTACTTTTGAATTTGTTGTGCCAGTTTATGATGGTAGTAATGTTATTGATTATGAAGTGAAAGATAAATTTACAATTGATAAATCTTATCAAGTTGAATGTGTTCCAAATAAAATTTATAATATTTTTAACAACGATATTCCTGAAGAAACACATGCAGAAGATTGGATTAAAATGATTGGAGTTACTGTAAATAGTGGCGAAAACGTGATTGTACAAGCAGGAGATTATATTGAACTAAAACCTCAAGGCTCTTCTTTTGCAACAAATATCAAGTATGGCGCAAGCTTTGAAGCATACATCGCTCCATGCGAAGCAGGCTCTGGCAAAAAAGAAAGTGTAGAGAATGTAGCAGAACCAAAACTAAAAGTCTATCCCAATCCATTCTCTGATATTTTCAATATCGAATATAGTACAGACAAAGAAACGGACGTAACGATTGCTATTTACAATTTGTCAGGGCAATTAGAAAAAGTCGTAACAGATCAAGAAAGGCATCCTATCGGAAGTCACAATATTGAGGTTGATGCACAATCTTTGAGAGAAGGCATTTATATCGTTCAGATTTTGACGGAAGATGCTCAATTGACTCAAAAATTAGTGAAACTCTAAAAATAATGATAATGAAATTCCCCTCTATTTGTTTTGTTTTTCATTAATAAGTTGAGATAATGTTTTGTTAAACCGTCTGCCCCAAAAAGGTAGGCGGTTTTTTTTTAGTAAAGCTTTTCCAACAAAACAGACTTTTGCCCATTATAAGCAACCTCATCTGAAATTTGTCCTTCATGAAAAGCAACCTTATCCCGCTTTTTTCCTTCAATAGTAAAGAACTCATAAGAAGAAAATCAGGCTAAAAAAGCACAAAGTACAAGCATCCAAAAGGAGTAAAAAAACGTATATTTTATATTGGCGTATATATGGCGCAAAGCTACAAATTTAAATCAAAAGTTTAAGCCAATATTTTCTTATGATTTGTAGAGAAAGTTTAGGAGCTTTGTCGTGACGCATGGGCCTGCTATTCGCTATTATGGTGGCTGCCAACGCAGAAAACACACATACATTCGTGTGTTGCCCAAACAATCGCCACCATACCGCTACTATCAGGTCTATCTTATAAGGCTTGAACGTTTTAGCTCGGTAAAAAAGTATTCCAAAAACAGAAGATAGACGTAAAGACTATCCAAAATAGACCTGATGGAAGTGGTATGGCAAGTAGTTTATGTGGTTTTTGTGGTTGTGTCTATTGTATGTGCTACTACTTGCCATAAGAACGGACAGCAGGACTTTCCATGACGACGAAGATTTAAACCGTTCTCTCCCAAAAAAAACAAGTAACAAGAAAACAAAAATAGTAAATCGAAAAGAATAAAATATGAATCCACTTTACATGTTGTTGGTCATCCCATTTTTTTTCTTATGCATGGGTATCGAATGGCTATACGGACGCATTAAAGGCGAAAAATACTACCGCTTCAACGACACCATCACGAACCTAAACTTAGGGATTGGCAGCCAAATTTTTGGACTGCTCACGAAAGGATTGATCGTGGGAACGCTCGTGTGGGTTTCGCAAAATTGGGCAATTATGCAAATTCCCAATACATGGTGGTCAAGTATTTTGTGTCTTGTCTTTTTCGATTTTTTGTACTATTGGGCGCACCGATGGGGACACGAAGTGAATTTCTTTTGGGGCGCACACGTCGTGCATCACCAAAGCGAAGATTTTAACTTGGGGGTAGCCCTGCGACAAAGTTGGTTTCATAGCCTTATTGCCGCCTTTATCTTTTTGCCCATTCCCCTTTTAGGATTTCAGCCCGTCATCTTTTTAGGCACATCAGGCATCGTGACACTCTATCAATTTTGGGTACACACCGAAGCCATCAACAAACTGCCACGCTGGTTTGAATACATTTTCAATACGCCCTCACACCATCGAGTTCACCACGCCAGAGATCCAAAATATTTAGACAAAAATTATGCAGCAACGTTTATTGTGTGGGACAGAATTTTTGGAACATTTATCGAAGAAAAAGAAAAACCGCATTATGGTGTTACAAAGAAATTCAATAGTTGGAATCCCACTTGGGCAAATTTTCACTACTATATTGAAATGTGGCAAGCAGCTCGTCAAATGCCAAAATGGAGGGATAAGGTAAAAATGATTTTTGCGAAACCAGGTTGGCTTCCTGAAGAAATGGGCGGTTATCAAGATGCGCCAGCCATCGAAAAAAATGACCAAAAATACAATAATGACAATCGTTCTATGCGTATTTACGTCACGGTGCAATTTCTGTTGATTACGTGTGGACTCATCGCCTATATGTATCATTTTGAAAACCTAAGTGTCTTTTTTCAATGGACACTGGCAGGACTCCTTATTTTATCTGCGACGATTTGTGGAGCGATTTTAGAGAATAAAAAATGGCTTTATATCGCTGAATATGCCAAATTAATTATGACTGTTTTGTGTCTAAATGTGCTGTATTATTTGAATTATATGGATTGGTTTTTGATTATGCTTATTTGTTCGAGTATAGGCTTTTTGTTGTTGGTGACGTGGTTTACGCTTGGTTGGAAACATATAAGTTATAAAAGTTAGTGGAAGTTTATATGAGTTTTTTTTGCAGTTTTCATGAGTCTTTTGTAAATACCTAAAAATTAGGACGCAATTCGATAGGCAAATCCAAAGCGTCTGCAATTTTAACAAGATTAGATAGTTTTATATCTTTTCCATTTTCGACGCGAGAAATATAATTACGTTTTTTTCCTACTTTTTTAGCAAGTGCTTTTTGTGTCATTTTTAACTGTTTGCGTCTATCTTTTAAAATGATGCTATAATAATATTTTTTAGCATCTTCATTAAATAGACTTGTTCGACCCTTTTTTAAGGGCAAACTTACTGATAATCAACAATTAATTTTGCACTAAAATAGCAGCATTTATTATGTTGAAAAAATATTTTAATTGATTGTCAATAAATTATATATAATTTTTAAAAATTATTAATTTATATCAATTTTTAGATAACTAATTGATTATCAAAGCCGAACAAGTCTAATTTGATTCGGCTTTTTGTCCCTTCTTCCCCAAATTTTTCAGAAAGCCAATCACTCGCATTGACAAAACCTTTTCTTTTGCTTTTTTTATTCTTCTTCATCGTTTATATTTTTTCTATAAAGGTAACGAAAAAGTTGCATTATTGAAAAATAAAAAATTAAGTTTTTAGAGTTCCTTTTTTCCACACTAATTCCCCATACACCAACTACTCCTCCAATTTCCCCACCAACCAAAGCAATCCCAACGATACCAACAACAACAAATACCACCAATACAACGGAATCAAAACGGATTTAAAAGAAGGTACAGTCGCTATAGATTGTGCCTTTTGTTTTTTGTGCCAATCTTGAAATTGTTCGATTTGTTGGGTGAGGCGAAGGGCTTGCCAATCGGTGGGCGCAAATACGTAAAAGGGCTGTTCGTCGAGGTTTTCTTGGGTGCTTAATTCGTACCAACCTACGGTGTCAAACCAATAAAGTCCCGACCATTTTTCGGGAAGGTAAAGGTCTTGGGCTAAGGGAAAATCGCCGACTAAACTGTCTTGTCGATAAACTTCGGGAAGGGGAATTACTTCATTTGTATAAAGCTGTAAAGCCGTAGGTTCGTTGGGGAAAATAAGCGGTGTTTGTGGGCTGTTCCACTGGTTTTGTCGTATGGATTCTTGGGCGAAATCTTGCAGGATTTTTGTCCATAATTGGGTGTGAGTTTGCTGCTTTCCTTGCAAGATGATTGGGTACGTTTCTTTGATGGTGGAAACGCCTACTTTGCCCAAGCCTTGACGGTCAAAAGCAACGAGATTTTGCCCATAAATGTCTTGTAAGATGGGCGTAATATTTGAGCGGTTGCGGATGGAGGCGTCGATGGTATTGAGCGTCGTTTTGGTAGCGTTTAGGCGAATGTCTGTTTGGTCTTTTTTATGGCGTTGAAAGCGAAAATCTTTAAGTAATTTTGTTTGGCTTTTTAGGGCGTTTAATTCGTCTATATCCTTCGCAAAAAATAGGATGGATAAACCTTCTTGAATGGCGTTAGAAAGTCGCTTTTTTTCGGTAGAAGAAAGTTTTTGGAAACTTGGAACATCGACCAAAAGTAAATCTATTTGTTCTAAAAAAGTGCTTGTTAAATTCGACCAATTGAAACGCTTTGTATTCAAAAAATCGTATTGATATTTTTCTTTGGAAATGCTGTTGCGAATGTACACTTTGTGTTTTTCTGAAGCCAACCAATTTTTGAGATATTTTTGTTCAAAGTTGGGCGCATTTTGGAGCAACAACACTTTTAATAAATCGCTTTCTTTTACTTCAATCGCTAAAGGTTCTTTTTGAATAACTGTTTGTAAACTGTCTTTGACGATTAAGTGATATACAAAATTTCCTGCTTGTGGCGGTGTATAGGTAAACGCAAAATTTGTTTGTTTTTGTGGGGGAAGTACAATTGTTTTTTTGTCATTTATACCTGATTGTTCCAATGATAAATGATGGACTTGCTCGCTATAATTGCTATATTGTCCACTAATCGAAATAGGTGAATTGACAGAAATGTGCGTCGGATATTCGATGTCTGTAATGCCCGTTATCGTTTCATTTAGTAGCAAACGAATATTGAATTTTTCCAAATTTTGGCACTCATGTATTGCCAAGCCATTGCCCAAAATAAATAACGTATCGGTTGTGGATTCATAGGGAAGTAGTTGTGTGGGATGGGCGACTTTTACCTTTTGATGCTGATGCGTCGTATCTTGGGAACGCAGCGTATGGTGATTGAAAATTTGTAGATTTTCGTATTTGCTTTTAAGTTGTGCCAATTGATTTTTATCGAAATTGGGGGTGAGTAAGGCGATGGGCACTCGCTCTTTTTCTTGTTGATACGCAGGTTGTAAACCCAATAATAACAATGCGAAAGCCACCAAACACACCAAAAATAAGCGAACCCACAAAAAACGTTTTGATGCTTTGCGAATTTCCAAAAACAGCAACACACCCAAAAACACAACATATGCCACAACGATAAAAGGCTGTTGGGATAAGGGTGTTAAAAAGTGAATTGGCTGCATTTGTAGTTTTTGCTTTTTGTTTTAAAATTATTCATAGGAGCGAAAGTTTTAGTGCTTCGTCGTGACGCTCAGTCCTGCTATCCGTTAATGGATGGCATCTCCAAGATGCCTTCCATTTTTTCACGTACTGTACCGTATTGGAAGGCATTTCCAAAATGCCTTTCACCTCCACATCTGAACCGAAAAAGGCAGCCAACGCTGCATCCAACCACTGCTATCAGGGCTATTTTTCATGGTCTTGACGTATTGTTACTGGTGGTTTGCGTTATCAAATTTAGAAAATGCGAAGATATGTGGTTTTTTGGTGTCTTTTTGGTTTGGCGACTTGTATTTTTTCTTTATTATGAGAGGGGGAGTTAAGGATTTTTCTGATTCCTCTGATTTTTTTTCTTGGGTTGTATTCGATTTTTGTTTTTGTTAGTATTATTGAGTTTTCTGTGCAATGTTCCTTTCAACGCAAAGGCGCAAAGGTTACGCAAGGTTCGCAATGAATTAGAACGACATTTTACTTTGTGTTCTTTGTGCAACTTTAGTGAGCCTTGCGTTTAAGGCGATATGAACCGCAAACAAAAAATGTGATGATTAACAATGCACGTAATCTCCAAAAAAATCCATAATCCGCCTTAGTTGATAGAGATACTGCCCTTCCAAAAATAGACCTGATAGTAGTGGATCCCGATAGGGATGGAACGGATAGCAGGCCTTTCTGTGACGACGGAGTGTTTTTACCGTTCTCTCCAAATAAAAATTATCATTTGTTTTGTAATTTAGATATTTGTCTTTATAGCTTATACGGTTCTGTATTTTACGCCGGCTTGGTATTCGCCTAATATTTTGAGGTCGCTGGTGTAGGGGGCGATGGTGGCTAAGGATTGGCGGTATTGGGGGAGGGTGTCGAAGGCGAGGTCGATGAGGAAGAGGTATTCCCATTCGTGACCGATGACGGGGAGGGACTGGATTTTGGTGAGGTTTATGTGGGCAGCGGAGAGGAGGGTGAGGACTTTGGAGAGGCTGCCTGTTTCGTGGGAGAGTTTGAAACAAAGGGAGGCTTTGTTGAAGTTGATTTGGGTGGAGGCGATTTCTTTGTTTTGGAGGATGAGGAAGCGGGTGAAGTTGCGGGAGTTGGTTTCGATGCCTTTGTCTAAAACGACCAAATTGTAGCGTTCTGCGGCTAATTTGCTGGCGATGACGGCTACGGTGGGTTCGGGTGTTTCGGCTAATAATTTTGCGCTGAGGGCGGTGTCTTGGGTTTCTATGAGGTCGATGTGGGGATGTGGCTCGAAGTATTGTAGGCATTGGAGGATCGCCATGGGGTGGGAACGGACTTCTGTGAGGTCTGCTAAGGTGGTGGCTTGGTTGCTCATGAGATGGTGTTCGATGCGTTGGTAGACTTCGCCGATGATGGTCATGTTGGAATTCATGAGTAGGGCGTAGTTGGGGAGGATGCTGCCTGCGACGGTGTTTTCTATCGCCATGACGCCTTGTGTGGTGGTGTCTTTTTGGAAGTGGGCGAACATTTCTCGAAAACTGGTGCATTCGATGGGCGTGAGGGGTTCTCTTTCGCCGAAGTATTTGAAGGCGGCGATTTCGTGGTAACAACCTTTTACGCCTTGTATTGCTATGTTCATGTTTTTGTTTTTTGGTGCTGTGGTTTCTTGTTCTCTTCTTGTTTCTTTGCTTATCTCACCTGTCACTTGTCACTTGTCACTTGTCACTTGTCACCTGTCACTTGTCACCTGTCACTTGTCACCTGTCACCTGTCACCTGTCACCTGTCACTTTCTCATAAAGAACGCAAAGATAGTAGAGTTTATAAAAAAGAAAAATATGAAGGTGAACTAAAAATATTACGGCTAAGTCTTTA